>Ga0209638_1000128_pt1 | contig 48549 bp, 38 predicted proteins | sample BarGraNGADG00211_FD_184490 | JGI IMG/M metagenome (GOLD analysis project Ga0209638, IMG submission 184490) | Arctic peat soil microbial communities from Barrow, Alaska - Barrow Graham LP Ref core NGADG0002-211 (SPAdes) (version 2) | ecosystem: Environmental > Terrestrial > Soil > Wetlands > Peat... | reverse complement strand
TCGCAACGACGGGGATGTGGCCCTGGAAGTGTCCCCGTCCGCGGCTCGCTCCGACCTGGGCGCCGGGCCCGAGAAGTCGTGCCACAGCGGTGACTCCGAGGGCAACGATTACCCGCGGGCGGACCAGGGTGATCTGGGACTCAAGGTAGTTCCAGCAGGCCGCGATCTCGTTCGGCTCGGGTGCCCGGTTGGTCGGAGGGTGACCTTCGCGCTCCTTGATGGGGCGGCATTTGACGACGTTGGTGATATAGGCCCTCTTTCGTTCCAACCCCGCCTCTGCCAGAAGAACGTCAAGTTTCTTGCCGGCGGCCCCGAAGAATGGCATGCCTTCGGCGTCCTCTTCAGCGCCGGGAGCTTCGCCGACGATCATCAGATCGGCCCGGATACCGCGGTATCCATCCACGCCCCCGAAGACGACCTTGTCGCGGGTGCGTGCGAGCGGGCAACGCTGGCAGTCTTCCGCGCTCATCCGCACTGATGCGAGTCCCATGGGCACCACCCCTCAACCACTGACACCGCTCGGCAGACGCCGCTGCCATCATGCCACCCATGAGGATACCGACGCGCTCGCAGAAGGTCGGTGATTAGAGCGCCCGGCGACTCACGCGATAGCGGCAGTCACGCTAGCGGCGCCGCGCCGAACCGAGGACGAAGAAACGTGCCGTGGTGACCACGTCGACCTCGGCGAAGCCGGCTCGTCGTAGCGCGGACTCGAGATCCGCCGGCTCGTAGAAGACCTTACGGACGCGAAAGCTTGCGCCGTCGTTGAGACGGCGGATCTGAACATCATCTTCCGGCGGTAGGTGGTCGCGAGAGCCCGACGCGGGGTCTAGCCGCGAGTCGATGAAGGCGAACAGGCCGCCCGGGGCGAGCCACCGTATAGCGAGCCCGAAGAACTCGTCGATTCGGGCACGATCGATGTGGCTGATCCAGAAGCCCGTGAACAGGATATCAACCGAGCGCTCGGGCTCGGCCCAGGCATCTCGGACCTCGAAGTCGGCGGCCACGCCTATCTCTGCCAGTCGAGCCGCGGCCTTGGCGAGCGGCTCAGGGGCAGCGTCGTAGAGGGTGAGTTGCCCTGCGCTTGCGAGAATGGGTGACCACCAACCTGTTCCTGCCGCAAGTTCAGCAATCCGCCCGTGAAGCGATCGGCTGCCCAACCACGCGCCTGGCGCGATGTGGCGGCAGCGATCGGGGTCTAGCTGCGGTCCTTCAGCAACCCCACCGGACAACTGACCCCGGTCCCAGCGAGGCCGCAATAGCCGTTCGGGTTCTTGTGCAGATATTGCTGGTGGTATTCCTCGGCGAAGTAGAACTCCGGGGCCGAGCGGATCTCGGTCGTGATCGTGCCCAGACCCGCGGCTGTCAGCCGCTCCTGGAACATGTCCCTCGACGCCTCGGCCTCGCGCTGCTGGGCTGCACCCTGGGTCAGGATCGCAGAGCGGTACTGCGTGCCACGGTCGTTGCCCTGGCGCATTCCCTGAGTCGGGTCGTGCTCCTCCCAGAACAGCTTGAGCAGCTCGCCGTACGAGATCAGCTTGGGGTCGAAGACCACCCGAACGACCTCCGCGTGGCCGGTCCGCCCGGTGCAGACCTCGGCATAGCTCGGGTTCGAGGTCGAACCTCCGGCGTAGCCGACCGAGGTTGAGACCACGCCGGGCGTCTGCCAGAAGAGGCGTTCGGCGCCCCAGAAGCAGCCCATGCCGAATTCGGCTATCTCGGTGCCGGCGGGGTACGGCGGACGGAGGGACGCGCCGTTGACGGCGTGACGCTCGGGGACGGGCATGACCTCCGTCCGGCCGGGCAGAATCTCATTTGGGGCGGGCATCCGGAGCTTGTTGGAATCGACGAACCAGTGCATGGTGAAAGTCTACGCCGAGGGTCTTCGCGAGTCCGCCGCCCATCCGGATGGGTCACGGGCTGAGTCTCCGGGTGGGCTCCCGAAGCACTCTCCGGGCATGAAACGTCGATCCGGGCGACCATGCGAACCATGAACAAGGCAACGACGCGGCTGGGCCTGCTGGCAATCGCGCTGGCGGCGGCGGCGTGCGGGACGCCTGCGCCGACACCGACGGGGACGACGCCGCTCCAGACCGCCAATCCCACTCGTTCGAGTCCCAGCAGCACCGCGACGCCAAGCATTGCCGCCGACACGGTTTGGCTGTGCCGGCCGGGGCTGGCAAGAAACCCCTGCGCCGGCAATCTCGACACGACCGTGATGGAGGCCGACGGTTCGACTCATGTGGAGAAGGCTCAATCGGCCACGGATCCGCCGATCGACTGCTTCTACGTCTATCCGACGGTCAGCAAGCAGCCCGGCGCCAATGCCGATCTCACGATCGATCCGGAAGAGCGTGCGGCGGCGACCGCCCAGGCGGCACGCTTCTCGCAGGTCTGCCGCGTCTTCGCGCCGATGTACCCGCAGTTGACTACGGCCGCCACAAACAAGCCGAACGGCATCACCCTGGCAAGCGCCCTCACCGCCTATCTGGGCGTCGACGCCGCCTTCCGCGACTATCTGGCCAACTACAACAACGGTCGGGGCATCGTCTTCATCGGCCATTCCCAGGGCGCCTACATGCTGACGACGCTGCTCAAGTTCGAGGTCGATCCCAACCCGGCGGCGCGGAGCCTGCTCGTATCGGCGCTGCTCATGGGCGGCAACGTGACCGTGCCCGTCGGCGGCACGGTGGGCGGCGATTTCCAGAACATCCCAGCCTGCGGATCGAGCAGCCAGACCGGCTGCGTCGTGGCCTACTCCAGCTTCGATAGGACGCCCCCGACGAATGCCTACTTCGGGCGCGTCGGCACCGGCCTCAACCCCTTTGCCTCGATCGGACCATCGGCCTCGGGCGCGCTGCAGATCTTGTGCGTGAACCCTGCCGCACCTGGAGGCGGGACCGGCGCCCTGGCTCCCTACTTTCCTGCGGAGGGTCTGGCCACGCCGGTAGGGACTTCTGCGCCCTCAGCCGCGGGTTCGGCGCCTTTCATTGCGCTGCCCGGCGAGTACTCGGCCCACTGCATGAGCTCCGGCGGCGCCACGTGGCTCCAGGTCGATCGCACGAAGTCGCGGACCGATCACAGGCCTGCGTACACATCGACGGAGCCCAGGTGGGGCCTCCACGCCATCGACGTCAACGTCGCTCTGGGGAATCTAGTCGACCTGGTCCGCTCCGAATCGGCGAGCTACGTTCACTGAGACGAGCGGATCGTGGCGAGGACGGCGGGCAGCCAGCGTTCTCGATACGCGGCGTCGTAGCGGGAGCGCAACGTGGCGCTCGTCGGGACCCGATCCGAGGGAGCGGCGTCGGCGAGTGCCGCCGCCACGGAACCGTAGGCGCCGCCGGCAACTCCCGCAACGAGAGCTGCCCCCAACGCGGCCGCCTCTTCGGTCCGGACCACGTGCACGATCCCGGGGCCGAGCGCAGCCTTCGCCGCGAGCCAGCGCGGGTTGCGCGTTCCGCCACCGATCAGCCGCATCCGCTCGGGAGCCGTTCCGGTGATCCGGGCCAGCTCGTCGAACATCCAGCGGACGTGGAACGCGGCGCCGTCCGCCAGTGCAGCCGCCAGCTCCGGCAGGCCGTGGCTCTCGCGCAGGCCATCGATCTCCAGGCTCGCGGTGGGATCGACGCGCGGTGCGGTGCGGCCGCGCAGGTACGGGCGAACGAGCGGCTGGGCAGGCCCGGGTGCTGCCCGATCCAGCAGTTCGAGGAACCGTGCATACCGCCCGGCTCGGTCGGCGTCGCCACCTGGCGCGTCGCCATCCGGCCCGTCCCCGAGGAACCGGTCCACGAACCACTCCACCAGCGCGCCAGACGACTGCAACCCGCCGAGCACGCAGGCCACGTCGTCCACGGCGTGGCAACCGGTCGAGAAGCCGGCCAGGCGGACTTCCTCGGTAAGGACGGGGGCGCCGGTCACGAGGAGCGCAACCTCCGCACTCCCCATCGAGTCGAGGGCCTGGCCGGGGCGCGTGACTCCCGCACCGATGGCCCCGACCAGATGGTCGTGGCCGGCGATCGCGACGGGCGTTCCGGTGGGCAGGCCCAATCGCGAGGCAGCCTCCGCGGTAAGCCCGCCAACCGCTCGACCCAACGGCAGCACCTCGGGCATCTGGGCCGCCTCGAGCCCCGCGAGCGCTAGCAACTCGTCGTCCCAGCGCCGCTCGGCCACGGAGAAGGCGGCGGTCCGGCACGCCAGCGACGCGTTAGTGGCCAGCTCCCCGGTGAGGTGGTGCGCGACCAACTCGGCCACGCCGGCCCAGCGCCGCAGCCTCGCGAACTGCGAGGGTCGCTCGGCGCGGAGCCAGAGCAGCTTGGGAAGCGTGTACTTCGCCTCCGGCCGGAGCCCCGTCCGAGCGAAGAGCGCGGCCGCGCCGACCCGGCGCTCCAGCCATTCCGCTTGCGGAACCGGCCGCGCGTCGAACCACGCCAATATCTTGCCCACGGGACGCCCGCGAGCGTCGAGCGGAACGCCGGCTTCGGCCATGCTTGCGATGCCGATGCCGCTGGGCGTACCGGGGCCGCCTGCTGCCTCGGCCGCGGCCGCGCATTCGGCGATTGCCGATTCCACGGCAACGAGCAACTCCGCTGGGTTGTGGTAGGCCCCGCCGCCGCGAACGGCGTGGGTGATCGTGGCGCGGCGAGCCACGTGGAGAACGCCACTTCCCGGGACCACGAGCACGGCCTTGACGTGGGTAGACCCCACGTCAAGGCCGATCAGGCTTCGTGCCGCGCTGCGTCCGTGACTCGCCATGAGCCAATCATGGCGCAGCGCTCTAGCTGGCGTCAGTTCGGCTTGGCTGCGGACCCGCCTAGGATCACGCTCACCGTCAACTCCTCGACGCCGCGAACCAGGCCGATCTCGAGCTTGCCCGCACCGGACTTCTCGAGAGCGTCGTGCAGTTCGTCCGGATCGGTTATCGGCGCGCCGGCCGCGGAGACGATCAGGTCGCCCTCGCGGATGCCCGCCTCCTCGGCCGGACTGCCCTCCTCGACGCCACGGACCAGGATCCCGTCGCGATCCGGAAGGCCAACGGCTCGCCGGAGGTGTCGTGCGACGTGGCCGGGCGCCACCGCGATGCCGAGCCTCGGCCGGATCGTGGATTCGCCCCGCGCGAGGGCGTCGATTCGCGCTCGCAAGCCTTCGTCGGCGGGGAGCGCAAGGTAGAAGCCCTCGCCCAGCCGCTGCGTGTTCAGGCCCAGGAGCCGTCCTTCGGCATCCAGCACCGGGCTGCCGGACGAGCCCGACGCAAGCGGCGCCGTGTGTTCGATGCTGCCGCCGATCAGCCGACCGCCCGGCCCGCGGAATGAGCGCTCTTTGCCCGAAACGAGCCCGACGGTCGTCCGCACTCCGCCGTTCGACGCGCTCGCCACCGCGAAGACGACGGTCCCGACCGCCGGACCGGCCGCGGGCGCCCACGGCAACGCCGGCGCCCCGGCGGTGTCGACCTCGAGGACGGCCAGATCGCCATCCATGTCCTCACCAAGCAGCCGTCCGCGAGCCTGCCGGGCGTCCGAGAAGACGCACGTCGCTTCGTCCCCGTGGATGTTGTGGGCGTTCGTCAGCACTCTGTTCTGGCCGACTATCACTCCGGATCCGCGGTGCCAGCGTCCGCCGATTCCGACGACACCCGGTGCCGCACGCTCGGCAACCGTGGAGACTGCCTGCTGCATTTCGTCCAACGCGCTCATCGATAGCTCCTGGGCCGCTCCGAGGTGCCGGCCGGCCTGCTGTCCTGTGCCGGGCCGCATCTGCGCCCGACCGTTGTGAGTCACTAGCGAGTTGCAAGTTACAACGCGCGGCGGGAACGTGCAAGTGGTACGCGCTACCATGAAGCCATGACGGACGAACCGAGGCCCTCCCCGCTTCAGGCCGCCCTCGACCGCGTCGGTGACCGCTGGAGCTTGCTCGTGGTCGAGGCACTGCTGGACGGTCCGCGGCACTTCAACGACCTGCAGACGGCTCTGCCGGGCATCGCGCCGAATATCCTGTCCGACCGTCTCAAACGACTCGAGCGGGAGCGGGTCCTCGTTGCGAGCCCATATTCGCGGCGGCCCCTCCGGCTGAGCTACGAGCTCACCGCCGACGGGCGGGAGCTGGCCGGCGCGCTGCGTCTGCTGGCCGACTGGGGATCCCGCCCCGGAACCGCCGACGCTCTTCGCCATCAGGCCTGCGGAACGCCGCTCGAAGCTCGCTGGTACTGCCCAACCTGCGCTCGAAGCATCGCCGAGAACGAGGCTTCAGAGCTGCGGCTGATGTGACAGACGAAGTGCCCGGCCGTTCCTACCGTCGCGACGCCGCCAAACCGGAGCGTGTGGCACGTCCGGCGGCCTCATAGTGATTTCGGAGAAACGGAGGCCACTGTGACCGGACACGATTCCGCGGGCCACAACGAGCTCAGGCCCGCCCAACTCGCGCTCAATGACGAAACGCATCTCGCGCGTCATGCCCACCACTCGTCCTTCGGGCGCGAATCCGAAATGGACGACGATCTCAATGGAATCGCTCGGCGGGCGGCCGCAGGGTTGCTGGGCGGACTCGACGACGTGGTCGCCCGCGAGCGCCGATCGAGCATCACGCCGGACGACTGGGCCCGTCACGAAGCCAGTCTGGCCGAGATCCTGACAGCCCTCGGCCTCGACCTCGACTCCCCCGGAACGCGCGACACTCCGCGCCGTTTGATGCGCGCACTATTCGACGCCACCGAAGGCTACGACGGCGACCCCAAGCTCGTCACCGTCTTCCCAACCGAATGCCACGGCGGGACGAGCTGCGAGCTCTCGCAGGTCGTCGAGGGCCCGATACCTTTCAGCGCTCTGTGCGAGCACCACGCCTTGCCATTCATCGGGCGGGCGTTTGTCGGCTACATCGCCCACGAGAACATCATCGGCATCAGCAAGCTGACTCGGCTCGTTCGGATCGCGACCCGTCGATTCGGGGTCCAGGAGCGGATGACCCATCAGATCGCCGATGCGCTTGGCGAGCTCACCGAGCCTCACGGCGTGGCCGTCTACATGGAAGCGCACCACCTCTGCACTCAGATACGCGGCGTTCGCGAAGTCCAGCCGATCACCCGGACGATCGCATTCCGTGGCCGCTACGAGACCGACCCGTCGCTGCGCATGGAGTTCTACGATTTGGCGGGACTGCAGCGAGGCATCCGCGAGTAACCGCAACAGGGGAGAACATGGTCAACCGAAGCGAAGGACTGCGGTTGGAGTCGCTCTGGCCGCCTGCCGCCAGCTGGCGGCCCGGGTCGCCGGAAGTGCGTGGAGGCCTGCTGCCCCCTGCGCTCGCGGCCCGGTTCGAGGGCGAACTGGCAGTGGATCTGCAGCCCGATCGTCCGACCATCGTGGCCAACTTCGTGACGACCGTGGACGGCGTCGTGTCCATGGGTCGGTCCGAGCCGAGCGCGGGCGGCGGCGAGATCTCGGGCTTCTCGGAATCAGACCGCTTCATGATGGCACTGCTGCGTGGCATCGCCGACGTGGTCATCGTGGGGGCGGGCACCGTACGAGCCGGCCGCAAGCACGAGTGGACCGCACGGCGCGTTCAGCCCGAGCTCGCCGAGGCTTTCGCCGCGATGCGGGCCGATCTCTGGCTCGCGCCGCAGCCGACGACCATCGTTGTCACGGGGCGGGGCGACGTGGACCCGTCCCACCCGGGCCTCTCCGCTCCCGACGTGCCGGTCATCGTTGCCACCACTCGAGCGGGGGCAGACAGGCTGGCCACGCTGGACCTTCCTCCCAACATGAGGGTTGAGATAGCAGCCCAGGGGACTCAGGTCCCGGCCGGGGCGCTGCTGGAGATTGTTCGGGCCAGCGGTGCGCGCCTGGCCCTGTGCGAGGGCGGGCCGCATCTTTTCGGCGAGCTGCTCCGGGCCCGCCTCGTCGATGAGCTCTTCGTGACGCTCGCCCCGCAGGTGATCGGCCGCGACGACAAGGCCCGACGTCTGGCAATGGTGGAAGGGGTTAATTTCGCGGGACACGGCCGCTGGGCCAGCCTGGCGTCCGTCCGCCGCGCCGGCGACGACCTGTTCCTCCGCTACCGTTTCGAGCCCTAGCGCGGCAGCGGATTTGGGTCCTTCGGATCACCGCCGGAATCCGTTCGTCTCCTAGAATGGCGGGCGAATCGGACATGTCCCATCGCGGCCGCTCGTTCGGCTGCCCCAACATCCACGGAAGGCAAGCATGAGTCGAACCCCGCGCATCGGCATCCTCACCGGCGGCGGCGACGTCCCGGGGTTGAATGCCGTCATCAAGAGCGTCGTCTATCGCGCCACCGAGATTGGCTACGAGGTCTACGGCATCCGGCGCGGCTGGGAAGGCCTGACCCACATGAAGCCGGGCCCCGGGCTGGACAGCGACTACGTCATCCCGCTCGATCGGACCAACACCCGCTCGATCGATCGGACCGGCGGCACCTGGCTGCACACCTCCCGAACGAACGCGCGCAAGATGAAGGCCGGCAAGCTGCCGGCGCACATCGCGCAAGATCGATTGAAGCAGCTCGAGGTCACGGACGGCGTCTACGACTTCACGCCGGTCGTCCTCGAAAACATCGAGCGTCTCGGCCTGGACTACCTGGTCCCGATCGGCGGCGACGACACGCTGAGCTTCAGCCAGGTCCTGGCCGACAACGGCGTCAAGCTCGTGGCCGTACCCAAGACCATGGACAACGACGTCCAGGGCACCGAGTACTGCATCGGCTTCTCGACGGCGATCACGCGGGCCAAGGAGGCGATCAACCGTCAGCGGACCACCCTCGGCTCCCACGAGCGGATCGGCGTCTTCCGCATCTTCGGCCGAGATGCCGGCTTCACGGCCCTCTACACGGCCTATGTGACCAGCGCCCGCTGCCTGATCCCCGAGTACGAGTTCGACCTCGACCACCTGGTCGAGCTGCTCGTCGAGGACAAGCGCAACAACCCCAGCAAGTACTCCTTCGCGATCGCCGCCGAGGGCGCGATGTGGCAGGGCGGCAAGATCGACGAGTACGGCCCGGCCGACTCCTTCGGTCACAAGCACAAGGCCAACATCGCCGAGGTTCTCGCCTCGGAGATCCAGGCCCGCTCCGGCCAGGAGACACTCGCCAGCGAGTTGACCTACGACCTGCGCTCGGGCGACCCGGACGCGGTCGACTCCATCGTGGGCATTACCTTCGCGAACGTGGCAATGAACCTGATCGCCGACGGAGTCAGCGGTCGCATGGTCGCCATCCGCGGCGGCAAGTACAGCCACTCGCCGCTGCCGAATCCGGAGCAGGGCCCGCGCTCGATCGACATCGCCACGATGTACAACACCGATCGCTATCGCCCGATCTACACCAACCGCCAGGGGCTTCCGCTCCTGCTCGGCATCCCGGTCGCCGAGGATCCGACTCTCGCCGGGTAGCTCGTTTCAGGCAGTAGCTCAGAAGGCCCCGGCGTCCGCCGGGGCCTTCTGCTATCTGCGGAATTGGGCCAGAAAGGGCACAAATCCCGCGCCGTTGCCCCTCTTGGCGGCCGTTGCCTAGACACCCGTTTGACAGCAGGCTCACGGCAAGGCAGGGTTTACTGGTGACGACCTCCAATCCCCCCTCCTCCACCCCGTTGAGCGGCCACGATCTGCTGCACGCCGTCGGTCTGGCGATAGAAGGACCGATCCTATGGGGACACCCTCTGGCCGCGAGCGGTCCAGGTGTGTTCATCGTCGAGTTGCCGGCGCCCCAACCCAAAGTCGCAATCGACCCCAGCGCGATTCGGGAGTGGCTCGATCGCGCACCACAGCTCTTTCTCGACGGTCGTCGACCGACGGTGGCGGAGCTGCAATCCCGGCTGGCCTCCTTTTGGCTGCCGAGCCAGGTGATCCTCTACATCGGGTCGAGCCAGAGGTCGGTCGGCGCCCGGCTTCTCGGCATGGCAAAGACCCCACTGGGCGAGAGACGTCCGCAAGCCGCCGGCTACTGGCTCAAGACGCTGCGCGATCTGCCCAAAGCTCGAATCTGGTGGGCGGCAACCACCGACGCGGAGTTGTACGAAGACGCCCTGCTCGATGCGTTCGTGAAGTCCGTCGGGGCGCTCCCCTATGCGGTCCTCACGGCGCCGTCCGGCCAGCGCCCGGAACACGGCCTCACTGCACAGCTCCACGACGACAGGCCGGCGCACGAACCGCCGAAGCCGGCGAAGATCACGATCTTGCCCGATGGGCCGGATGGGCCGCCGGCGCGAGCCGCCCGGACTCGCTCGACGACTCCCACGACACGAAAACCTTCCGCCGCCGCTGTCCGCAAAGCCCTCCTGGCCAAGCAGGCCCAGGCTCCTTCGGCGATCGAGGCCCCGAAGCGGCAGCCAGGCATCAAGCCCAGCATGGCCGCGCGCAACGCGGGTCAGGGCAGTTTCGCGATCATCCCCACCCACCTCACCCCCGAGGGCCTTGCAAGCCTGCAGTCCGAGCTCAAGGAGCTGACCACTCGTCGGCGCCCCGAGGTCATTGCCCGCATCAAGTCCGCACGCGAGTTGGGCGACCTGAGCGAGAACGCCGACTACGAGGCTGCCCGCAAGGAGCAGTCGTTCCTGGAAGGCCGCGTCCAGCAGCTCGAGCAGATGATCAAGTCCGCTGTCCTGATAGCTTCGTCGGAAGGCACGGAAGTCCTTCTCGGTTCGACGGTCGTCGTCGAGACCGACCGCCATGGCGAGGAGACATTCACGATCGTCGGATCGGCCGAGGCGGACGCCAAGGCTGGGAAGATCAGCTTCACGTCCCCGATTGGGCGCGCGCTGATGGGCCGCAAGCCCGGCGAAACGGTACGGGTTCAGGTTCCGGCGGGCACTCTGGACTATCGGGTCGTCGAGGTTCGCTAGGCCTCGGGAGGTGGACCCCCGCGATCGGGTCGCGAGCGTGGCGACGGGATCAGGTTGGCCACTACGATCAGCACGCCCATGGCCACCGCCAGGAATGGCAAGCCATCGTGGACGATGGTGTTCGGGTGAGCCACGTCGATCCCAATGACGTTCTCGAAGAACAGGCCGAAGCAGATGAAGAGCCCCAGGCCCACTGCCGCCGTTCGCGTGCCGCCATCGACGAGATCCATGCGCCGGTGCAGTAGCCCGAACAGGATGAGGGTCGCGCCCACCGAGCCGGGGGCGATCAGAGCCCACATGTAGGCCCAGCTGGCCCAAGCGCCCGTCACGTCCTGGTACGCCAGGATCAGGCCGGTCGTCATGACGATCCCACCCGGAATGGCCAGCCCCAGCCCCGCCTCGTGGGGGATCGCCAGGCCCACGACCAGCAGGATCACGCCCGGCACGATGACGAAGACCGGCCAACCGTAGTGCGCCACGTCCAGGTGGAACTGCTCCGTTGCCAGAAACACGGCACCGAGCGCGATCAGAAGTGCGCCCAGGACGAGCGGGCCTCGCTCGCCGGCCTCGCGCCCGCCCCGATCGCCCCAACGGTTGCTCATGCCAAACCTCCCTCCGCTAGAAGGACGCCACGAAGACCGGGACGTCGCCGACGGTAAGGACTTTGTTCGGAGGAAAGTCGGCCCGGCTGCCGTTGACCACCAGCGAGACGCTCACTTCGTCGGACGCGGTCAGCATCTTCTGGCCCACCGCGACTCGACCGTTGACGAAGACGTTGGTGTGGACACTGGGCTTGCCGCTGCCGTAGATGAGCAGTTCGTTCATGAGATGAGCCGGGTCGAACTCACTCGCCGAGAGGCTCAAACGGACCGGATCGATCACCTGCCAGGCGGTCACACCAAGCTCCTCCACGAGAACGTGAAAGCCGCCGTTCGATGGGATCACATTGGCGACCGGCAACGAGCCCGTGAAATGGATCGCGACCCTGGGCGTGTCGGACCAGCCGTGGAGCCCGAAGCCATCGAAAGTGACGCCGACCTGGCTGGTGTTGGGCTCGGACCTGATATCTACCGGCAAAGCCACGATCCACCGATCAAGAGGTAGAGTCAAGGTCGCCAGTTCGTTGGCGATCAGCTTGCTCGTGACTGCGCCCACCAGTACGACGCCTCCGGTCTGAGCGCTGGATCCGTTGGCCTGCTGCATGGTCACATTCGGCTTGAACTCGCCGGCTGGAGCCCCTGGGGACAGCCCGTACCGGTTCCCTCCAAGGGCGTAGTAGAAGACCCTGCCTGTCCGTAACTCGGCCCGCAGCCCCGGCACGATCTGGACCGGCACGGTCGTTCCGTCGCTCGCGAAGTAGACGAGCAGGCCGTTCGATTCCACGAAACCGGGGACATGGGCAGAGGGACTGAGCAACGCTGATGGCGACGCCGAGATCACAGGAACGGTGCTTCCGGTTGGAATCGATCCCGAGGGTGTCGGCGAAGCGGACGTGGGCAACTGGGATCGTACCGACCCGGTGGGCCCGAATGGCGTGCCGCTCCCGCCAGAAACGGGCGGCAACGTCCCACCTGGCAGGCCCATGTCTGCGAGCACGGCCGCCAGGCCCATCGCCGCCAGCACTACCGCTGCCGCCGTCAGCCCCGCGGCCAACCGCCGCCGTGGTTCCATCTCATCACCAATTCTGCGCAGAGACTGGGTCAGTCTAGCCGCGCGCCCCGAGGCAGGCATGCCGTGCCCGACGCGACTTGCCGCCCAACAATCGGGCCCCACTCGTTGGCCCCGTGCCGAATGGCCCACCGCCGCCGACCCGATGGCACTCGTTACGCGGGAAGGGTGGCACCATCCTGCGGCCATGGACGAGCACGCCGAGGTCATCGCCTTGCTGAACCACACATGGTTCGGATCCGATCTCGCACCCGAGACACAGCAGCGTCTGGCCAGCCTCGGCACGCTCGCGGACTTTGCGCCGGATGAAGTCATCCTGGAGGAAGGCGAGGACACCAGGGAGATGGGGATCCTGATCTCGGGGCGGCTGGCATTGCGTACGCTCGTCCCCGGCCGCGGCCCAGTCACCATTCTGAGCGTGGAACCCGGAGACATCTTCGGCTGGTCCGCGGTCTTCGCAAACGCCAGCGCACAATCCACCGTCGTCGCGGCCGAGGCGAGCCGCGCACTCGTGATCGACGGGGCTAAGCTCCGGGAAGCGCTCAAGCAGGACCATGCTCTCGCGGCGAGCCTGTATCCCCGGGTTCTCGCGGCAGTCGCGCGCCGCCTCCGGGCGACCCGTTTCCAGTTATTGGATCTGTTCGCTCGCTGAGCTCCCACCGGCGCAGCGGCGCATACAGGAGGTCCCAACGTGATCGCCCACCCTGTCCCCAGCCCCACGGCCGCGGCCAGGCACTGGTTCCTGGCGCGATCGGATCTCGACTCGCTCATCGACGCCCTTCAAGCGACGGGCCGGCGCGTGATCGGACCGACCGTTCGCGACGGCGCGATCGTCTATGACGAGATCCAATCCGCAGCCGAACTGCCGGCAGGCTTGCGCGACGAGCAATCGGCCGGAATATATCGACTGGTCGCACGGACGGACGGCCGCGTCTTCGGCTACACGGTCGGTCCCACGCCCTGGAAGCGCTTTACTTTCCCGCCGGAGCTTGCGATCACCACCGCCCACCGAACCGGCGTCGTGGACTTCGAGCAGCCTCCGATCGAAGTGCCCCAGCTGGCATTTCTCGGCGTTCGAGCCTGCGAGATCGCGGCCCTGGGAATGCAGGATCGCGTCTTCCTGGGCGGCCAGTTCACCGACGAGGACTTCCGCGCCCGACGCAAGGCGGCCCTTATCGTTGCGGTCCAGTGCACCACTTCGTCGAGCACCTGCTTCTGCTCTTCGATGGGCACGGGCCCGGAGGTCAGGGCCGGCTTCGACGTGCTCATGACGGAGATCGATGAGGGCTTCGTCATCGAAGCGGGCTCTCCCGCCGGGGCCGCCATCGTGGCCCAGCTGCCGACGCGCCGCCCCACGCATGCGGAGACCGGCGCCGCCGCGGATAGCGTCGAGGCGGTCCGCACCGAGATCGGCGAGCTGCTGCCGATCGCCGGCATCGACGAGCGTCTCAAGCACCAACTGGACAACCCGCGCTGGGGGGTCGTCGCTGAGCGCTGCGTGGAATGCGGCAGCTGCACGATGTCGTGCCCCACGTGCTTCTGCACGTCCGTGACCGAGCACTCGGACATGGAAGGCCGCGTCAGCACGACAGAGCGGCTGTGGGACTCGTGCTTCGACGTCGCCTTCGCGAAAGTGGCCGGCGGCGATTTCCGAGCGCGTCCTCGCGACCGCTATCGTCAATGGCTGACCCACAAGTTCTCGTCGTGGATGGACCAGTTCGGCACCTTCGGTTGTGTGGGCTGCGGCCGGTGCATCACGTGGTGCCCCGTCCATATCGACGTCCGAGAGGAGCTCCTGGCGATCGCGCCAGTGATCAAGCCCGTGGAGCGGCCGGTCGCGGTCGAGCCGGTCGCTGCCAGCCCCGGCGACTACTCCATCGCCCGTCTGGCCTCTGTGCGCGAGGAAACCGAGGACACGACGACGCTCTCGCTCGCGGACCTGGATCCGGCGTTCCTCATGGGTCGACCCGGCCAGTTCGTGATGGTTGCGCTGCCGGCCTTCCCGGCGGTCCCCATCTCGATCTCGCGCTTCCGATCTAACGGCATCGACCTGACCATTCGAGCTGTCGGGCCGACCTCGATCGCCCTGGTGAACCTCCATCCGGGCGCCAAAGTCGGTATCCGGGGCCCGCTCGGTACTTTCTGGCCGATCGAGGACGCTTACGGCAGGCATGCAGTCGTCGTCGCCGGAGGCGTCGGGCTGTCGCCCCTCCGCGGCCTCGTTGAGGCCCTCGTGGCGAACCGCGACCGATTCGAGTCCGTGTCGCTCTACTACGGCGCGCGCACCCCCGACGATCGACTGTTCCGCAGCGACCTCGCCGCCTGGGCGGCGAGTGGCCTGATCGACGTGGCGGTGACCGTCGACAGAGCAGGACCCGAGTGGAAGGGCCGAGTCGGCGTCGTCACCAACCTGTTCGACATGCTGTCCTGTGACTGCTCCAAGATCGCTGCCTTCGTAGTCGGGCCGGAGCGCATGATGCAGGCTTCCGTTCAGTCGCTGATCTCCAAGGGCGTCACGCCGGACCGGATCTGCGTCTCGATGGAACGGCATATGGAGTGCGGCATCGGCCTGTGCGGCCATTGCCAGACCGGTCCCTTCTTTGTCTGCAAAGACGGTCCGGTATTCCATTTGAGCGAACTCGGCGACATGTACGTGCGGGAGGGCATCTGATGGCATCGACCGGAAAGGCCGTCCGACCGCGCGTTGCAGTCGCCAAGTTCGCCTCCTGCGACGGTTGCCAGCTCACCCTGCTCGATCTCGAAGAGCAACTCCTCGAGATCGTCACTCGCTTCGACATCGTCGAATTCCCGGAAGCCACTTCCCGTCACTCTCCGGGTCCCTACGACGTGGTGTTCATCGAGGGCTCCATCAGCGCCCCGGAGCACCTCGATCAGATCAAGAGCCTTCGCAAGCAAGCTCGTCTGCTGGTGACCATCGGCGCCTGCGCTACCGCGGGCGGTATCCAGGCGCTGCGCAACTTTGCCGACCACGACGAGTATCGGGCCGCCATCTACGCTCATCCGGAATGGGTCGAATCGCTCGCCGCGGCCACCCCGGTCGCCGACCACGTCAAGGTGGACGCCGAGCTGCGAGGCTGCCCGATCGACCCAGGTCAACTGCTCGAGCTGCTGACGTCGGTTCTGGTCGGTCGGCGGCCGCAGATCCGCGAGGAGGCAGTCTGTCGCGAGTGCAAGCGCAAGGGTCTGGTCTGCATGGTCGTCGCCTCGGACGAGCCCTGCATGGGCCCGCTCACGGCTGCGGGCTGCGGCGCCCTCTGCCCCTCCTACTCCCGCGGCTGCTTCGGCTGCTTCGGTCCACGGAGCAACGCCAATGCGAAGAGCTGGAGCGCGGGGCTGCTGAACTCCGGTCGGCCGCCTGAGGAGGTCTGGCGGCTGTTCGCCGGTTTTGCGGGCTACGCGGAACCATTCCGGCAGGTACTGACGGATCTGGGCAAGACCAAGGGCTAGCCCAGGTCAGAGGACTCCGGTTCTTGCCGTGTGCCGGGAGCGGGACCTTCCCGGCTTCCGTCGGGCCCAGGCTCGGTTGAGGACTCGTATCAGGCCGGACCCCATCTTGGCGCCGCTGGGGTTCATCGTATCGGTCAGCCACTCGGCGAGAGCCTTGATATCGCCGACGACCTTGGCCGCGGGGAAGCGCTCGACCGCCGACTGGCCTTCGTTGGCCGATCGAATGAAAAGCATGCCGGCGGAACGAACGCGGGCGACGGCCGTCATTCGTACGACGCGCTCGACGTCGGAGACCGACACGCCGCTGTTCGCGCGGTTGACGACCAGGGCGAGGCGCTCGCGGATGTCGAGTTCCGCGGCCACATCGGCGAATTGGACGGCAGCGCGGAGACAGGGAACGTCGGGCGTGACCGGCACGATGATCTTGTCTGCGAGCGAGAAGATCCCCTGGTTGAGCGGCCCGTAGTCCGGGTGCATGTCGACGATCACCCAGTTGAACGCGCTCCGAGCGGCGGTGATCGCCTCGGCAATCCGGCGCGGCTCCAGGATCTGCGTGTGGAGCGGCGACTGGGACAGCACCAGCACGGAGACACCGCTCCGGTGCCGTGTTGCGATGGCTCCGAACGGTTCCGCGAGCCCGGTCTTGAGGCCTTCCGTCCAGGCGGTGAGGACCGTCCTCGGATGCTCCATGCCCAGCGATGACGCAATATGGCCGGTGACGGTGTCGCAGTCGATCAGCAGGACCCGCTGATCCTCATTCAGCTGCAAAGCAGCAGCCAGATTTACGGCGATCGTGGTCTTACCGACGCCGCCCTTTGGGTTGAAGACGACGATCAGGCGCCCGTGTAGCTCCGCCGGGCGCGCCACTTCGACTGCCGTTTCGAGAATCGGGCCATCGGACTCGTCGTCCGAAGTCTTCGCGCGGATCAGGATCGCTTCCACGCGCCACCGCAGCGACTCCGGAAGGTAGGGACGAGTGAAGTACTCGTCCTTGGAGCTCGCCTGTCCGGCCAGGCGCATTCGATCCATGGCCCGCGGAGCGACGGCCATGAGGCTCGGGATGCTTCGTCCGTCTTCGTGCAGAATGGCGTACATCTCGAGCGTCTGGTCGAAGTCCTTCTCGCTGTCGAGGATCGCCAAACCGACGTCGGACCGACTGGCGAGCAAGGCTTCCAGCTCGTCGGCCGACTGAACCGCGATCGACTCAAAACCGGCCTCGAACAGGTGCGCGCTGACGGCGGTGAACTCGTCTCGAGGGAGCGCGATGGCTACTGCGGACCGGAGCACGGCGACGACATCTCCAAGATGGGTGCACGGAGGAGAGGGCCCTAGTCTACCTGGACGGCTAATCGGTCGTGCGGGCCCACCGCCGAAGGTACCAGTGGGTCCTATGACTCCAGCGTGGCGAGCGTGGCCCGCAGGACTTCCGCCGAGAGCCTCACGCCGCGCGCTTCAGCCGGGGAGAGGTCAAGGCGGAGCACCCTCTCTATCCCCCGCCTGTTGACGACCGTTGGGAGGCTCAGGCAAACGTCGTCGATCCCGTAGTAGTCCTCGACGAGGCTGGAGATCGAGAGCACCGTGCTCTGATTCCGAATGATCGCTTCAACCACACGGGTCAAACCGGCACCGATCGCGTAGTAGGTGGCCCCTTTGCGCGAGATGATCTCCTGGGCGGCGTCGCGAGTCTGTCTGAAGATCGAGTCCATCTCGTCCTGGCTGAACGAGATCCCGTTTTCGGAACAGAAGGTTCGGAGACGCATCCCCGCCACGTTCGCGAGCGACCAGACCGGAACCTCGCTGTCGCCATGCTCTCCAATGATGTAGGCATGGACGCTGCGGGGGTCGACGCCGAGGCACTCGCTCAGCAGATACCGGAAGCGCGCCGTGTCGAGAACGGTTCCGGCCCCGAAGACTTTCCGCGACGGCAGCCCAGAGAGCTTGAGGGCTACACGCGTCAGGATGTCAACGGGGTTCGTCGCGACCACGATGATCCCGTCCGGGTTGGCGGCGGCGACCCTGGGAACTACCTGACCGAAGATCGCCGCATTTCGCTGCACGAGCTGCAGGCGCGACTCCCCAGGCTTCTGGTTCACGCCGGCGGCAATGACCGTGACAATCGCTCCGCCGCAGTCAGCGTAATCACCTGCCCAGACTCGCGTCGGGTGCGCGAATGGGACGGTGTGGTTGAGGTCCATCGCCTCGCCCTCTGCGCGCTCGTGGTTCACGTCGATGAGCACGATCTCCGAGGCAAGACCGGAGAGGAGCAGGGCGTAGGCGAACGTTGAGCCGACCAAGCCCACACCTACGATCGCGATGCGGATGGGCCGGTTCGCGCCGGCATCGTGATCGCCCGCGGGCGCCGGTGCAGCTGTTGGGGCGATGGGCCCACTGGAACTGCTCGAGCCGGAACCCGCGGCCTGGTCGGCGGTGGGCACTACGGCAGCTTCGTCTGTCATGCGCTCATTCTGAGGCAGGCCGCGAGGAGTTGCTCCAGCCGAGGCCAAGCGGGCCGGCGGTCGTGGCAGGTCGTGAGATTCCCGGGCCCGGCTGCGTCTAGAGTGATGTGGATCGGCCGATGGGGAAATCCGAGCTCGACGACTTCGCCGCCTTCTACCGCCGCACCTACGCGGCGGTATATCGAACTGCCCTGGGAGTCACATGTAGCGGGCCTTTGGCCGAGGACGTGACTCAGGAAGCCTACTGCTCGGCCTACCGGCGGCAGCGCAGCTATCGAGGCCAGGCGCCGGCTGAGGTGTGGCTGCAGGAGCGGCGATGCTCCGATGCTCCGCCGGCCCTCTCTTCGCGAGCAACCTAGTACGGCCACGCCCAGTCGCGGATCTCCGGGGCGTCCTCGCCCTCGGCGCGGGTGTAGGCCCGCGCTTCGGTGCGCTTGTCCTGCATGAGCTGCCGAATGTGCGCCGCACGGGGCGCCAGCCCCGGGATGCGATCGATGGCGTCGATCACGAGGTGGAAGCGATCGAGGTCGTTGAGCATGACCATGTCGAACGGGGTAGTGGTCGTGCCCTCTTCCTTGTAGCCGCGGACGTGGATGTTGTCGTGCCCGTTGCGGCGATATGTGAGGCGGTGGATGAGCCACGGGTAACCGTGGTAGGCGAAGACGATCGGCTTGTCCGCCGTGAAGAGCGAGTCGAACTCCTTGTCCGTCATGCCGTGCGGATGCTCGGAGTCGGGCTCGAGCCGCATCAGGTCCACCACGTTCACGAGGCGAACCTTGACATCGGGCAGGTACTGACGCATCAGGTCCACGGCGGCCAGAGTTTCGATCGTGGGCACGTCGCCGCAGCACGCCATGACGATGTCGGGCTCGCCGCCCTGGTCGGAGCTTGCCCAGTCCCATATGCCGATGCCGCGAGTGCAGTGCAGGATGGCCTGCTCCATCGTCAGCCAGTTCGGGGCGAGCTGCTTGCCGGCCACGATGACGTTGACGTAGTTCCGGCTGCGCAGACAGTGGTCGGTGACCGAGAGCATGGTGTTGGCGTCCGGCGGCAGGTAGACCCGGATGATCTCGGCCTTCTTGTTGACCACGTGGTCGATGAAGCCCGGGTCCTGGTGGGTAAAGCCGTTGTGGTCCTGGCGCCAGACCAGGGAACTCAGCACGTAGTTGAGCGACGCGATCGGGCGGCGCCACGGGATGTCGCGCGTCACTTTCAGCCACTTGGCGTGCTGGTTGAACATCGAGTCGATGATGTGGATGAAGGCTTCGTAGCAGTTGAACATGCCGTGCCGGCCGGTCAGGAGATAGCCCTCGAGCCAACCCTCGCACTGGTGCTCCGAAAGGACCTCCATGACCCGACCGTCGGTGGAAAGAACGTTGTCGTTGGCATCCTCGGGGATGACCTCGGCGTCCCAGGCCTTGCCGGTTACCTCGAAGATCGCCTGGAAGCGGTTCGAGGCCGTCTCGTCGGGGCCGAACATCCGGAAGTTGTCGACGTTCTTCGCCATGACGTCGCGGACGAAGGTGCCGGCCACGAAGGTCGCCTCGCTGAGCGAGCCGCCGGGCTTGGGCACGTCGACCGCGTACTCCCGGAAGTCCGGCATGATCAGCTCGCGCAGCAGTAGTCCGCCGTTGGCGTGAGGGTTGGCGCCCATGCGGCGGTCGCCCTTCGGCGCGAGGGCGGCAATCTCGGGAATGAGCGTGCCCTTCGCGTCGAACAGCTCCTCGGGCTTGTAGCTGCGCATCCAGGTTTCGAGCAGGGCTCGATGGCCGGCGTTGGTCCGGACCTCGCCCATCGGGACCTGGTGGGACCGCCAGGTCCCCTCGACCTTCTTGCCGTCCACGACCTTCGGCCCGGTCCAGCCCTTGGGTGTCCGAAGGACGATCATCGGCCACGCCGGGCGGCCGGTGCCCTTGCCGGAGCGGGCGGCCACCTGGATGTCGCGGATCTCGTCGAGGACTGTGTCCAGGGTCGCGGCCAGCTGCTGATGGATGAGCGCCGGATCGTCGCCCGTGACGAAGTACGGGTTGTGTCCGTAGCCGATCATCAGGTCGCGCAGCTCGTTCTCGGGGATGCGGGCCAGAACCGTGGGGTTGGCGATCTTGTAGCCGTTCAGATGGAGGATCGGCAGGACGGCTCCATCGCCCTTCGGGTCGAGGAATTTGTTCGAATGCCAGCCGGTCGCGAGCGGCCCGGTCTCGGCCTCGCCGTCGCCGACGATGCAGCAGACGAGCAGGTCGGGGTTGTCGAAGGCGGCACCGTAGGCATGCGACAGTGAGTAGCCGAGCTCGCCGCCTTCATGGATCGAGCCGGGAGTCTCCGGGGCGACGTGGCTGGGGATTCCGCCCGGGAACGAGAACTGCCGGAAGAGCTTGCGGATGCCCTCTTCGTCCTCGGTGATGCTCGGGTAGAAGTGCGTGTAGCTGCCCTCGAGGTACGTGTTGGCGACCAGACCTGGGCCGCCGTGGCCGGGCCCGATGATGTAGATCGTGTTGAGGTCGCGGGCCTTGATCTCGCGGTTCATGTGGGCGTAGATCAGGTTGAGGCCCGGCGTGGTGCCCCAGTGGCCCAGCAGCCGCGGCTTGACGTCGCCGGGTTCGAGCGGTCGCCGCAGAAGCGGATTGTCCAGAAGGTAGATCTGCCCGACGCTCAAGTAGTTGGCCGCCCGCCAGTAAGCGTCGATCAGGCGTAGTTCATCGGGGCTGAGCGGTCCCTCGTCCGCGGTTCCCGGTAGAGGTGCGGTTGCGCTGTCAGCCATGGGGCGTATCTCCCTAGCGGGCTCGGTCGCGAGCCGGTCTAGATTCGCAGGCGTCAATCTTGCCGGACTCGGCTAAAAGCCGTGCGGCGCAAGAAGAAGCTCCCCGCATCGCGGTGCGGCCCTGGGAGCTTCCCGCTCCGCGCCGGGGCCATCCGTTCTAGCGCGGCAGGACGCGCTCCTCGAGCGGCGTGTCCCAGTGCGCCTCGACAAGCTCGAAGCGATGCTGCTCTTCCCTGCGGAGCTTCTCACGATCGGGAAAGAGCCGGTCGACGATAGCCGGGTCGGTGTGCTCCTCCATCGCGGCCCAGTCGCGGTACGTGATGGTTACCTCGAATGTCCAGTCCTGCCGCCCGTCGCCGTGGAACCGAGGCGCGTAGGCCCTGACGTCCAGGAGCCGGCCGAGTTCCAGCTGGGCGCGCAGCAGTGGCCAGTGATTGCGCTCGAAGAGCTCGACGAACTCGTCCTGGAATCCCCAGCGAACTTTGTAGAAGTACTGGACCGTGACCGCGTTGGCGGCGCCGTCGGCCATCTCTGCTTCCTCCTCCGGACCCGATCCTCGATGGGGCTGGAACCGACCCGGCTGGCGATAGCCGACCGGCCCGGCCAGCCTACACGTATCTCACTCGAAGCGCCTCAGGCGGCGAGGCCACGTGGACGCCGCCCGAGAGCGCCGCAGAACGTCGGCGGCAGTCAGCCGACGACGAGAAGCTCCCCGTTCACGAGTCCACGCCGCCGCGCGTGTCATCGGGCGACGCCGGCGCTTGCGTGGGCGCCGGGGGTTGCGAGGACGTTGCGGCGGCGCTCGAGTAGACCCGCCTGATCGCGGCCACGAGCCTTCCCACGGACGGCACGCCGGCTCTCCCGAAGGAGACCGATATCGTCGCCCGTCGAACGCCGAGGCGATCGGCGACGTCCGATTGCCGTAGTCCCTCTATGAGGGCCAGGCGCGCCACGGACCTCTGCCGAGTGGTCAGCGTGTCGAGCAGCTCTACGAGCGCCGGGGTCATGTCGTTCAGCAGCGCATCCACGTCGGCCCGGCCGGTCATCAAGACGAGTCGCTCGTGGCTGGAACGCGCTTCCTCGATCGCCTTGCGCGCGACGAGGAAGGCCTGGCCACTTCGTTGCGTTGCAGGACCTTCGCCCGGATCGACGCAGCCCTTGACCGCGACCCAACGAACCGGCCGCGCCTCCGGCGCGAGAGCCGCCCGCAGGATCGCATCCATCGGATCCGCTTCGGGCGCCAGCAACCCCTGCAGCTCATCGCCCTGGGTAAACCCGAACGGAGCGATCCGCCGCTCCCCGTAAGCCTCGTCCAGCTCCGCAGTCAGGCCTCGCAGCCAGGCCGCGGATCCCTGGCGATCCTTGCGTGAGTTGACCACGCCCCCGAATAAGACCAGAGCGCGCTCCTCCTCCATGCTGTGGAGGCTAGCAGCAGCTCTAGTAGCCGTCAACGGCTATCTGTTGGTCGGATAGCCGAAAACGGCAGACATGGCCGAAGGCTGTCGCTCGAGGTCGCGATCCTCGCCGATAGTCCGCGCCATTGCAACGCCCCGCGCGGACCCGCGCCGTTGCGGCGCGCGAATTACTCGGATCTGCCCCGTCCACGCCGCCGCCTAATCGCTATCCTGAGCCAGTGACCGCCGATACCGGCGCCGCGGGAACACCCGGCGCTTCCGTCAGCAATCCCGGGCGCTCCATGCCGCCCAACCCCGGGCGCATCGATCTGGGTATGCGCGCCAGACTCGTCTTCCCCAACCGCGACATCGTTGAGCGGTACTACGTGCCGCTCATCTATACCGCCTGCCGCACCTGCTATTCGGAGCTGGCCCCCGACGACATCTTCGACCGAGCCGTCGAAGGCCGGATCCCGCTGGACAAGCAGCGCGAACTGATATCCCGCGTCATCGAATCCGGTCATGGCTCGACGATCGAGCATGTCGTCTTCACCTTCGCCATCACGGGCGTCACGAGGACGCTCAGCCACCAGCTGGTTCGCCATCGAGCCGGCGTCGCATTCGATCAGCAGAGTCAGCGCTACGTGTCTTTCAAGAAGGGCGCCTCGACGATGCTTCCGGCGACGATTGCCGATGCGGACGGCGACCTGCGCGAACGCTACGAGGACCAGGTGGCCGGCGCACTCGCCATCTATTCCGAGTTGCTCGAGGCGGGCATTCCAGGCGAGGACGCCCGTTTCGTGTTCCCCAACGCCACTCGCACCAACCTCGTAATGACGGCCAACTTGCGAGCGCTGATCCACATGTCCGGCCTGCGGCTGTGCACGATGGCTCAGTGGGAGATCCGCCGCCTCTTCCAACTCATCCGCCACGAAGTCTTCGCCGTCAGCCCGTTCCTTGGAAGCTTCCTCGCGCCAAAGTGCGTGGCCCTGGGCTACTGTGACGAGTCTGGCAATCGCGACGAGCACTGCCCTATCCGGCCGCACAAGGACAACGTCCTCGGGGCATGGGCAGAGAAGGCCAAAGGGGCCGCGGCGAGACCCGAGGTGCCACGTCGCTGATCCGGCGCGCGACGGCCCACGCGAGACGCAATATCGAGAAACCGCCCCATCCGCGAGCGGTACGACTGGGGCTTTGGTCCTGGTACCTCCAGCGGGGTGCCTGCCGGCAACACCAAGCCCATCATTCGAGCGACGACAACGCCCTCATGCTCACCCATGAACCCGCGATAATAGCGTCGGGCTCTTGAGGGCATCCACGCGGCGACGCGCTGGTGCGGAGCAGTGGGGAAAGGTAGACTCATCATCTAGGCACCGGCACCCGGCTGGTGCTCAGAGGACAACACAAACGGGGAGATGAGCGTGAACGAAACGGCCGCGCGTCACCCAAACCGGTTCCTGGCGGACCTGACGCAGGCAATGCGTACTACCGCCGAGATGGCGCGGCAGGGGACGATCGAACAGGCCCAAGCTGATGCGAAGGCGTACGTGGAGAGGCTCCATGCGCGCACCGAGGACGAGGCTGCCTCCTTGCGCAAAGCGGCCGACACGGATGTCTCTGCGATTCGCGATTGGTCCAAGGCCGAGATGGAGCGCATCCGTGTCGAGACGGAGCAGCGCGTAACCCGTCGACGCGAACTCCTCGGGCAGGAGCTTCAGGAGTACAACTCCGGGATCGAGCTCGAGGTCCAGCGAGTCGAAAAGCGGGTCAGTGGTTTCGAAGAGGAAGTCGCCCAGTTCTTCGAGCAGCTCCTCCAGGAAGCCGACCCGACCATCTTCGCGAGCATGGCCGCGCAGATGCCGGATCCGCCCGCCTTCACCGATTTCGCCAACGGCAGTCTGACGGCCGACCTTCGCGCCCGCCGCGATCAGATCATGCGCACCGACATCGCCCTTCCCGACGTGAGCCCGAGTGGCTCCAACGGTGCGCAGCCGGCCGCCAAGCGCGCCTCCGATGACGAGGACGCAGCGGCACAACGCAACGCCGCCGCCGCCAAACCTGCCGGCCGCGAGTCCACACAAGTCGTGGTCGTCGGGCTAGTCAGCGTTGCCAGCATTGCCACCTTCAAGCGCCAGCTCGGCCGCCTGCCCGGCGTCAAGAACGTTGGGGTCTCGTCAGGCCCTGATGGCGAGTTCATCTTCACCGTTGGGCACAGCGCCGACACCTCCCTCAGCACCCTCATCCCGACTCTGCCCGCCTTCCAGGCCCGCGTCGTCAATGAGCACGACGGTGTGCTCAACGTCAGCGCACACGATCCTGAGGCAGAAGGCTAGACTTCTCCGGTCGCTCTCCGACCGTCATTAGGAGATTCCGCCACAGTGGCCCGGTCAGCTGTAGTAATCGCACTTCCGCAGGCAGAACTGGTCGCTGTTAGCGCCCAGTTGGCCGAGGCCGGGTATGAACCCCTCGAGGTCAAGACGGCAGACGATCTCGAGCGCATTCTGAATTCCCGTCGCGACATCGGTGTCGCGATCCTCGACGGCGAGAACGACTTCGACCGCACGCTGGAGATGTACGCCCTCCTTCACGAGGAAGATCGCAACATCCCGACGCTGATGGTCGTGGCCGCCCGCGCCCTCGACCGAATGAGCCTGGCCGGTCGGGCCCGCGTCAACGACGAGTACTTCACCCGCCCCTACTCCGCCGAGTCGCTTCGGTGGCGGGTCGAGGCGATGCTCATCCGCGCCGAGGTCCCGGCTGAAACCGGCCACGGCGCCATCATCGAATCGGACTCGCACGAGGCCGCTGAGGCACCGACAGACACGCGGCGTGGTCAGATCGTCATCGTCTTCAACCCCAAGGGCGGCGTCGGCAAGACAACCATCGCCGTCAATGTCGCGGCCATGCTGCAGATGCGCAAACACCAGCGCGTGCTGCTCGTGGACTGCGACACAGTCACCGGTCACATCGCGTCGTCGCTCGGCATGGAGCATGTCCGGACCGTCGCCGACGCGTGGACCGAAGACCTGCAAACCGGGGTTAGTACGCCGTTCGCCGACATTGCCGTCCCGCACTCGTGCGGCGTCTTTGTCCTGGTGATGGCCGAGTCGCCGCTCCACACCGAGATCCTTGAACCCAGGCGTGTCGCCGAGGCGATCACGACCGCCCGGCGCGTCTACGACTGGGTCATCGTCGATATGCACCCCGACTACGGCCCGCTCAATCAGGGCATCTTCGAGCGGGCGGACAAGATCATCGTTCCGGTCACGCCCGACGTGCCGGCGATCAGAGCGGCCGTCCAGTTCCGCGAGGTCGCGGTCGAGCTGGAGATTCGCGAGCGGCTGGCCATGGTCGTGAACCGCGCCAACAGCGGCGTCTCGGTCTCCGACATGGAACGTACAGTTGGGATGCCCGCTCTGGCCGAGGTGCGCTCTGCCGGAATGCTGTTCGTTCGGGCTGCCAATGAGGGCCGATCGGCCGTAGAGCGCTTCCCCAAGGAAAAGGTGGTCCAGGACATCGAAAACCTGGCTGATCGGATGATCGAGACCCGCGACCCGGGCGCCGCCAAGACGGGCAGCGGGTTCCTCGGCATCTTCGGCGGACGCGACGCCAAATCGTCGGTGCGCGCTTCCTAGCCTCCCGGGCTTGGGTCGCTCAAGACCCAGCGTCTACGCCGGACGCGGCAGTTCCACGTCGTGTTCCGCGAACGCCTCCAGAAGTCGCCTCAGCAACTCGCCGCTGACCGACCATTGGTCCGAGGCCTTGACGGTTCCTCTGATCTTCAGCGTGATCCCACGCTCGCCGAGCTTCGAGATCCGCTCGAAGCTCGGAGCCTCCAAGATCCGCGGGCCCCAATTCGGATCGGCTGCCATCTCTCGCCCCACGCCGTCGATGACCTCGGATGCCACGTCCAGGTTCGTGCCGTAGACCACCACGATGTCCTGGTTCACGCGCGCCCAGCCACGCGTCAGGTTCGATGCGACCGCGACCTGGCCGTTCGGGACCGTGTGGACGGTGCCGTCGCCGTCGCGCAGTGTCGTCCGCCGCAAAGTGAAGTCCTCGACCGATCCGGACACGCCCGCGATTCTGACGACGTCGCCCTTGGAGTACTGGTTCTCGGCAAGGATCAGCGCGCCGTTGAGGTAGTCGCGGACGAGGTTCTGGGTTCCCAGGCCGATGGCAATGCCGGCGATCCCAAGCCCAGCAATGGCCGGGCCAACGTCCAGCTTGAAGCCGGTCTGGAGAATCATCAGCGCGGCGATAACGACCACGAAGAAGCGGACGACGTTGACCGCGAACGTCTCAACGGTGTCCTGGCGCTTCTTGACCTCGAACGCCGTGAGGTCCCGTGCCGTGCCCTCCAGCGCCTCTCGCGTGAAAAGAGCCCGCACGATCCCATGGACGAAGACGTGAGCGAGCCGAATGATGACCGCGGCCGCGATCAGAATCGCGAGAACGGCCGCAGCGCCGGCGACGACCGGGCCGAGGTGGACCAGTGTGCTACCCCATGGCAATGAGACGGTCCAGTCCGAGTTATCCATACCGATAGCCTACCGTGCCCGACGATCCTCGGCCGCCACAAAGAAGCGACCCCTCGGGAGGGGGACCGAGGGGTCGCAAGACCTATTCGATTTCGCCCGCAAGGGCGCTAGCTCACTCGGATGCCACAACTCCGCCGATCCGCTCGGTGATCACTGCTGCGGCGTCCCGAATTCTTTCGATTAGCTCGGGGACTCGGCTGGGCTGGATACGGTTTCCCGACGCCCTGACTTCCAGAGCTGCCACAACGGAGGCACGCTGATCGAAGACGGGCACGGCGACCGCGTTCACGGCAGGCTCGTGCTCACCAAAAGCGGTGGCGAAACCACGCTTGCGCACCCTCGCGAGCTCCTCGAGAAGAAGATCCACGCGGATGATGGTGTGGGAGGTGTAGGGCGTGAAGCCTATCTTTGAAAGGCGGATCACCTCGCGCTCAGGTCGGTTCGAGAGCAGCACCTTGCCCGGTGCCGTGGCGTGCAGCGGCATGTTCCTGCCGGTGCGGTCATGGCCCATTCCGGATGCATCGGACCAGGCGATGGTGATGACGCTGTCGCCTTCGAGGACTCCCAGTGTGGTCGTCTCTCTCACCGACCGCGCCACGCCCTCGAGCTCCGGCAAAGCGATTGCCCGAAGATCCAGTGTCTTCTCGGCGTGACCGCCGAGGCGCACCACAGCCAGCCCAAGCCTGTACTTGCCCGAGTCATCGTCTTGCTGAACCAGGCCTCGCTTCTGAAGCGTCGCCAGGAGGCGCGAAGCAGTCGACTTATGCAGTCCAAGGCGCCGGGCGAGTTCAGTAACCCCGGCCTCCCCCTCCGATTCCCCTAGAGCTATCAGGAGCGAAGCGGCACGATCGACAGACCGTACCGCGTTCCCGTCCAACATGACCTACTCCTCCCGGGCATGAACTCAAGTGGGACGCCTGGCTGCTTCCCGGCAACCCCTTGATCTTCACCGCTCCACGCCCGATCTTGAAACGGCGACTACTCATCTACTCTGAAAGCCCCTGAGCTATCCGCTCGACTTCAAGGCTCCTGGCGGTGGTTTTCTACGTCTCGGACAGCAGGACCAAGGGAATGTTTACATAGTTACTAAGGATTAGTCAAGCCTGTCCTAGCCGTTTCTCTCCTCCTCACGCCCTGGCATCCTTGAAGCAGCAAGTAAACCGCCGTGGCCTCACAACCACGTTGCAAGTTAACCGATTAACATTACAAACCACTTACACATACTGCCCAAGTGGGCAGGTTAGTATGACTTCTGAACCACCCCTCGCGACAGACTGCGGACAGGGCTGCAGAACTCGCATCGCATCGGCGCAGGTCATGACAACTCCGTTGCAGACTCGTTGACGGGCAATGGCGCGCCACTCGCGCTAGACGAGTCCGGCCGGTTCAAAGTGAGGGCAGTCGATTGGCCGGCGGACACGCCTGGTGGCGGTTGGCTTCGCTTCGAACGCGGTGGGAACGATCAAGCCCGTTGGGCGCGTGATCGATCTGGCCCACGCTGTCGGGCGTTGGTATACGTGGACGCCGTCCATGCGGCGCCGCATCTGTCGCTCGACGTCACGGCGGCTCATGGGCACGTTCGACTGCCTGAACTGGCCTCGGGCGCACGTTCTGCGGCGCCGGGGACTCACGGACCCGCAGGGAGCGTCTGGCGGCAGCGATGCACGTCATCCGCGATACGGAGCGAGACCTGGCGCCGCGGGCGCTGGCCGCGCTGGGCAACGTGCCGGGGCTACGGCCGCAGGGAATCGCCAGGGTCGTTCAAGTCCTTGGCGAGCTCGGCTAGCCTGTCTCAGTTGCCCTTCTCGTAGCCCAGCCAGCTCGGCATGCCCGCTGCCAGAGTCGCCAGAGGCAGCGCGCCGTGGCTCAGAACCGCATCGTGGAAAGCCCGCAGGTCGAACGCTGCGCCGAGACCGCCGGCCGCCTCCGCCCGTAGCCGTTCGATCTCGTGCTGGCCCACCTTGTAGGTGAGCGCCTGGGCCGGCAGGCAGATGTAACGATCCGTCTCGATGACCGCGTCTGTCGCCGTAAGGCCGACCTCGAGAAGCAGCGCGATCGAGCGCTCCCGCGGCCATCGGAAGGCGTGGATCCCCGTGTCCACGACGAGCCGAGCCGCCCGCCAGGCCTGGCCGTCGAGCATCCCGAAGCGCTCGGCGGGGTTGAGATACAGGCCCATCTCGTCCGCGAGCCGCTCGGAGTAGAGGCCCCAGCCCTCCACGTACGCCATGCCGGCCATTCGCGAGCCTGTACGCCGGAAGGCATTGAGGCTCGGATGTTCGGTCTCCAGGGCGATCTGGAAGTGGTGCCCGGGCACTGCCTCGTGGAAGCTCGTGCTGGCGAGGCCCACGTAGCTCCGGCTCGGCAGGTCATAGGTGTTGACGTAGTAGATGCCGGGTCGGCTGCCGTCCGCAGCCGGCGGATAGTAGTAGGCGGCGGGAGCGTCCGCCTCCTTGAACGGCTCCACGGGACGAACCTCGCAGGCTGCCCGAGGCAACCGACCGAAGTAGTCCGGGGCCGCAGCCAGGGCCCGCTCGATCTGGCTTCGGGCGCGGTCGAGAAGCTCCTCGATCGACGCGGGGACGGCATCGGAGGCGCCTCTGAGTGCCGCCCGCGCCGCGCCGGTATCGTCGCCGAAGCCGAGCGAACGGGAGATCTCGCGACGCTCGGACTCTATCTGCAGCAGCTCCTCGAGGCCCATGCGGTGCAGGTCCGCCGGATCGGCGTCGAGCGAGGTCCAGGAGCGGACCTGCGTTCGGTACAGCCGCTCGCCGTTCGGCGCCGACCACAGGCCCGGTTCCTCGCGTGAGGCGGCCTCATACGCGCCTTTGAGCGCACCGAGGAACGCCGTGTCCGCCGGCCGGACGTATTTGCCGATCGCATCGACGAGGCGCTCGCGATCCGACTCGCGCGGCGGGGTCAGCGCCGCTGCTATCGGCGACCCTGCGTCGGGGATCGCAAGCAACCGCTCCAGCTGGCCGATGACTCGGTCCGTCACGATCCGGGCCGCGGTCAGCCCACTTGCCAGCCCTTCACGCACGAGCTCGGCGTTGGCCGCCATGAAGCGCGGGTAGTCGGCGAGACGCGCCATGAAGCGGTCGAACTGCTCGGGAGTCTCGGTCTTCTGGAAGGCCGCCAGCATCGGCATGATCGTCTGTGGCCCGTCCATCTGATCGACGACCTTGAGCCGATCGACACGCTGATCCTGCTGCTCGAGCTCGATCCTGCAGATCACGCGGAGGATGTCGAGGGTGATGCGCTCCTCCTCGGGCAGAGCCGCCGCATGCCCGCCATCCGCGGCTTCCGCGGCTTCCGAGCCGGCGGCGACAGCGCGGGCCTCGATGCCGTCGGCTGCGGCCAGAGTGTCGCGGAAGAGGGCTCGGGCACGATCGCGACCGGCCGGGCCCGGGTCGTCGAGCCGATCATCGCCCTGGTCGTAGCCGAGCATGGTCGCCGTCAGGGGCGACAGGTCCAGGATTCCGTTCCAGAATCGGTCGGCCAACGCGTTGACGTCGTCGGCCAGGGTGCTGACCTCGCTCACCCGAATACCTCCCAGGCAACCAGGCAGGGTCCGGGCGCAGGCATGGGCTCCCGGTTGGCCGTGACCGTTAGATTACCGCCATCCGGATCAGCCTTCGAACAATGGCAACTGCTCGCCTGCGGTTTCGGCCGTGGGGTCCAGACCGAGGTACGGCTCGAGATCGGCGAGGGTCGGTGCCGTCCGAGCGGCGAACGCCAGCACGTGATTCCACTTCAGGACGTGCCAGTTGCCATCGGCGAAGGCCTTGCGCAGAAGTGCGGAACGATCGAGCTTGAAGCGCACAAGCTCGGTCCGCTCTGGAGGGACCACGAGGAAGCGCACGACCTTCTCGTCGGCCGCGTATCGGGCGTGGCGGACGAGCACCGGCTCGCCGAGCATGGCCGTCCATTCAACCTCGAACAGGAATGTCGCCTTGTGGCGGACATACCAGGCGCAATCCACCCGGTCGAGTTCTCCTTCGGGAGCCCAGGTGATGAGGGGCAGATGGATGTCGCGCTCTTCCTGGTCCAGCCATGCCCCCAGCGGCTGCCCGCCAATGCGACGCGTCTGCTGACGCTTCCCGATCCATACCCGCATCCCCAGAGCGTGGCCGGCCTCCGCGAGCGTGGCGATGATGGCGTCGTGGCCGGCCGAGCGCGCCTCGAGCTGATCCGAGCAGGTGACGTCTTCAGGGGTACTGCCCGGGGCCGTGTAGCTCTCCAGGCAGGCGCGCAGCAGCGCTCCGTCGGGTGCTTCGGTGTCGGGGAAGATCCCCGCGGTCCGCTCGAGAACGGCCGCCTCCGACACGGAGCGGGATGACGACAGCAGCCCGAAGACCGCCCACTCCACCCTGTCGGCAAGCGGTGGCGCGGTCCCGGTCCGATCCTCGCCGGATGCCAGCCAGTAGTGGCCGGGCTCGATCTCCTTGACCCGTCGGTTCGAGGAGCGGGAGAGCTCGTCGCGGATCACGCGTAGGAGCTGGGCGACAGGATCGGCGACGTCACCGGACGCGAGAGAGCCGGTGCCGCTACTGGGCGCGCCGGTCGGGGCGACACGAACTTCCTCGTTGAGCCACGCATCCCAGCCGCCTTCGGGGTGACGCGGCCGGTAGTGGCGGGCCAGTCGAGCCAGTTGACCTGACCGGTCCAGGCCGACGAGCAGGTCGCCGATGAGATGGTCGAATGAGGCCGGCTCGCCGCGCGCCTTGAGCAGCTGCACGGCAGTCTCGGTCACGACCTGACTCGCGGTGGACTCGCGGAATGGGCCGTCGTCCAGCTTCTCCGGGCCGGCGAAAACGCCCCTCCCGGGAATCGTGCCCGGATCGCCGGCGCCTCCCGACACGGGCGGCAGGGGTCGGTTGGCGCGTGTCCGCGGTCCCGGCGCCATCGTTCCGGTCGGCGGCACGAAGACCACGATCGACGGGCTGTCATCGTCGGCCCGATGCAGGCGCGCTTCGACGAGTCGGTAGCCGGCGGCCGCGCCCCCGAGCGCCGCAGCGGTGAGTGCCTCCGGCGCCGAACCGTCGAGCAGAACGACGGCCCGCCCGCTCTGGGCGAGAGCCGGAGCCGCGACCGCGAGCGAGCGCGCGAGAGCACGCGCCAGCTGGTCCGTTTCGGGGTCCGGTCCGGGCTGCGTGGCAGACGCGGCCGCCCTGGCGGATGCGGCCGGCGCGCCAGAGGCGCCGGCTTCGAGCGGCAGGTCGGCATCGAGAGGCCTGTCCGCCTTTCTGGAGGCTGCGCGAGATGTCGGCCCGAAGAGCGCCTCGAAGGGGAGCGCGGAGGCCGCGCCCGCGCCCAAGACCCACGCCGTCTCGTGATAGGCCGCGGCCAGCCGATCCGGCGACCAGCGTAGCGGAGCCTGGCACAACAGCAGCCTGATGCGCGACGGCGCGCCGGAGTGGGAAACGCGCTCGCCGTGCAGAGCCAGACGTCGAAGCGAGGTCGAACCCAACTCCTCAATGGTCACGTTGGCGGTCCCCTCCTCCAGGGCCACCAGGTCCACGCCACTCCGCGCGGCGGTGCCCCGGTGGGACTCCGAGTCGAGGTGCTGCACGAATCCGCGGACCTGCTTGACGGCTTCCTCGAAGGCGAGCCACGGATTCGTCTCGCGCCACTTCTTGCCGGTGGGCAGCTTGGCCGAGCCGTGGGAGATGTGAAGGGCCGCCATCCGGCCGGGGTAAGAGTTGAGCCTGCTCGCGACCAGGATGGTCTGCAGGAATGCGACCCGCAGTGCCGCCGTCACCGGCGCCGGCGCCTGTTCGCCGTCGATGCCTTCGAGGATGGCGTGGAGGCCGAGGAGCTGCCGCGGGGTGTGAAGCGCGAGAAGCTGGTCCGGGAGCGGATGGTCCGGCGGAGGCACAGGAAACCGCTTGCGAAGGGCGTCCCACACGGCGCCGCGAGGCTCGACCGCGATCGCCAGATCCAGGTCTCCCTGCTCGGGATCGGCGTGGCGTAGATCCGGCCCGCCGAACTGGCCGCGGCAGGCCTGGCAGCGGTACTCGCGTCTCGTGGCTCTAGTGCCGCCGCTCGTCGTCTCCCAGACCAAGCTCTCGAGAGTGACGCTGCGTCCGCAACCCGGACACGTGCTGGCGAAGAGCGCCTCGATCGTCCGCTTGACCGAGGAGCCGGCCATCGGCCCGTCCCCGATCGTCTGCGCCACTGCCCCAAACTGGCGGACATCCGGCGGTCGAAGGACGACATCGGCCAGCAACCTGGTCAAGGACATCGACTCCAGGTCCGCCGCGCGCCGTTGTCCCGCGATTGCGGCCCGGGCTATCCAGCCACCGCGCCCGGCAACGTCCAGAACGATCTCACCGGGTTTGGTCCAGGCCTCGATGGCGGCAACGACATCCGCCGCCGGGGGCGGCGGGGCCAGCCGTTCGAAGACGGCCAGGGAGGGGATGCTTTCAATCCGCTCAGCGCGGTGTGTGTCGTCGCGCCCGGCCATAACGCAATTGTGACAGACGGGCCCAAGATGTTTGCCGCGTGAATGCGGCCGCCCGACCTACGGCTCTTCGAGCTCGTCGGGCTCTTCCTCGAAGGCCTCGTCGCCGGTAATCTGGGCGGGCAGGACGCGGTCGAGATCCTCGATCCCCTCGTCCTCCTCGTCGTCCTCGAGGTCCTCTTCCATGAGCTCCTCCTCGCGAAGGAGCGTGCCCTTGGTGTAGGGCCGCAGGTCGGAAGAGCGGGCGGCGGTCGGGAAGCTGACCTTGCCGTAGTTGCGAGGGTCCTGGAAGATCTCGCGAATGACGATGCGGACATCGCGGTCGCCCAGGGACGTGACGCCGGCCGAGTACTCGTTGCCTTCGGCGAGCAGCTTCAGCAGGCGGGCCGCAACGCGCGGCTCCACGATCCCGATACGCGTCCCGTTGGCGATGGCATAGAGGCGATTGCCTTCGGGAATCAGGTCCACTGAGTCGCCCGGGTTGACGTGGGCGAGAGCTCGCGGGGCGGCCAGATCGGTCAGCATCGCGAAGCCGGTCTTGCCCGTCTCCTCGACGAAGATGGCCACCGGCGCCTTGGTGGCTCGCTCAGGGGCGGCCGTCTTCTCGCCGGCCTCGCTCATCAGCACGCGCAATCGCTCGATGTTTCGTTCGGCGATGCGGTTCGTTGGATCGAGAGCGAGCGCGATCTGATAGTGCTCCCGCGCCACTCCGAGCTCACCGAGCTCCCAGAAAGCCTTCGCCAGGCGGTTCTCCGCCTCGGCATCGGGGGCCATCTCGAGCATCTTGCGGTTCGTCTCGACGGCCTCGGCCCAACGTCCGTCGGAGGCCTGGGCGATCGCCTGGTCCATCAGCTGGCGCTTGATCCGAACGGAGCTGCCGCCGGTGCCCTTTTCGATCTCGGGGAATGCCAAAGGATGGATCCTTTCGTCAACTGCGCCGGGAGACTGTGCGGCGAGTGGGCCCCAGGGCCCCGACTCGCGGAAGGCACGCAAATTCCGACGGGAGACTCCCGTCCAGACTAGCTTTCTAGCATCCGGCGCCGAGCCTGTCAAACGCGGGGCGGCCGACGCACCCAAATCTCCACGACGACGGGGCACCGGCAACTTCCGGGAGGCGTCCGCATCGAGCGCTGACGTCCTCTCGGGACCGCAGCGCGCCGAACCCGCCCCCGAGACCGATGGTCGTCGGTCCGAAGAACCCGTGGCGCCTCGAGGACGTGCACCTCGGTCTTACTCGAGTCGACAACCCCAACGACCCGATTGGAATGGGCGCCCAATCGCGGGTAAGCGCCCAGGTGATACTCAGGTCGTGGACGCCAGAAGCGCCGACACCACCGCGGCCCGGAGACGCGCATTCAGCCTGTCCCCTACTTCGCGAGCAGCCCCCAGACGACCGCGGCCGCGCCTGCCAGAACCAGCAGGCCCGACTCTTCGATCAGTCGCCGGCTGCGCCGGATCGGCGTCGGCGACTCGCGGAACCCCGTGACCAGGTACAGCAACAGCGTCAGCAGCGCCGGGCCGAAAAGCCGTGGCAGAGCCAGCACGCGCAAGAACCCGCCGATATGGCCCGAGGCCAGTGCGTATTGGTAGAAAGCCACGAGGCCTTCCCGCCGCGAATGCGGGCGTAGGGCAGCGATGCGGTAGCCCGCCAGGCCACCGATGAGGGCGTCGAGCGCGATCGTGGCCACGAGGGCGCCGGCCGTCAGCGTCTTGCCGTCTCCGGCCAGACCCCCCGGGACGAAACCGCCCACCGACGCGAAGGCCAGGAATGCTATTCCGAGCGCCCCGCCGCGAACGGCGAACGGTCGCGCGTGGTTGTCGGCGACGGAGTCGGAAGCCTGTGTTGGATCTGCGCCGTCCGCGTGGGGCTCGCTGGCCTCGCTCGTACTGGCCGAGACGTCGACCGTCTCCAGCTCCGCTACCCACGTGACGAGCAACCACGTAACCACGAAGACGAGGACCAACCATGGCACCGGGGCGAAGACGTGTGAAATCCCCAGGACCGAGAATGCGACCAGACCCGGCAGAACGAGGCGCTCGAACGGGATCCGCCACGGCCGCCACTCGCTCAGGAGATTGGACACGCCGGCCATGGTCGCCCCGACGACAAGAGCCGTCGCGATCCACAGGGGAGCGCCATCCACGAAGTGAACGCCAACCGCCAGGGTGACTACGACCAGCCCGAGCTCGCGGGCTCCACTGCGCTCCTGCTGCATTCGGGCATGGTACGAAACCGGGGCCCAGGCCGGGAGCCACCGCCGTCAGATCGCGGCTCGGCCGGCGAGCGCATGCCGGCGTTATCGCCGGCACTTCCCGCTCACGGCTACTGGCCGGCCAGCCGCTCCTTCTTGGCCGCGACCCACGCCAGCAGGTCGGCGCGAGAGCGGGTATTCAGAACCTGGCTCGGACCGAGCCAGGCGCGCCGAGCCATCGCCACGCCCCAGCGGAGGTTGTCCAACTCTTCGGTTCGATGGGCGTCCGAATCGATCGTGAAGACGCACCCGAACTCAGCCGCCCGCCTGGCACGGACGTCCGAAAGGTCGAGCCGCTCGTCCGAGCCGTTCAGCTCGAGCGCAGTCCCAGTCCGAGCCGCCTCGCGGTACACCTCGTCCCAGTCGAGGTCGAGGTCGTCGCGACCGCCGATGTAGCGCCCCGCGGGATGGGCGATCACGTCCACGTGGGGGTTGCGGATTGCCGCCAGTGTCCGTGCCGTCAGCTGGTCGCGTGTTTGCCGGCGAGCGACGTGGACGGAGGCGACCACCAGGTCGTAGCTCGCCAGCAGCTCGTCGGGATAGTCCAGCGTGGCGTCGGCGCGGATCTCCAGCTCGCAGCCGTGCAGCAGCCGGAAGCCTTCGGCCGGCGTCTCGGGCGGTGCCGTGCCCGCCGCCTCTTCGTTCGCGAATCGCTCGTTGAGAGCGGCCACGATCCGCCGTTGGACCGCCACGCGTTCCGTGTCCAGCCCCCGCGCGATCGCCAGACTGAGCGAGTGGTCCGTCAGCGCCAGGTAAGCGTAGCCGCGCTTTCGAGCCGCCTCGGCCATCTGCTCGATGGCGTGGATGCCGTCGGACCAGTCGGAGTGGCTATGGCAGTCGCCGCGGAGGTCGGCCCGCGCGATCAGCGTCGGCAACTTGCCGGCCAGCCCCGCTTCTATCTCACCACGATCCTCGCGCAGCTCGGACTCGATGAACGGCAGACCGAGGAAGCCGTAGGCCTCGGCCTCCGTGACGAAGGTTCGGAGCTCGGCGTCGCCCCCCGCCGCCGGTTCGCCCTTTTCGTCGAGTCGCAGGTAGCCCTTCTCCGAAAGGCTCCAGCCGCGGTCGCGGGCCATGCCTCGCAGCCGGACGTTGTGCTCTTTGGATCCGGTGAAGTGGATGAGGTACGTCCCTGCCTCGCCCGGCGGCATCACCATAAGGTCCACCTGCGGGCCCCGAAGCAGCCGGACCGCCGCCTTGTGCGGGCCTTTCGCCAGCACCGACTCGACCGATCCCAGGCTCGTGAACCGCTCGATAAGCTCGAGCGGCCGGTCGGTCTCCGCCAGGAGGTCCAGGTCGCCGATCGTCTCCTTTCGTCGCCGGAAGGAGCCCGCCGGTTGGACCGACAGGAGACCGGGCACGTCCGAGAGCTCGGCCATCAGCGTCTCGACGATCGCCTCCGCCTGGCCAAGCCGCATCCTGTCCTGGCGCGTTTCGAGCGCTTCGATGCCGGCCAGAACCTGTTGCTCCGTCTTCTCCGACATACCCCGCAGCGAGCGCACCGCCCCGGCCTGTGCGGCGCGGCGAAGGTCTTCCAGGTTCTCGACCTTGAGCTCCTCGTGGAGCAACTTGACGGTCTTGGGGCCGACTCCGGGGATCTCGAGAAGCGCTACCAGGCTCGGCGGAACCTCCTCGCGAAGCTTGTCGTAGAAGGCCAGCCGACCTGTCTTCGCCAGCTCTTCGAGCTTCTTCGCGATGGCCTCGCCTACCCCAGGTATTCGCGGCGGGCTGCCGTCCAGGTAGGCGCGCGAGACTTCGACAGGCGAGTGGGCGATCGCGTCGGCGGCCTTGTGGTAGGCCACGGTCTTGAAGACCAGCTCACCCTTAACCTCGAGCATGTCGCCGATCTCGTGGAAGATGCGCGCCAGTTCACCGTTGGAGAGGAGCTGCGGGTCGCCGGCCTGCGTTTGCGCCATGACCGAATGGTAGCCCGGACGCAAATACGCTCCGCGTCAGGCCGGAATGACCCGGTCCCGACCCCCCCGCTTCGCGGCATAGAGCGCCCGATCGGCGCGCTCGACGATCGCATCGATCGGCTCGCCGGCGGCATTGCCCGTGGCGACCCCGACGGAGACCGTGACGCGATCCGTCACTCCGGAGTGGGAGAGGTCCAGATCTCGCACCGATTCCCGGATCCGCTCCCCGATCGCGAGAGCCACGCCCGGTCCGGGGTTCCGCAGCAGCACGACGAATTCCTCGCCGCCGTAGCGGGCCGGGACATCCTCATCGCGCACCGAAACCTGGATCGCGTTGCCGATGGCCCGCAGGACCTGGTCGCCGACGTGGTGCCCGTACATGTCGTTGAGCCGCTTGAAGTGGTCGACGTCTATGGCCAGGATCGCGACCTTGTCGGACGCCCGTCTGCGGCTCGCCAGAAGCGTGCAGTACTCATCGAAGTGACGCCGATTGGGCAGCCGAGTTAGTTGGTCCGTCCGCGCCTCGGACTCAACGGCCTGGATGGAGTACACGCGAACCAGCGCGGCCGATGTCTCGGTCGCCGCGCTGTGAAGCAGCCGCGTGGTCGAGTCATGCCACGCCTCGTCGGTTCGCCGAGACAGGATGATCGCGCCGACGATCGCCTGGTCCACCTGGAGCGGGGCGGCGAGCGTGTTGCGCAGCCCGTATACGTCGCCCAGCCGGTAGGCGATCCGATCCGCGACTTCCTGGGAGTTCGCCTCGTCCTCGTTTGGTTCGCCGTCATCGAGCTTGGCGCCCGGATGGCGCCGTGGCGCAGTCAGGCCCAGCTGTTGGCGGACCTCCTGCCACACGGCCTTCTCGTTCTTGCCCGGGCCGTTGAGCCCATCGCCGTCGGCCGCGAGCGGAGAGCCGGTGGCGGGCTGCCGGCGGAGCGGCCTGACGCGTCGCGTCTCGACCGGCGCGAGCTGCTGCAGCGGCATGACGGTGTTGGATGTGGGTGTGCCCGGCAGCATCGAAACGAACGTCACGTCGAGAACGGTCCCACCCGGGCGCATCCTCACGACCGCGACATGATCGGCGGAAGCGACACTGCCCAGCTCGTGGATGATCGCCTCAACGACGGCATCCGGGGAAACGGAACGAGCGAGTGCCTTGAGGATCCGGCTGAAGCTTTCCGCCTCCGCGTTGCGTTTTGCGACCTGCATACCGGAGGCCCGCGCGTTGAGGACCGCGGAGCCTACGAGCAAGGCCGTGGCGAGGGAGAGGGCCATCTCGGCTGGCCCGCCATTCCCGATCCAAAAGCGTTCCACGGCTTGCCCGAGGAGCAAAGCGACAGAGATGCCCAGCAGCCACCACGTCAGGGCGATCGGCGGCGGCCGCAGCCCAGACAGACGCTCGGAGAGGTCGGAGGGGAGAAATGTCCTCACGTTGGAAGAATGCCCCAAACCGCGCCGCGTCTCTGCCCGTTTGCGCACGTACATCCTGCCTAGCGACTGCCGTACCTTGGTGCGGCCCGCAGGACACGGTTTCGCGCTTCGCGGCGCGGCGCGGCGGCCAGCAGGCGCCGGGCGGCTTGGCGCGCGTCGGAGCGGGGCGGTTTGGCGCGCGGTGGGGCGGTTTGGCGCGCGGTGGGGCGGTTTGGCGCGCGGTGGGGCGGTCGCCGTGGCGCTCTTTCGAGCGTTTACCGCCATAGGCGGTGGTAGACCAGCCAGGACGGCGCGGAGAGCCTGAAATCGGCCACGCCAGGTCGCCATGGTCACGCCGGCCGAGCGTGGAATCCGTCGTTGAGCCCAGGTCCTGGACGGAGCCAGGCTGCCGGCCCTGCCTGGTTCGCGTCTAGCACCGCACGGAGCGGTATCTGCGCCAAACCGCCGCGAGTCTGGCGGGCGATTGGCGGTGGCTGCGCAGTGGTGCCGCGGGCGGCGGGTACCGCGGGCGGCGGGTACCGGCTGCGCCACACGCCGCGGGCGGCGGGTACCGCGGGCGGCGGGCGCCGCGGGCGCCGGCCGATTGCCCCCGTTGACCCTGCCGGGCCGCGCGGGCTAAACTCCGAGACGACCGCAGAGCGCCGTTCCCGCGCCCACGGACCAGCCCCAACCCGCTTTCGGAGGATCTCTCCCTCTGTGGAGACCGGACCCAGTACCTGCGGCGCGCGGTGCGCCGCCTTCTTCATCCAGGTCCGATCCGTCCTCGAGCCCGGTCTGCCGGGCTGAAGCGGTAACGCGCCACTCCAGGCGCGCCACCGACGGGCGGGCGGACCAAGCCCGCAGACGCGCCGTCGAGGTGGCAAATGCTCTATCTGAGCCAGGTGATCGGCCGGCCCGTGCGCGACAACCTTGGCGAATCGATCGGTAAGGTCGCCGATCTGATCGTCGCTGTTGGCGACAGATACCCTCCCGTGACGGGCCTGGTCGTGAACAACAACGGCCGCGAGATCTTCCTGCACTGGCAGGCGGTCACCTCGCTCGACGCCGGCGGCGCGACGCTGGGCAACATGGCCATCGACATCAGCCGGTTCCGCCAGCGTCCCGACGAGATCCGCCTGAAGCGGGATCTGATGGACAAGCAGATCGTCGACATCGACGGCCGCAAAGTAGTGCGGGTCAACGACCTGCGACTCGACGAGGTTGAAGGCGCGCTCCATCTGGTCGCGGTCGACGTGGGAGCCTCCGGCGTGCTTCGCCGGCTCGGCATCGAAGGCCAATGGCGTACCATCGCCCATGGGTTTCGCCGCGAAGTGCCGGAGCGCTACATCGACTGGGAGGACGTGGATCCCGTCGAACGCTCGATCGCCAGCGTCAAGCTTCGAGTCCCGCACAAGGGTCTGGCCGAGCTCCATCCCGCGGACCTCGCTACGATCATCGACCAGCTCTCCCGCAGCGACCGTGTCGGCGTCATCGCCTCTCTCGACGACGAGGCCGCGGCCGATGCCATCGGCGAAATGGAGCCCGAGACGCAGGTGGAGGTCCTCGAAGACCTCGAGCCCGAACGGGCCGCCGACATCCTCGAGGAGATGGACCCGGACGAGGCGGCCGACCTCGTGGCCGACCTCTCCGATGAGAGCCGCGTGGAGATCCTGGGCCTCATGGAGAAGGAAGAGGCCGACGAAGTCCAGGAGCTGATGACCTACGGCGAGTACACCGCCGGCGGCATCATGACGACCGAATTCGTAGCCGTTCCGGCGACCCTTACGGCGGCCCAGACGATCGACCGGCTGCGCGACCTGGAACCCGACGCGGAGACGATCTACTACGTCTACGTCACCGACTCAGACGAGCGCCTGGTTGGCGTGCTCTCGCTTCGCGATCTGATCGTTTCCAAGCCGGAAAAGGTAATCTCGACCTTCATGTACGACGAACCGGTCGCCTTGCGAACCGACGCCAGCCAGGAGGAAGTCACCGAAGTGGTGGCCCGCTACAACCTCCTCGCGGTTCCGGTCGTAGACGCCGAAGGTCGTCTCGAAGGCATCGTGACCGTCGACGACGCGATGGATACACTCCTTCCCCAGCCTTCCAAGCGCCGACTGCCGCGGCTCTTCAACCGCGACGCCGGGGCCGCGGAGAGGTGAAGAAGCGCACATTCGCCCTGACTCCACGCGCCGCCACGCGCCTTCGGTTTGCCGCGATCCTCGGCGTCCTGGGCCCGGGCCTGGTGAGTGGTTTCGCCGACAACGACGCCGGCGGTATCACTACCTACTCCCTCGCGGGAGCCAGATTCGGCTACGACCTGCTGTGGGTCTTGCTGGCCAGCCAGATCGTGCTGTTCTTCACCCAGGAGGTCGGGGCGCGGCTGGGGCTCGCTACCGGTCAGGGCCTCGCGGGTCTTGTCCGCGAGCGCTACGGCGTCCGGTGGGCCGCCTTCATGGTCAGCACGATGCTGATCGCGAACCTCGGTTCTATCGTGGCCGAGTTTGCCGGTTGCGCCGTGGCGCTGGGATTGTTGAACGTGCCGATCGTGGTGAGCGAGATCCTGGCGGCAACGGTCGTGGTATTGCTGCTCACCCGCGGCTCGTATCGGCGGGTTCAATACCTCTTCGTCGCGGTTGGGATCGGCGTCTCGCTGGCCTACTTCGTCTCGGCCGTGCTGGCCCACCCGGACTGGGGCCTGGCCGCTTCCTCGCTCGTGGTGCCCAGGCTGTCGTCGGACAGTCTGTACTGGATCGCAGTCGTCGCCACTGTCGGGACCACGATCACGCCCTGGGGCCAGGCTTTCATCCAGTCGTACGTGGCGGACAAGCGCCTGGGTCCGGAAGATCTCATCGGCGAGCGACTGGACGTTGGACTCGGCGCCCTGCTGACGAATGTGATCGCGCTGTTCATTGTCGTGGCCAGCGCGGCGGCGGTTTACGCCGTTGGGATCAAGGTCGATCCCAACTCCCCCGAGGCAGTGAAGCACATCGCCGGGGCGCTGACGCCGCTGGCCGGCCAGGGCGCGACCTACTTGTTCGCGATCGGCCTGCTGGCTGCCTCGTTCCTCGGATTGGGCGTGGTGCCGCTCACAAGCGCCTACGCCGCATGCGAGGCGTTCGGCTGGGAGACGGGCGTCGATTGGCGCCTGCGTGAGGCGCCGGCCTTCTACGGCCTGATGATCTTCTTCGTCGCCTTCGCCGCCCTGTTCGTCTTGATCCCCGGACTGCCTCTCATCCAGGTGATGTTCTTCGCGCAGGTCGGCAACGCTCTGTTGCTCCCGTTCGTGCTCGTCTTCGTCATGCTTCTGTCCTCGCAGAAGGACCTGATGGGGCCACTGGTCAGCGGCCGATTCCTGCTGACCGTCGGCTGGATCGGGACCGCGCTGCTGGTCGTTCTGTCCGTGATTCTGGTGGCGACTTCCGTCCTGGGATTGTAGTCAGGCCCCGACCCCCAGCGCCGCCCAGACCTCCGCCATTTCCGCCGCGGCCGTCCTCATGTCGTGGTCGGCCACCGACGCCGGTCCGGCCGCGCCCAACCGCGCTCGCAGGCCCTCGTCCAGCATTCGGCTCAGGGCTGCCGCCAGAGCGACGGCGTCGTCGGGCGGGATCAGCAGGCCGTTCTCGCCGTCGCGGACCACCTCTCGCAGGCCACCGACGTTTGCGGCGATCACCGGCGTACCGCAGGCAAGCGCCTCCACAGCGGCAAGTCCGAGCGGCTCCCGGCGTGACGGAACCGCGACCACGTCGGCGACCCGCATCCAGGCCGCCACATCGGCCGAGGGCAAGGGCGAAAGCCGCCGAAGCGCGGGGTGGTGCATGGCGATCGCATCTGCCAGGGGGCCCTCGCCGATCATCACGCCGGACCATCCCGAGTCGGCGGCGAGATCGGCGCCGGCAGCGAAGACGTCGGCCCCCTTGCGTTCCGATAGGGTTCCCACGTACAGAGCCAACAACCCCTCGGGCGCACCGAGCCGTGCCCGTTCTGCGACTCGCCCGGCTCCTTGGCCAGGCCGCGCGCCGGATCCCGCGCCGCCGGATCCCGCGCCGCCGGCTGGCTGGAATACGCTCAGGTCCAATCCGGGCGAGATAACCCGCGCGGTCGCCCCCAGCCGCTCCACGAAACCGGCCGTGTCGCGCGAGTTGGCGACGATGGCGGCGGCCCCGCGAACGACCCAGCCGGCAAGAGCACCGTGCAAGCGGTTGCGGAGCGCGTAGTCGGCCACGTCGCCGCCGTGAGCGTAGGCAACGAGGGGAATGCGACGCAGCCTCGCGGCCAGCAGCCCGATGACCCCGGCGAAATACACGGGGTGAGCCTCGACGCCATCGAAGGGCCCTCGGGCCGTAAGGGCCCGCCGGGCAATCCCCAGGTGGCGAACCAGCGAGTTGCCCCGATAGCCGGAAGGGCCGGCCACCACGACCTCCACGCCTCGTTCGCGCAGGACCTGTACTCGGCGGGCTACGAAGGGGCTCATGTTCGGCCGATCGGGCGTGGGGTAGATGTTCGTGACGACGAGCAGTCGCGTGGGACGCCGCCGCGCGATGCCGGGTGTCGAAGGAGGGCCGCTAGACACCGACCCGCCCGGTCCTCTCGGCAACTACATCATCGAGCAGGGCAGCCAGCCGCCTGGTCAGGTTGACTCGATCGTAGCGACCCTCCGGATCGGCGCGCCGGGTTGGCCGTGGCGCCGCGAGCAACCGCTCCAGCGCTTCCGCCACTCCGGCCGGCGTGGGATCGGCCGAGATGCCCCAGTCGAGCTCTCGAAGGAGAGCCCGTGCGTCGCCTTGGGGGACCACTGCCAGAACGGGCCGATCCAACCCGACGTACTCCGTCAGCTTGCCGCCCTGGATCTGCCCCCTGTTGGGACCGTCCCCGATCACCGTCAGCAGCGCGTCGGCCGCGGCCAACCGCGCCACAGCCTCTCGATGGGGCAGGAATCCGGCGAAGCTCAGCATGGGGCCGAGCCTGTCGGGCGTCGCGTATCGGGCGGCGACAGCCTGGTTGTGCAGGCTCAGCCAGCCGATGAAGTCGACCGCCAATCGATCGCGAACCTCGGGCCGTCGCGCCACGAAGAGCTCCAGACCGTCGAGGAAGGTCTCCAGTTCCCGCTCGCCGTGAATGCTGCCGCCGTATACGAGGTGGAACCGGCCATCGGCAGCAGCGGCCCCAGGCGACGCCTCGGATGGGAGGTCGCTGCGGTCGTAGCCATTCGTGATGACCACGAACCGATGCGCGGCCCCCGGATAGCGAGTTGCATAAGCCTCGGCAACGCCGGGCGTCGGGAACACCACGCGGGCGGCGAGATGGACGATGCGCCGCTCTACCCGCTTCTGGAGATACGCATGCAGGCGCCCCGGACGGGCGGCAAAGGCATTCCCGATCCAGGGGTCTCGAAAGTCGGCCACCCAGGGCAGGCCCGCCCTCTTCGCGATCAGCGCCGCGGCCAGATGGCACGAAACCGGCGCAGAGCTCGAATACACGACGTCGATCGGCGCGTCCCGGTGGATCGACAGCCCAAGGCGGACGGCGAACGGAGCCCAGACAACCTGCTCGTCGGGATAGAAGACCGCACGGATGGCCGCCACCCAGAGGGCAGACAGGCGGCTCGACCACGGACCTGCGCGCATAGGCGCGGTCGGGACCGCAGCACCAGTCGTGGCTCCTTCTCCCCCCGCGGAGCCTCCGGCGGCGCGCCGCCCGCGCCTGGCTACCCGTGCCAGGGCGCGACGGACCTTGGTTGGCTCCGGCGAGAAGGCTCGCTCGACGCGGAGGCCGGCGGGGAGAGTACGTTCCGAGTCCTCGTCGCGAATCGCGGCGCCCGGATTGCGGGCGGTCAGGACTATCGGCTCCCAGCCCGAGTCGGGCAGGTACTTCACGAACTTGAGGGTTCGCAGGATGCCCACGCCGCCGACCGGAGGAAAGTGGTGGGCCACGACCAGGACACGGCCCGACATCAGCGTTTCCCTCCCGTATCGGCCGTCCTGTCCATTCGAGTCGCTGCGGACAAAGGGACGACGGGTCGCGCGAGTATAGCGCTGGAGCAGCGGCGCGATCCCACCGGCCGCCGCTCCCGCTCCTGCCCGCCGGCCCGAACCTGTACCGACCTGCACGGGCCGCTACCATGGATTCATGTCCCGAACGGTTCTATGCGTCGTCGGCGCGCGACCCAATTTCATGAAGATGGCGCCGCTGCTGGCGGCCATGCGCCGGCGCCCGGGGGCGCTGGAGCCGCTCCTGGTCCATACCGGCCAGCACTACGACGCCTCGATGTCCGACGTCTTTTTCGCCCAACTCGGCATGCCCAAGCCCGACATCCATCTCGGTATCGGGCCCGGAAGCCACGCCGCGCAGACGGCCGGAATCATGGTGGCGATGGAGCGGGTTGTGGCCGAGAAGGCGCCGCAGATGATCCTGGTCGTAGGAGACGTCAACTCGACGATAGCCGCGGCAATCGTGGCCGCGAAGGCTGGGATCCCGCTGGCGCACGTCGAAGCCGGCCTTCGAAGCTTCGATCGGCGGATGCCGGAGGAAATCAATCGCATCGTCACCGATGCCCTGGCCTCCTACCTCTTCGTGACCGAGGAGTCCGGGATGACGAATCTTCGGCGCGAGGGGGTCGACCCGGCGAGGACCTTCCTGGTCGGCAACGTGATGATCGACACGCTGAACTCGCTCCTGCCCCGGATCCGGGAGCGGCGCATGGCCGCCGAGCTGGGCCTCTCCCCGGGCGGCTACGGGGTCGTGACCCTGCACCGCCCCTCCAACGTCGACGACGCCGCGATGCTGGCCAGCTGGGTGACCGCCCTCGAAGAGATGGCCCGCCGCCTGCCGCTCGTCTTCCCGGCTCATCCCCGAACGGCGAGCCGACTGGCCGCCGATGGTCTGGCAGCCCGTCTGACCGCGGCCGGCGTCAAGATCGTGGAGCCGCAGCCATACGTCGAGTTCATAAGCCTTGTCGCCGATGCGCGCCTGGTGTTGACCGACTCGGGCGGCATCCAGGAGGAGACCACCGTCCTCGGTACGCCCTGCCTGACCTTGCGGGACAGCACCGAGCGTCCGGTGACCGTGACGTTGGGCACGAACCGCCTCGTTGGGACGGACCCCGCCGATGCCCTGCGGGCGCTGGACGAAGTGCTGGCAGCCCCGCTGCCCAAGCCGCCCCCGCCACCGCTCTGGGATGGGCACGCGGCGGAACGGATAGTGGAGATCCTGGATCGGCTCGAGTGGACTGCCCGGGGAACCCCAGCCTGAAGCCCGACCGCGGCGGCAGTCAGAGCCGGCTCGATGAGGCCTTCGAGAGCACGGACTCGTACACCGCCTGGAGCTGGGCGCCCACAGCCGATAGACCGTAGCGAGCCGCTGGGCTTTGGGTTCGGGGACCGCGTCGGGGTTGCCCGTTCGTTCGCGGGCCTCCTGCTCAAGTGCGGCCTTTGCCTCGCGGATCTTGCGCAGGCGGCCTTCGCGTGTTCGCAGCTCGGCTGGCAGCTCGTCGCCCCTTGCATCGCCATAGAGCTTGTCCTCGGCGGCATCGGTCGCCTCGACCTCTTCGAAGATGGCCGGCCTTCTGACACACCGCCAGAATGTCGAGAAAGAGCGCCCCAAAGGCTGATAGGTGGCGACGCCGCAACTCCCCGATCGTCTTGTGGTCGGGCCGGGCGTGGCCCGCGAGGAACATGAAGGCGACGTCGGAGCGAAGACGCTCCTCGATCCGCCGGGAACTCCTAACTCCTGTCGCGTAGCCATACAGCAGGATCTTGAGCACGAGCCGGGGGTGATAGGGCGGCATGCCTCGTGGCTCGTCGTGGGCGGCGAGGAAGGGCGCGAGGTCGAGCGTGTCGACGAGATCGCTGATGAAGGCCGCCACACCGTCGGGCTCGACCCAATCACGAACCGACGGCGGCATCAACAGGAGGCTGCCCTGGTCGTATGGTCGGAAGGTCCTGGTGCGCATGCACGATTCTCGCATGCGAGACTGGCACAGGGTGGCGATTACCGACGCAGGCTCCTAGCCCATCGTCCCAGGGCGGGCAAGGATCTCCGCCAGACGCTCGACGATGTAGTCGACCTCGTCATCGCCCAGATCCGGGAATATCGGCAGCGAGATCTCGCGCTCGTACTCCCGCGCCGCGACCGGCAGGTCCGCAGCTTGGTAGCCGTAGGTGCGGCGGTAGTAGGGGTGCATGTGGAGCGGGATGAAGTGGACGCTGGCGCAGATGCCGGCCTCGCCGAGGCGATCGATCACGGCCGCCCGCCCAATCGAGAGACGGTCCAGGTGCAGCCGAAGCGGATACAGGTGCCAGGCGTGGACTTCGTCAGCGGCCGGGTCCTCCGGTAGCTCGACCAGATCGGCGATGCCCGCAGCTCGCACCGCCTGGCCGTAGCGCCGGGCGACCCGCTCGCGCTCGACTCGCATCGCCTCGGCCCGGTCGAGCTGGACCAGCCCGATGGCCGCGGCCAGGTCCGTCAGGTTGTACTTGAAGCCCACGTCCTCGATCTCGTAATACCAGCTCCCCCCGCCGGAGTAGCGCTTCCAGGCGTCGCGGGTAAGGCCGTGGAGACGCATCGAGCGGGCCCGGTTGGCGATCTCAGTCGAGTCGGTAACCAGCATCCCGCCCTCGCCCGTAGTGACCGTCTTGGTGGCGTAGAAGCTCAGGGCGCCGACATCGCCCCAGGCCCCGGCCTGATGGCCGCCACGGCTGCACGGGAGGGCGTGAGCGGCATCCTCGACCACCGCCAGTCCGCGGCTGCGGGCCAGCTCCAGGATGGGCTCCATGCGCGCCAGCCGGCCGGCGTAGTGGACGACCATGATCGCCTTCGTCTCGGCCCGCAGGAGCGGCTCGATCGTCGCAGGCGTGACCATGAGGGTGACTGGATCGACGTCGGCCAGGCGTGGCCTCGCGTCCAGGTAACGGACCACCTCGCCGCAGCTGGCGAAGGTGTACGTGGGAACGATGACCTCGTCGCCTGCCCGTACGCCCAGGGCCTCGAGGGCCAGGTGCAGGGCGGCTGTGGCCGAGTTGACGGCCACCGCGTAGGCCGAGCCGACGCTCGCCCGCACAGCTTCCTCGAAGGCGAGGCACTTCTGGCCGGTGGTCAGCCAGCGCGAGTCGAGGACTTCGATAACGGCGTCCCGTTCAGCACCGCCAAGCGACGGGCGGTGGAACGGGATGGGACCATGCGGCGGCGCGGCGTGGCCCTTGCGCTGACGGGTCACGAGTCGAGGCCCTCCCCGGACACGGACGCCGCGGCCACTGCGCGCCCGTCTCGCGGAGTCCCCAGGTCCGGAACCTCCCGGAGCATCTCCCGAACCTGGGCATCGTCGTGGCGGCGTGCGGCCGGCTCCAGGCGCGCCAGGAGCGCTTCTAGCGGGTCACCGACTGGACCGA
>Ga0209638_1000126_pt1 | contig 48891 bp, 42 predicted proteins | sample BarGraNGADG00211_FD_184490 | JGI IMG/M metagenome (GOLD analysis project Ga0209638, IMG submission 184490) | Arctic peat soil microbial communities from Barrow, Alaska - Barrow Graham LP Ref core NGADG0002-211 (SPAdes) (version 2) | ecosystem: Environmental > Terrestrial > Soil > Wetlands > Peat... | reverse complement strand
ACAGCCTGCCGGTCCTCGCCGCCACCGAGGCGATCGTCGTGTTGAGAAGCGCCGACGGCGTGCGCCGCGTGAGGTTCAACGAGTTCTACACGGGCTATCGCAAGACGGTGATGAGGCCAGACGAGTTGGTCGTGGCCATCGAGATTCCGCCCGTGGACGGTCAGCAGTGGTTCCGCAAGGTCGGCACCCGGGCGGCTCAGGCGATCTCGAAGATCGTGATGGCGGCGGTTCGGGCCCCGCACCCGCGGATCGCGCTCGGCAGCGTGGCCCCGACCGTCGTGCGCGCTGTCAGGACGGAGGAAGTGCTGGCCGCCGGCGGCACGCCGGATGAGGCGGCTGCGGCGCTCCTCGGCGAGATCGCCCCGATCGACGATATCCGCTCGACGGCAGAATACCGCCGCCGTGTCGCCTGCAACCTGCTACGCGCTTTCTGGACCGAGACAGCATGAAAAGAGCCGACAGCAGACAGCGGGCAGCGAGCAGCCGACAGCCGTCAGGAGGGACCACCACCTATCGCGGGCATGTCCTGACGCCGGTCGACGACTGCGGCTGGGGAGACTGGAACGACGGCCGCCTGGACGTGCAAGACGGCCGAATCGTCTACGCCGGCCCCTGGAAGCAGCGGTCCGGCCGCGCCGTCACGCCCCGCCACTACACCGATCTCCGTCCGCACATCCTCTTCCCGGGACTCGTGGACACGCATGCCCACGTGCCGCAACTGCCGATCTGCGGCGTCCATCCCGAGAACCTCCTCGAGTGGCTGCGCAAGTGGACGTTCCCGCTCGAGCGGCGCTTCCGCGGCGAGCGGGCGCTGACGCTCTCGCGCGACTTCATGCACGAGATGCTCGTCCAGGGCACGACGACCGCGGCGCTGTACACCTCGGCGTGGCCCGACTCGGTCGAAGCCTGTTTTGCCGCGGCTGAGGAAGTCGGCATCCACGCGTGGATCGGCCCGCCGCTGATGGACGATGGCGCCTATCGGCCGGTGACGACGAAACGGGTGCTGGACGAGGCGTACGCGCTGGCGAAGCTCGATCGCCCGAAGCTGCGCTTCGCGGTGACGCCGCGCTTCGCCCTCTCGTGTACGCGGGAACTGCTCGAGGGCTGCGGCTCGCTGGCGCGCGAGAAGAACCTCCCGGTCCAGACGCACCTGGCCGAGCAGCAGCTCGAGTGCCAGGCCGTGCGCGAGCGGTTCGGCCAGGAGTATCTCGAGGTCTACGAGGAGGCGGGACTGGTCACGCCGCGCAGCCTCTTCGCGCACTCCATCTGGCTCACGGCGCGCGAGTGGCAGCGTCTTGCGCCTTGCGCGGTCGCGCATTGCCCCACGTCGAACGTGTTCCTCGGCAGCGGCGTCATGAGCTGGCAGCGCGCGCAGGTCGCGCGCGTCGGCCTCGGCTCCGACGTCGGCGCGGGCCCGGATCTCTCCGTCTTCCGAGTCGCACGGATGGCGTGGACGGTACACCTGCTCGATGGCCACGCGCCGGGTCCCGGCGAACTGCTGCGGACGGCCACGGTTGGCGGCGCGAAAGCGCTCGGCTTCGATGACGTGGGGAGCCTGGAGAAGGGGAAGGCCGCGGACTTCATCGTCCTCGACGCGCGCCACATCGTTCCGGCCGGCGCGCCCACGGCGGAGTCCACCGAGGACCTGCTGTCGCGCATCCTGCATCGCGCGGGCCGGTCCGCGGTCAAGCAAGTGTACGTCGCCGGCGTGTCCCGGCACGAACGCCGGTAGCCTCCCCGATTGCACCTGACTCCACGGGCGGGCGGGCCAGGCGAACCGTGGTGTCGATCACCGCCCGCAACTCCCGCGGGACGCCGGGAGCGCCGGGCCTCTTCGCAGCCTCCAGCACGGCGAGCGCGAGGCTTGGCTTCGAGCGCGCGTGGATGGCTCTCCTGATGATACCGGTGGCCTTCTCGCGCATCCGTCGCCCACGCGGGCCCGGTATCGGCTGCCCGGCCAGTTCCCGGTAGAGGCCGGCATACCCGTTGTAGAACAGGCAGTGCTCGATATCACGGTCCTCAAGCCTCGTGATTCGGTCGCTCGGGCTGCGCCCGTTCAGGTGACCGGACACTGACGCCACGTAGGCGTGCCCCGCCTCGTCACCGTCGGTCAGCAGGTGCCATTCGATGCCAAGGTCGTTGGCGAGACGCAACAGCGCTCGAAGGCCGCTCTGCGCGAACTCGACGCAGCGAATGCCTTCGGCCGGGAAGTCATAGCCGCAGATCTGCGCCAATTCTGGCAACAGCCAGGCCTCGGTCTCCCCTTCGACGAACAGCCAGCACCTCGCGAACAGCGCGCCCGCGCGGTTGATCCTGACGTGGTACGCGATCCGGCGAAGATCGTCCACCGAGTACCTGTCGCTGTCGACCCGGTACACGCGCGTGCCCCGGCAATCCGTGACGATGCGACGGATCGAGCGGAGCGGGACGGCGGCAAGCAGTTCCCCGGAGTTGGTCGTCACGATCTTCTGAGTGGGCAGCGTCTCGATCAACCGCCACATGGCCGCCAACGTGGTCGGGTGCAGGTGCGCTTCCACATCCTCGAGCACGATGAGCGGTTGCGCCTCTTCGTCCGGAGCGTGGCGCTGCCGCGCCTCCAGGATGGCGCCGATCAACGCGATGAGCGCGAGGCCGCGGGTGCCCGTCCCCTGCTTGATGCTCGACAGCAGCGTGTCGGGTCTCCGCCCAGCCTGAATCGGTGTTTCGGCCAACTCGCTCATCAGCGGCGGCAGTTGCGAGACGGGGGCACGGCGATATGGGCTGCGGATGGCCAGGTAGGATTCCGCCGCTTCGAGGCCGCGATGCAGCTCGTCTTCCCCGATGTCTGCGGCACCTGTCAGGCGGTCGTACACCAGCCGGATCTGCTGTTCCAGTTGGCGGGCGACCGGGTCGCTGGCCACCGTCGTGTCGGTGCCCGCATCGGACCGTTCCGCGCCGTCGCCCCTCGGGTCCTGCTCGACATACCGGTTCGCCCGGAGGCGCAGCATCGGGCTCAGACGACGCCACTCCGCGAGCAGTCCCGGCGCCTGGCCCATGGACCGACCGCCCTGGCCCGCACCAAACGCCCACTGTGCGTCGACAGCGTTGCCGCGCGGGTCCCGTGTGCCGACGACCTCGAACCGCATCGAGCGCCGCCCCGCTGGGTCGGTGGACACGAACGGCACGAACGCCGCATAGGCGTGCTCGCGCCATTCACCGGCCACCTCCTCGAACGTGAGCGTGATGCTCAGCCGCTCGGATGGCGCCGAGTCGCCACTTTGGTGGAAGTCCCGCACCTCGAGCCTGGCCCGGTCGTCGCGCCCGCTCAGGCAGATGGCAATCGCGTCGAGCAGTGTGGTCTTGCCCGCGCTGTTCTCGCCAATCAGCGCGGTGGTCGGGTCGAAATCCAGGACCGCCGAGCGGAGACCCCGGAAATTCTCGATCTCGACGCGTCGCAGCAGCATGGGCGGACTCTCGGTGTCGGAGGGCGATCTGAATGGTACAATAACTTCGCCGCCAGGCCACAGTGGCGAAGGACCAAACCTCTGGGTGAACCTTGCGGCAAGGAGCCGAACGCCGATGCCCGTCAACCGTCGTCAATTCCTCGCCTCGTCGTCACTGGCCGCGGCCGCGTCCGCGATCGACCTGCGCGCGCTCTTCGCGATGGCGCCGCAGGCCGCACAGGCGCCGCCGCAGACCGCGTTTGTCGCCGTGCGCGGGTCCATCGGGTATTTCACGGGCCAGGGCGGCACGATCGGATGGCACGTTGACAAGAAGAGCGTGGTCGTGATCGACTCGCAGTTCCCGGCCACCGCGAAAATCTGCCTCGACGGCGTCAATGAGCGCTCCGGCTCGCTCCCGATCGACTACCTGGTCAACACCCATCACCACGGGGACCACACGGCAGGCAACGTGGTGTTCAAGCCGGTGGCGAAGAAGATCCTGGCGCACGTGAACGTGCCGAAGCTCCAGCTGGAAGCAGCAGCAGCAGCGGCGGCGGCCAGGAATGCGAAGCCCGGCGCCCCACCCCCGCCCCCGCCCGAGCAGGTCGTGGCCAATACGACCTACGAAAAGACGTGGCGCGAAGACGTGGGCAGCGAGGTGATGGCGCTGAAGTACTACGGCCCCGCGCACACGAGCGGCGACAGCGTCGTCACGTTCGAGAAGGCCAACGTGGTCCACATGGGCGACCTGGTCTTCAACCGGAGGCACCCGTTCATCGATCGCCCGGGCGGTGCGTCAATCGCCAACTGGATCAAGGCGCTCGAGGCCACCGTCGCGGACCACAGGAAGGACACGATCTACATCTTTGGCCATGCCAACACGCCGTCTCAGGTCACCGGCGCCGGCGCGGACCTGCTCTACCAGCGCGACTACCTGAGCGCGCTTCTCGATTTCGTACGGGGCGAGATGAAGGCCGGGAAGACGCGTGACGTGGTCGGCAAGATCACCGACCCGCTGAAGGGATTCCCCGACCACGGGCCGCTCATCGAACGCGTGCTCACCGCAGCGTACGACGAACTGAGTGCCTGACGTGAGCAGTAGGCAGCTTGCCCTGAGCGAGCACAGCGAGTCGAAGGGTATGCAGGCAACTGACAGTCGATCGGCCGAAACCCGGGAGCCAATGGCCGGCGGCCGGCAAGGCCGGAAGCCGGGCGCCGAGAGCCGGAAGCCGCGCGGGCTTGCGGCCGCCGTCGTCTGCTGGGCGCTGCTCGTCGCCGGCTGCGGCACAGCCGAACACAAATCGCCGCAAGCCGCAGGGACGCCGGCCGTCCGGCCGTCGATTCTTCTCGTCACCCTCGACACGACGCGCGCCGACTCGGTCGGCCCGGAGGCCATTGGCATCCAGACGCCGTCGTTCAACGCCCTCGCCGCCAGGGGCGTGCGTTTCCGCCAGGCCTACGCGGCCGTTCCCGAAACGCTGCCATCACATGTGTCGATGATGACCGGCGTCTACCCCGCCAGCCACGCGGTCCACGAGAACGCCCGCCACCTGTCCACCACCCAGGTGGTCGTCGCCGACCGCCTACGCCAGGCGGGCTATCGCACGGCGGCCTTCGTGTCGTCGTTCACGCTGGCGCGTCGATTCGGCCTGGCCCGCGGCTTCGATACCTACGACGACGCCCTGCCGGCGGGAGCGGCCGAACGGGCTTCGCGTGACACGACGGACGCGGCGCTGGCCTACCTGGGTCAGCCGTCCGCCCAACCGCTGTTTCTCTGGGTCCACTACTTCGACCCCCACTACCCCTACACACCGCCAGAACCGTTCAGAAGCCAGTTCGCCAACAAGCCGTACCTCGGCGAAGTGGCCGCGATGGACGCGCAGCTGGCCCGTCTCGTCGCTGCGTTCGAGCAACGGGCGCAGGGGCCGGTGGCGATGGTGATCGTCGGCGACCACGGAGAGGGACTGGGCGAGCATGGCGAGGCGCAGCACGGGAATCTGCTCTACCAGTCCACGATGCACGTGCCGCTCATCGTCCTCGGCCCTGGCGTGATGCCGGGTGTCAGCGACGCCCCGGTGAGCACGCGGCGCGTGTTCCACACGCTGCTCGACTGGGCCGGCGTGCAAGCTCCCCTCAGCCTTCGCCGGGCGGAAACAGAAGTGGTGGTCGGTGAAGCGATGAAACCATTTCTCGAGTACGGGTGGCAGCCGCAGGTGATGGCGGTGGATGGCCGCCACAAGTCGATCCTCGCGGGACGAGTGGAGATCTACGATGTGTCGGCCGATCCTGCCGAGGCGCGCGACCTGAGCGCGAACGACAGCCTGCGGCCGGCAGTGCCTCGTGCGTTGCGCGACTACCCGGTGCCGTCGCCCGCGACTTCGCGGCCGCCTGAGAACCTGGACGAGCACGCGCGGCGGTCGCTCGCCAGCCTCGGGTATGTCAACGCCACGGCGACGCCGGAGGTGAGGAAGGGCGCGCCCCGCCCCGCCGACATGGTGGCTCTCTTCGACGTGATCGAGAAAGCGTCGGGCCTGTTTGTCGCCGAGGAGTACGCGAGAGCGATCCCATTGCTCGGGAGGATCCTCGCCGCCGATCCGTTCAACCTCGATGCCGCCCTGAGGCTGGCGACCGCGCACTCGTCTCTCGGCCACGAGGCGAAGGCGCTCGAGATGTTCAAGAAGGCGGCCGCGATCTCGCCAACCTCGCCTGATGTCCGCACCTATCTGGCGCTCCACTACGCGCGCGGAACGCAGTGGGAACTGGCGGTGCCGTTGCTGGAGAAGGTCGTGGCCGACGCGCCGGAGCGGCTGCCGGCCCTCGAAGCGCTGGCGATGGTCCGGGAGCGGCAGGGGCGGATGGAGGAGGCGGTGGGCCTTCGCCAGAAGATTTATGCGCTCCGCACACCCACCCGCCATGAGCTCGTGGAATTGGGCGAGCTCGAGATGGGTGTCGGCCAGACGGCGCCGGCGATCGAGTCGTTCGAGCGGGCACGCGCTCTCGACCCGGGCCAATTCACTCATGACTTCGAGCTGGGGTTGCTCTACCTGGACGCGCGGCGGTTCGCGGATGCCCGGGACGCGCTCGACCGAGTTCCGACCTCGCACCCGGAATATGCGATGGTGCTATACAAGCGGGCACAAGTGAGCGTGCTGCTGAACGAGCCCGACCGCGAGGCCCGGATTCAGCGCGCGCGGCAGCGATCCGACGCGACCACGCGCGCGCTGATTGAGAAGGAGCGGCTGTTCCAGAACGGGCGAACGCGGTAGCCGGCAGCGGCAGCCACCGGGCCCTCTCTTACTTCCCGAACGCTCTCGTGCCCGCTAGAACTGGAACCTGGCGGCTATCTGGACGCGGCGCGGATCATACCAGGACCGGGGCTGGCCGAAGAGTGAGCTGTGGAAGCCTGGGTCGTAGTTGTAGCCCGTCTGCTTGTTGAACACGTTGAACAGGTCCGCCGCAATCTGGAACTTGAATCGCTGGGTCAGCTTGAAGTCCTGCGTGTAGTTCAGGTCCAGCTGGTAGTGCGTGGGCGTACGGCGCGAGCCTGCCGTCTCGGCGTAGCGCGACGCGTCGTTCGTGTTGGTCGTGAGCGCGATGTACGGCTCGTAGCTCCACATCTCCCACGGCTGACCGGACTGCAGGATCCCGTACGCCCCGATGGTCGCGCGCCAGGGCAGCTGGTAGTAGCCGTACAACTTCAGCATGTGCGGCCGGTCGCCGCGCAGCGTGCCGTCCCTGAAGTTCCACAACTGGCGCCCCGCCCCGTCGCCGATGAACGACGATCCGATGAAGGTGTTCATGTCGTTCCCGGTGGTCGTATTGTCCTGGTCGAAGTTGCCGCGGTAGCGGCTCCAGGTATACGACCCGCGGATGAACGCCTTTCTGGTCCGCCATTCAGCTTCCAGCGTGGCCTCGTAGTACTTCGTGTACGCGCCGTCCAGTTCCGTAATCACATACGTCGACCCGCTGCCGATCTGGGCGAGCCTCGCGGTGAGATCCGCGATGTACAGGTCCCGCGGGATACCGGCCGGCGGATTGAAGAGAACCCGGGCATTGTTGTTCGTGTCTTCCCAGAAGTGGCTGCCCTTGCGGTAGCGGAAGTAGGCCCGGCCCGTCAGACTGGGAGAGAACTGCTTGGCCGTTCCCAGCAGAAACTCGTCGGTCGTCCGCGGCGTCATGTCCTGCACGAACAGCTTGCCGGACGAGCCCGCCACCGGGGCCGTGCCGTACAACACGCCGTTCGCGTCGAAGTACGCGTTGATCGTCGTCGCGAGGTTGCGTGCCCAGGACGCGGCGCGCGGCAGCGAACTGGCGGCCGGCACGTACCGGGCGTAGCTGGCGTAGATCGTGTCGCGGCCGTTGTAGGACCACGTCGCACCGATGCGCGGCTGCAGCGTCTTGCTGAACGGGACCGTGTACATGTTGTACATGTTCCCCGTGGCCTGCACGTAGCCGGACAGCACCGAGGAATCCTCCCGCAATCCCTGCCCGTAGAGCTTGTCGCGGCTCATGATCAGCCCGAGGTTGATCGACAGGTTCTTGAAGTTGATCGTGTCGTTCACCTCGAAGTTGATCGACTTGTACTCCGAGTGGATGACGGGCACGAGTCCGGTGGTCTGCTGCTGGAAGGCCGCCAGGTAATAGGCCGGCAGGCCGGGGAGTCCGACGCTCGGGCTGCGCCCACCCGGCACGGAGATGATCCCCCAGCCGTTGGAACTTCGCTCGAGGTCCTCCGAGTCGGTGTACCATTGGATGCCGGCGTGGATATCGTGCCGCATCGTCGTGCCGAGGGTGATGTTGTAGGCAATCTGCGCCGAGTCGCGAAAGAAGTCGTCCTTGTCGAAGAGGTCGCCGTAGCCCACGATGCCGCCGCCCGTCTTCACGCCGTTCGACAGGTAGCCATACTTGTCGATGAGCGGCTGGATGAAGGCGTTGTACGCCGTCGCGCCGCTGACGGGAGTCGGCACGGACGTACGGCCGACCGTGTCGAGGTTGTTGACATCGAGCCTGGTCCCGACCGCCGTACTGATCTGCACGTCCGCCACGTTGTCCGGCCGGCCCTGGTTGGGGTTCTCGAAGTGGGTGTACTTGAAGGACGCAAAGCTGCGCGAATTGATGACCCACGAACCCTCGACCGTGCCGATTCGCTGCCAGCTTTCGTAGCCGGACCCGGTCGTCGCCGTCGAGGCCAACCCAAACAGGTCGCCCGTGTCGAGGCGATGCGACTGGCGCCAGCTGACGTTCAGCAGCACCTGGTTGATCGGTGTGATAGTGAACTTGGCGAATCCCTCGTTCCGGATGCTCTCGTAATTCGGGAGAGTCCCATAGAGGTTCGCGGCATTCTGGCGGGTTCGCGTGGGCCGGTAGTACGACCCGTAGAAGTACGCCTTGTTCGGGATGACCGGGCCACCGGCGTTGAGCGTCAGCCACGCGCGATCCTGCTCGTAGCGTGAGAGGCTCCCGTTCTCGAGGCCCGCCGACATCGCATTGTTCTGCAACTGGTAGCTGAGCATGCCGGCAAACTTGCTCGTGCCCGACTTGCTCACCGAATCAACCGTGAATCCGCCCGAGCGATCGAAGTCAACCGCCTTGGCGCCGCCCTTGATCGTCGTGACCTGCGCGATGTCGTGCGAGGCCGGTTCCGTCGAGAGCGTGCCGAACAGCGGCAGCGTGACGTTGACGCCGTCGAACTTGTACACATTGTCCTGGCCGCTGCCGCCCGCGCTCGGGCCACGGGTCGCGTCCTGCGTGTACTGCACGCCGGGGATCAGCTTGATCAGGTCACGGTATTCCTGGCCGACGGGCACGGACTGAATCGTCTCGGATGACACGCCGCTCTTGATGGCCGTCGAGTCCCTCTCGATCATCGGCACAATGGCGGCCGTGACCGTCACGGTCTCCGACACGCCCTGGACGCTCATCGTGATATCGACGACGGTCTCCTGCGAGAGCTGGACCATGACCTCCCTGGTCACCTTGTTCATGCCAGAAAGCTCGAAGGTCAACGTGTAGACGCCAGGCTGCAGCGCCGGAAGCTGGTACTGGCCGGCGCCTCCGGTCACGGTCAGGCGCGGGGCGGGCAGACTGACCGACCTCGCCTCGACGGTGACGCCCGGGAGCACGAGGCCCGCGGTGTCGACGGCCTTGCCGATGACCGCCCCCGTCTGCTGCGCGAACGACAGCGCCGGAAGCAGCACGAGGCACAACAACGCCCCAAGACACGGCTTACGAACCATGGTTTCTCCATCCTTCCTTGCTGGTTTCTGACCCGGCAAACTGGGAGCGCAGGGAATCCTCCCGGTCATATGAGAAGGGCGTCTTGCATCGTACTGGCTCCTCCACCCTCCGTCAACTGCCGGGCTTGTGGGGTCACGGGCTTGTGGGGTCAGGTTTCATTCCGCCGTCCTCTGTGCTGGCGACTGGGGTAGACTCACCAGGAACGGGGCTGATCATGGACTTCTTCACTCTGATTGAATCGCGCTACAGCGTTCGCGCCTATTCCGACCGGCCGGTGGAGGACGAGAAGGTCGAGTTGGTCCTGCGCGCGGCGCGGCTGGCTCCCACCGCCGCCAACCTCCAGCCGTTCCGCCTCGTCGTCGTTCGCACACGCGGCCGGGAGGCCGAACTGCGCCGGCTCTATCACCGAAAGTGGTTCTCCGAGGCACCGGTTGTCATCGGGATGTGCAGTGTCCCCTCCGAGGCGTGGACGCGGTGCGACGGGAAGAACTACGCGGACGTGGATGCCGCAATCGCGATGGACCACCTGATTCTGGCTGCGTCCGCCCTTGGTCTGGGAACGTGCTGGGTCGCCGCCTTCGACCCAGACGTTGCGCGGTCGATCCTGAAGCTCCCTGACGGCGTCGAACCGCTGGCTTTCACGCCGCTCGGCTATCCGGCCGACGAACCTTCAGACAAGGTGCGCAAGCCGCTGGCCGATCTCGTCCTGGGCTCATAGCGCGGCCCCGGTCACCGCAAGGGGGCGAGGACGCTGGCCCTCGGACTGAAGCGGTAGAACGGGGCAGGGAGTGAGGCGCCGGGCTAGTGCGTGCGGGAGGGCGGCGGGCCCATCAGGGCCTGGCGGTCGCGCGTCAGGTGCGGCACGAGGCCGAGCAGTCGCTGGAACACCATCAACTGCGCGCGGTGGTGCATCTCGTGCTCCTTGACGCTCAGGAGCAACTCGAAGCGGCTCTTCGCCGGCGGCACCGCGGGCTCGGGGAACGGAATGATGATCGCGAGCTCCTCCTCGGGCACGGTGCCGAGGAACGCGCCCCAGTTCTCGCCGTCAGTACGCAGCTTTTCGAGGAGCTGCGCCTTCGACGCCGTCGACAGCTGCTTCTCCTGTTCCAGGCGCTCCCTGATCAGCGTTGGAAAGTCGATCCCGATGAACGTCGTGATCTTCCGTGCCGCGTGGCCCTGGTAGCTGCCCCGGGCGGCCACCACGATGTGCGCGAGGATCTCGCCCACGCTCCGGCTCTCGGGCGTCGGCCGGAACCCGTAGTGCTCCTCAGGGATCTCCTCGGCGATCACCAGGGTGTTCTTGCGGACGGTCCGGAAACTCCTGGCCAGCTCACTGGCCCCGTAATACGTCATGGGGACTGTCTCCTTTTCCTGTCAAGGACAGCGTGACGTGGCGTCAGCCTCAAGCTGTCTGCTGCCAGCTGCAGGCTGACAACTACCCCTTCCCCGCCCTCAGCTTGCTGTGCCGCACCCCGTAGCAGAAGTAGAGCACCAGCCCGATCACGAGCCACACGCCGAATCGCTCCCAGGCGGACTTCGGCAGGCCCTTCATGATGAACAGGCAAGCGGAGGCCCCGAGCAGCGTCACCGGCCAGACAAACGGCACGCGGAACGGCCGCGGCCGGTCGGGCTCCGTGTGGCGCAGCACGAGTACGCCGACGCAGACCAGCACGAACGCGAACAGCGTGCCGATGTTCGTCAGGTCGTAGGTCTCTGCGGCATCGCCGATCGCCGACGCGAGTGCCACGATGATCCCGGTGAGCAACGTTGTCACGTAGGGCGTGCGGTGCACCGGGTGCACGCGCGCGGCCCACTGCGGGAGCAGGCCGTCGCGCGCCATCGCGAAGAAGATGCGCGGCTGGCCGTACTGGAAGACCAGCAGCACCGCCGCCATCGACACCGACGCGCCCAGCGCCACAATCCAACCCACCGTCGTCAGCCCCGCGAGTTCGAGTGCGCGCGCCAGGGGGTCGGCCACCGCGAGCTGCTGGTACGGCACCATGCCGGTGAGCACGGCGCCAACGATGACGTAGATCACCGTGCAGATGGCCAGGCCGCCCAGGATCCCGATGGGCAGGTTGCGCTGAGGGTCCTTCGTTTCCTCGGCTGCCGTCGAGATCGCGTCGAAGCCGATGTAGGCGAAGAACACGATGGCCGCGCCCTGGTGAATCCCGGTGAACCCGTTCGGCGCAAATGGGTGGTAGTTCGCGGCCTTGATGTGGAACGCGCCGACGCCGATGAAGAGCGTGAGCACCGCCAGCTTGATGGCCACCATGATGTTGTTGGCCGTCGTGCTCTCGCGCGCGCCGCGCAGCAGCAGCCACGTGATGGCCATGACGATCGCGAACGCCGGCACGTTGATCAGGATCGGAATGCCGGCAATCGTCGGGGCCGCCTGCAGCAGCCCGTGGACAGCCGGATCGGAGCTGAGCAGCGCGGTCCGGTAGCCGGTCGTGAGCCACGTCGGAAGTACGAGCCCGAACCCGCGGAGCAGCGTGGTGAAGTAATCGCTCCAGGAGATGGCCACGGCGACGTTTCCCACGGCGTACTCGAGGATTAGGTCCCAGCCGATGATCCAGGCGACGATTTCGCCAAGCGTCGCATACGAGTAGGCATAGGCGCTCCCGGCCTGCGGGATCATCGCCGCCAGTTCGGCGTAGCACAACGCGGCCAGCGCGCATGCGCCGCCGAGCAGGAGGAAGGACAAGACCAGAGCCGGCCCGGCACCGGTCCGGATGACTTCGCCGTTCGGGCCAATCTGTCCCGCGGCTGCCGTGCCGATCGCGCCGAAGATGCCGGCGCCGATGACCGCGCCGATCGCGAGCATGATCAGGTCGCCCGCGCCCAGCACCCGCTTGAGCGCGTCTGGCCGGTCGTCGTCGACGAGAAGATCCTTGATGGGTTTGCGCTGAAAGAGTTGCAGCAGGGCCTCCGCGGGCACTTTATCGTGTCGTGGGAGTTCTGTCCAGAATCCGGGGCGGCCTCACCACGGGTCGAACAGGTACACCGTGTCGGCCGACGCCACCGCCGCGCCGCGCTCCGGGTGGAACGCAAGGCCAACCAGCGCGTCTCCGGCCACCATCAGTTCACGGCGCCCTCCGGGCCGTACCCGGTAGACGCCGCTCGCGCCTGCCAGCGCTTCGGCCACGTACAACGTGCCATCGGCGTCCACCGCGAGCCCCTGCGGCCGGCCGAACCCTTCCGCGAAGACGGTGATCTCGCCGCGACGATCGACGCGGTAGATCGCATCACTGGTCGAAAGGGTCGGACCGCTGACGTAGACTGCTTCGTCGGGGCCAATCGCCAGGTGGAACGCCGCGATGCTCGACGGTAGCGTCGCGAACGGGCTGGCGCGGCCAGCCGCGTTCACGCGGAACAGCGTGCCGCTACGGTCTCCCACGTACATCGTGCCGTCGGGCGTAAACGCCAAGCCGCACGCCACGCCGAGATCCGACGCGATCTTCTCCACCGTGCCGTCCATCGTCACGCGGTAGACCGAGCCGTCGAAGCGGCTGCTGACGCACAGGTCGCCGAACGGGTCGAACGCGACCGACGTCGCGTTGACGATCCCGGAGGCGAGGGGTTCTGGGACACCGTTTTGTGGAACACGGAAGATCGAGACGGGCACACTCTGGCCGCGCGCGCCGCTGAAGGTCGCGTAGAGAGTGCCGTTACGGTCGAAGGCCGGGCCATCCACCTGGTGCAGGCCGGTCGCGATAGGTCTGCCGATTTCCACGAGGCCGACCGGGTCGTCACGATCGTCCAGCGCGATCGGCACATGGCCGCCATCCACCCCGGCGGGCACGATCAGCACCAGGCGGCGCGATGAGGCGGCCGCCAGGCGGGCCCGAACGCCGCCGAGCCGGACCACGGGCGGGGGATCGACGACAAACGGCGACGAGACGGCCTCGACGGCGACTCGTCCGCCCTCGATCGCTCGACCTGGCACCGGGCGCACGGCCATGTTGTTCGGGGTGCTCATCGATCAGCAGGATACCAAGGTCGCGGGTTGCGGACACCGGAGGCTCAGAACTCATGGCGCGGGGGCGGCCCCGCCCGCGGAATCTCTACGAATCGTCGAGCTCGACGTTCCAGTAGAGGTAATCGCGCCAGCTGTCGGGCGCGTGGCGCAGGCCGATCGTGATCCGGATCGCGGGCGCCGAGTGCGGACGGGCTGCCGGACGAACCAGTCGCATCCCTGCCTCGGCTGGCGTTCGGCCGCCCTTCCGGCGATTGCAGATCACGCAGCAGGTGACGATGTTCTCCCAGCCCTTCCGGCCGCCTTGCGCGACCGGCACGACGTGGTCGAACGTCAGGTCGGTCGCGGGCAGCGTGCGGCCGCAGTACTGGCACCCGAACTCGTCTCGTGCGTAGATGTTCGCGCGGGAGAAAGGCACGTAGTCGAAGCGGCGCTTCATGCGCACGTAGCGCAGCAGACGGATGACCGAGGGAAGCTTGAAGCTGATCGAGACGGAACGGATCTCCCGGTCGTAGACCGAGATAATCTCAACCTTTCCCTGGCACCACAAGGTGATAGCTTTCCGCCATGGCACCACCTTTAGCGGTTCATAGGAAGCGTTGAGGAGCAGCGTGTGCTGCATACCGAAACGTATTGTGACCGAGGGTGTCCCGACTGTCAACCGCCTTGCCAGGTAAACCGAGTGAAGACAATGGCTTACCCTCCAACAGCTGTTGGACGTCCGAGATGGCGCCGATACGCCTCGATGTGCGCGCACTCGTGCTCTCCCTGCTCGTCCTCGTCCTCGCCGGCGCCTGCGCCCAGAAGGGCCGGCCGATCGGTTCGCCGTCCGGCCGACGTGGCGCGCCTGGCGCATCCGCCGCCGCGTTGGCGCGATCGCTCGTCGGCTCTCCGTATCGCAACGGCGGGGCCGACCCGGACGGGTTCGACTGCAGCGGCTTCGTTCGGTATGTGTTCGGGGAACTCGGGCTGGCCGTCCCGAGGAGCGTGGGTGGGCAGTTGGCCACCGGGGAGCGCGTGAACCGCAACCGGCTGCGCGAAGGAGACGTGGTGTTCTTTGCGATCGACAGCCGCTCGGTCTCCCACGTCGGCATCGTCGTCAGCGATGACACCTTCGTCCACGCGCCCAGTTCACGCGGACGTGTACGAGAGGAATCGCTGAACCTGGCGTACTGGCGATCGAGGTTCGCGGGCGCGCGGCGATTCGTGCGCCGTTGAGACGGGCGATCAGGCCCCGGACTTCACGCGGCGCTGCGCCGACTGCGTCGCGGCCGCGCGCTGGATCTCGCCGCCGGTCGGCAGCTGGATCTGCCTGAGCGCGGCAGGTTCGCGCCGCGTGTCGCGGCGCGCCACGCCCCTGGTCGCGCGCTCGAGGAACTGGCGCACCACCAGGTCGTACTCGCTGTAGCGCGTGGGCACGTCGGGAGTCTTCAGCGCCTGGATGCGGACAGCCGCGGGCGTTTCTGGCTGCGACGCCGACGGCAGGAACTCGATGTAGCGCTGCGGGAACGACGGAAAGGTCCGGAACGTCGTGCCGACCACGCCGTCGAAACGTCCGTCGAGTTCCGCGAAGCCGTCGCGCAGGAAGTCGTAGCAGGCGGGGTCGGGCTCGCTCGCCAGGTACTCCTTCACCATCTCCGCCACCTGCTCGAGGAACGTCCGCCCGTGCGAGCCCACGGCTGCCCCGCCGTCGCACCGCTCGACGCGCCGGATGCCGGGCGCCTGCGGGTCGATGTGATACAACTCGTGGATGATCGTATCCAGCTTGGCCAGCCACCTCTCCGCGTTTCCGTAGAACTGCGCTTTCTTCGATCCCGCCAGCGACTGGTCGCAGAACCTGGGCAGCGCGAACGAGATGAGGTACTGCACGCGCCGACCGCCGAGGCACACCAGAGGCGACTTGGTGACGAACCACCGCGAGCGACGCGTGACGCACCCGGTCTGTCGGTCGCGCCAGTAGTAGTGGCCTGGCTCGGTGGGCGGCAGACAGATGCAGTGGCAGGTGGCGACGGCGCCCGCGGCGCCGCGCCGACCGTAGCGGGCAAAGACCAGCAACTCGTCGGGATCGATATAGGAGAGGCGCGGAACGCGCGCGACGATATCGCGCATCAGCAGGCTGATGCGTTCGGTATAGTTGATCATGCGCGCGCCAGCCGACTCCAACCGGTGAGATCGGGATTTGTGGTGTGGGGGGACACCGGGGAGCGGCGACTATAGCGCCCGTTTCGAGGGAGTGTCAAGGTGAGCCATTCGGCTCTTCCGCCTTGGCCGGTTCATCGGTGGGCATCGCCACGTCGGGCGGGGGCGTCACCACACCCATCCGCCCGAGGATCAGTCTCTGCCGGCGCAGCAGTCCGGGTGTTTCGTGCGCCGGGTTCATGATCCGCGGATTGATGATACACGCCGCCAGGAGCGCCGATTCGGCGGCGTTCAACGCCGAGGCGGGCTTCCGGAAGTAGGCGCGCGCTGCGGCGTCGGCTCCGTAAATCCCGTCGCCCCACTCGATGACGTTCAGGTAGATCTCGAAGATCCGCGTCTTGGTCAGCGACGCTTCCATGCGCCGCGCGATCAGCAACTCCCGCAGCTTGCGCACGGGGTTCTTCGAGGGTGACAGGTAGAGGTTCTTCGCCAGCTGCTGTGTGATGGTGCTGCCGCCGCGACCGAACGTGCGTTTCTGCAGGTCGCGCTCGATCGACTCCTTGATCTGCGTGACGTCGATCCCGTCGTGCTCCCAGAACGTGCCGTCCTCGGCCACGAGCACCGCACGCTTGAGCGACGAGGAGATCCGGCTGTACGGCACCCAACGTTGCACGCGCCGGGGCGGCACGTTGCGCGCGCGCGCCTCATCGGCCCGCAGTTCCATGAAGGCGGTCGTCGGCGGGTTGGTCGCGCCAAGCTCGGCGACGTTCGGCAGGGTCAGGTACACGTAGGCCAGGAACCCGAACCCGATCGCCGCCGCGGCCAGAAGCAGCTTGACGAGCTTTCGCACGGTGAGCTCCTCCCTCCTGACGCCCGCCCCCCCGGCTACCCGTCGATCGCGGCAATCGCCGCTGCCGTGCCGGCCCCGGGCGGCACTCGGTGACCCTGCAGGCGGAGCACCCCCTCGATGGCCCCGAGGAACAGCAGGATCGCCTGCGGCGACGAGCTGTGGCCCATGATGCCCACTCGCCAGATCTTGCCGGCGAGCGGCCCGAGGCCCGCGCCCACTTCCATATTGAACCGGGTCAGCAGGTCCTTGCGGGCCGTGGCTTCATCGACGCCCTCCGGGACGCGAACCGCGTTGAGCGTCCACAGCCGTTCGCCCACCGGCGGCAACAGGCCCAGTCCCATCGCCTCCAGCCCGGCGGTCAGCACCAGGTGATTCCGTTCGTGCCTCGCCCACCGCGCCTCGAGCCCTTCCTCGTCGATCGCCGTCAGCGCTTCGTGGAGAGCGTAGACGAGCGACGCCGAGATCGTGTGGTGGTACTTCCGGCGGACCCAGTAGTCCTCGAGCAGGCCGAGGTCCAGGTAGAAGCTGCGGCACTTGACCCGCCGCGCGAGCGCCGACGGAGCAAACGCGACCGGCGCCATGCCCGACGGCGCGCCCACGCACTTCTGCGTGCAGCTATAGGCCGCGTCGATCCCCCACTTCTCCAGCTCGAGCGGGTGCCCGCCGAGCGACGTCACCGCGTCCACCAGGATGAGTGCGCCCGCGTCGTGGGCGACCGCGGCAATCTCCTCCACCGGGTTCCGCACGCCAGTGGACGTCTCCGCGTGCACGACGCAAACGATGTCGGCGCCTTGTCGCGCAAGCGCCTCGCGGACCCGCTGCGGGTCACACGCCCTGCCCCATTCGACCTCGAGGCGTGTCACACGCGCGCCGTACCGCTCGCACACCTGGGCAAGCCGGTCGCCAAAGTAGCCGGTCACGATGGCCAACACCCGGGTGCCGTCCTGCACGAGATTGGCGACGGTCGCCTCGAGGCCGGACGTGCCGGTTCCCGAGACCGCGAAGGCAAACGATCCCTCGGGCGCACGGAAGAGGCGGCGCAATTGATCGCGCATCTCGTCCATCATCGCCAGCAGATCGGGGTCGAGGTGGCCGAGAACGGGCGCGGCCAGAGCGCGCATCACGCGCGGCGAGATCATGCTCGGGCCGGGGCCAAGAAGAAGACGCTCGGATTCTGGAAGAAGAGTCATATTGGGACAGCATACCGCGCCGGCCCGTCCGGCGTCTCGGATGAGGGCGCCCGCTCTCTGTGGGCCGGGCACGACAAGCTCAGTGGTGTGCCCGCAGGTTCGGTGTGCCGGGCCGGACGAATGTCCTCAGACGGCCACGCCCAACGCCGCGAACTGGCCGCGGATCGTGTCGATCATCTGCGGCGTCGCGGGCGGCAGCGGGTGCCGAGGTGCGCCCCCCACGTAACCGGCGAGGTCCATCGCGGCCTTGAGGCCGGCCACACCGAACGACGTGGTCACCGACTTGGCGAGCGGCGTGATTTGTCGTTGCAGCGCCAGGGCGTCCGCGTGCTTCCCGGCGCGCGCCAGGTCGTAGAGCTGCACGATCAGGTCGGGCACGACGCACGCGGCGGCGACGATCCCTCCCACGGCCCCCACGCACAGGCTCGCATACAGCGTCGGCGCCGACCCGACCAGCACCTTGAAATCCGGCGGCGTGAGCGCCACGAGGTCCGCGATCTGCGTGAGGTTGGCGCTCGAATCTTTCACGCCGGGGATGTTCGGGTGCGATGACAGCCAGACGAGGGCCTCGGCCGCCATGTTCACGCCCGTCAGCCCGGGCACGTTGTACGGCAGCACGGGGACCGGCGACGCATCCGCCACGGCGGTGAAGTGGCGCACGAAGAGGTCGGTCGTCATCTGGTTCTTGAAATAACACGGCGTCCGCACGAGCACGATGTCGGCACCGGCCTGCGCGGCGCGCTTGACGGCGGCGATCGTGCTGCGCGTCGACTCCTCGCCGGCCCCGACGATCAGCGTCTTTCCGGCCGGGACCGACTCCCGCGCGGCGGAGGCCACGCGGAACGATTCGTCGGCGTCGAGCATCGGCGCCTCGCCGTTCGACCCGAGGACCAGCACGCCGGCCAGCCCGGTCTTCATCCATTTGGCCACGTTGGCCTTCATGCCATCGAGATCGATCTCGTCGTCTTTGAACGGTGTGGCGATTGGCGGAAAGATTCCGTGCAGGTTCATTTGGAAGATGTCCCGGTGGTTTCGAATGCTCATGCTGTTGAACCAAGCCCTCCGCCGGCCGCGGCGCGCGACGTGGCACTCATCGCGTCCATTCTACCCGCAAAGCCGCGCCCGGGCGCCGCGTCGCCGGCGGCGTCTCACCACGCGGCCCGGTCCGGCTTCTCGACGAGGAGGTTCGCCGCGAGCGTGACGGCGAAGATGGCCGCCGCGGGCACGAGCGTCCACGGGAAATCGGCCATCGCGTTGACGTTGCTCGCCTCGTGGAGCATCGAGCCCCAGCTGGGCACGGTGTCGGGGAAACCCAGGCCGACGTACGACAGCGTGGCCTCGGCGAGAATGAAGCTGGGCAGCAGGAGGATGGCCTGCGCGCCGATCTGGCCGCGGCACGCCGGCAACAGGTGGCCGAACAGCACGCGCGCGTGTCCGGCGCCGAGCGACACGGCCGCCGCCGCGTACTCGCGCGTCCGCTCGACCGCCACGACGGCCCGAACGGCACGCGCGACCCACGGCCACCCGACCAGCGCGAAGATCGCCGCCATCAGCGAGAAGACCGCCCACGACGGCAGCACCAGCGGCAGCGCAGCACGCAGCGCAAGGACGACGTAGACCGCCGGCAGTACCAGCACGAACTCCGCCACTCGCATGATCCCTTCGTCGACGATGCCGCCCCGGTAGCCGGCGACGCCTCCTGCCAGGACGCCGAGCAGCAGCGCGGCCAGCGTGGCCAGCATCGCCACGCCGAGCGAGGTCCTCGCGCCGAACAGCAGCCGGGCAAGCAGGTCGCGGCCCTCGCGGTCTGCGCCGAGCGGCAGCCACGGGCCGCGGCTCTCGTCGGCCAGGCGCGCCAGTTTCCCCCGCGAGAAGAAGGTGAGAGGAATCGCCTGGCTGGCGTCCTCCTCGTACCGCTGCTCCAGACGGCTGACGAGTCGCAGCGGGTGCACGAAGGGAGTCTGCCACCGTCCGTCGGCCGTCACCAGGCGTGGCCGCATCGGAGGCGCGTAGAGGTACGCCCGGAACGTCTGCCCGGGGTCGTTCGGCGCGAGCACCGGCGCCGCGAGCGCCGCGAGGAGGACGAGCGCGAGCAGGGCGGCGCCGAGCGGCCTCATGCGGGCCCTCCCGACGTTCCGCCAGGCTCGTCGCGCCGCAGCCGCGGGTCGGCCCAGGCCTGGAGCAGATCGGACAGGAGCGTTCCCACGGCAAGGAACAGCGAGCCGGCCGCGGCACACCCGGCGACCAGGTAGAGGTCGCGCGCGCGAAGCGCGTCGTACATCAGGCGGCCGAGCCCCGGCCAGGACGTCACCACTTCCACCACGAACGAGCCGCTCAGCAGGCTCCCCAGGACGAACCCGTACATCGCGGCGACGGGGCCGATCGCCGGGCGCAGCGCGTCGCGCCATACCAGGCGCGAATGCGGCACGCCCCGGGCGAGGGTGGAGAGCGTGAACGGCATCTCGAGCGCGTCGCCCATCGACTGCGACTGCACCCGCTCGATCATCGCCGAGAGCGGCAGCGCGATCGCGAGCGCGGGCAACGGCAGGTGGCGGGCGATATCGGCCAGGCCGGCGAACACGCCCGCGTCCCAGGCGCCCGCCGACTGCATCCCGCCCGTCGGGAACCACTGCGTGCGCGCGGCCACCAGCACCAGGACGAGCGACGTGATCAGCGAGGGAAGCGAGAGCAGGACGAGGGAGAGACCTCGGAGGATCGTCGGGAGCGGGCCTCGCCGGCGGCTGCCGGTGATGATCCCCGCCGGCAGCCCCAGCAAGGTGGCGAATACCAGCGCGACGAACGCCAGCAGGCCGGTATTCGCGGCCCGTTGCGCCACCAGTTCGGCGACGGGACGGTGATAGACGAGCGAAACGCCGAAGTCCAGGCGGGCGGCGCGGCCAAGCCAGTCGAGGTACTGGCTGACCGGCGATCGGTCGAGGCCGTAGCGCGCACGCTCCCGGGCAATCGTGTCCGCGCTCGCCCCCGCGCCAAACAGCTCCGAGGCGAAATCGCCTGGCGCGAGGCGCGTGAGGAGCAGCGCGCCCGACGACACGACGGCCACCAGCACCGCGGCCGCGATCACACGCCTGGCCAGGTAGCGCACCAAGAATGCCTGCTTTCGTCAGCGGACGCCCAGCGTGTCCGGGTTCCAGAGGATGGCCGGCCGGAGCAGCGCCGGGGTCGCGTTCACCACGCGCACGCTCGTCGCGAGATAGATGCGCGGCGCGGCGAACTGGATCATCGGCAACTGCTCGGCCACGATCGTCTGCACCTGGTCGAACAGCGCCTTGCGCTGCGCCTGGTCGAGCGCCGCCACCTGCCGCCCCATCAGCTGATCGATCTCTCGCTCCCACTCGGTGGCCGGCTTCGGCTGTCCCGGGTTCCACACGTGGGCGCTGCCCGAGCTGACCCACAGGTCGATGTTCAGCGCCGGGTCGAGGTCCGTGGTGAGGAACCGGAAGTAGACGGCCTCGTAGTCGCCGCGCTCGATCCGGTCGATGGCCGCGCCGACGTCCAGCGGCGCGACATTGACGGCGAGCCCCACCTTCTTCAGTTCCTCGGCGAGGAACGCGGCCCCGCGCTCGAGCGCCGTGTTGCCCTTCTGCGTCAGGATGGTGAAGCCCGCGGTCGCGCCCGCCCGGTCCTCCAGCACGCCGTCACCGTCGCGGTCCGTCAGGCCGATCCCGGCCAGCAGGCGCCTCGCCGCCGGCACGTCGTACTCGAAGCGCGGCAGGTCTGCCGAGTACCAACGCGTGTTGCCCGGCGTGACCGGCCCGTGAACGGGCACCGCGGCGCCAAGGAACACCGTCTCCGCAAACGCGCGGCGATCGACCGCGTGTGAGATCGCGCGGCGCAGCTCGGCGCGCAGCAGCCACGGCCGCTTCGCGACCGCCGGGCGGTTGGGCCGCAGGTTCAACCAGAACGAATCGGCGTCCAGGCCGACGCCAAGGTCGAGCAGCGACAGCTTCCCCGCGTCCGCGGCGCGCTTCAGCGTGGCGTAGTCCTCCGGACGAACCTCGCTCGTCGTGAAGTCGGTCTGCCCGGTCTGCAGGCCGAGCAGTTCGGCGTTCTGGTCGGGCACGATCTCGAGCGTCAGCCGATCGAGGACCGGCAGGCGCTGGCCGCGCCCGTCGGTGCGCCAGTAACGCGGGTTGCGCTCGAAGACGAGCCGCTGTCCCGGCTGGTAGGCCTTCAGCACGAACGGCCCGAGGCCCACGATCTCCGCGGGCGGCGTGGCCAGGTCCCACGCCTTCCCGAGGGTTCCCTCGTTCAACGCCGCCTCGAGCTTGTGCCGCGGGAGGATGGCCAGGTTGTCGAGCAACCGAATGCCCGGGCCGAACGCCGACGGGAAACGCACGACCACCGTGGACGCGTCGGGCGCGCTCACCGCGAGCGGTTTCCCCCCGACCCGCATCGATTCGCCCAGGGCGCTGCCCGTCTTCTCGTCGTAGACGGCGCGGAAGGCAAACAGGACGTCGGCCGACGTGAACGGCGTGCCGTCCGAGAAGGTCACTCCCGGCCGGAGCTTCAGCGTGTAGGTGAGGCCGTCGGCCGACGAGGTCCACGACTCAGCCAGCCACGGCTCGAGTGCCTGCGTGCGGCGGTCGATTCGCACCAGCCCCGCCTGGGTCAGGTGCGTGAAGATCTCGAGCACGGAGTCGCGGCCCGCGTAGCGGTTGAAGGTCCGCGGCTCGGCCCGCAGGCTGGAGACGAGCGCCTTGACCGCCGCCTTATTTCCCGATGGCGGCGCCTCCTTCAGACACCCCCCAGACAGGCTCACCAACGCGATCAGGATCAGGGCACCAACGACCGGGAAGGGCTGGTAGACGAGTCTGGAAGCGGTCAATTTCTTGTCCTCCAGGCCAACCCATTGGCCGGTCGCTTGCTGGCGCCCATGCGGCCTTGAAAAACAGGCATCGCTTTCGGCTCCTGCACGATTGGTTAGCAAATTCTGCACGATAGCGTGGCAATTTCTGCAATCGGTGTGCGCCAACCGCCCTCATCGGACAGAGGCCAACTTGTTGGCCTCTCCTTCGGCGGCGACGCCACTCGCTGCGACAGCATCCTAGTGCAATAACTCTCGGCCGCGCAACCACTTGGACGAGGCTCGCGGAAGAGCGGCCGGCTGGCCCGACGCTTGCTCTTGCGGGACCGGGAGGTTCTGCGTGGAGCAGGTCTACACGTCCGAAGCGTCGCCGTCGGTCATGGACCCTTTCGGTCGGAGCGTGTTGATCGACCAGGCGGTGCTGATGCTCGGCGTCTCCAAGCGCACCGTGTACTACCGGATTCGGCAGGGGCGCCTGCAGACCATCCGGACCCGTTGCGGGTCTCAGCGTGTCCTCATCGCATCGATTCACGATCTCGTTCGCAGCCAGACACCGACCGCGCCGCGGCCGGTGTTGTCCGAAGCCCTGACCGGCTTCACGTCCTAATCGGCACCCTGGAAGCCAGGCTCTGGAGGCATCTATGTCGCGTCGTTTCCCGTTCATCGCACTTCTGGTGGCGGCCCTTGCGCTTGCCGGGAGCGTCGTGTCGGCCGGCACCGGCCCGCACCACGCCCGGCTGTCTTCGGATCTCCAGCAGCACCTCTCGACGCGCTCGGCCGCCACGGTCGATGTCATCGTCGCGGGCAGCCGTGATGAGATCCAGGCGCTGGCGGCGCGGCACAACCTCGTGCCGAAGCGGTGGCTCGTCGACGGCGTCGTCATCCCGGTCACGCCCGACGAGCTCGTGGCGCTGAGCGAGGACGAAGCGGTGTCGCACATCTCGGGCAACCCCAAGGTGTACGGGACGATGGCGGTGACCGACGAGGCGATCGGGGCCGACCAGGTGTGGCGCGGCCTCGAGGGGCTGAAGGGGTACGACGGCCGCGGCATCGGCATCGCCCTCATCGACTCGGGCATCGCCGGCCTCCCGGCGATCCGGAACCGCATCGTCGTGAGCGTGGACTTCACGTCGAGTCGCGGCGCCGCGGTGGACGAGTTCGGGCACGGGACGCACGTGGCGGGCATCATCGCCGCCAGGCCGTCCACCGACGCGACGGTCCCCGATGGCTACAGCGGCGTGGCGCCCGGCGCGCACCTCATCAACATGAAGGTGCTGGAGGCGGACGGCTCGGGCACGGTGAGCGACGTCATCGACGCGATCGACTGGGCGATTGCCAACCGGCAGCGCTACGCGATCCGAATCATCAACCTGTCGCTCGGTCACCCGGTGATGGAACCCTCCGAGGACGACCCGCTGTGCCAGGCGGTGAAGCGTGCGGTCGCTCAGGGCATCGTGGTGGTGGCGGCGGCGGGCAACGTGGGCAAGACGAACGATGGGCGGCTGGTGCTGGGCGGGATCGACTCACCCGGGAACTCGCCCTACGCGATCACGGTGGGCGCGTTGAACACGAAGGGCACGACCTTCCGGTCGGACGACGTGGTGGCCACCTACAGCTCGCGCGGCCCGACGATGTTCGACTTCGTCATGAAGCCGGACCTGCTGGCGCCGGGGAACAAGGTGGTGTCGCTCGAGGCGCCCGGGACGGCGATCATCAGCGAGTATCCGGCGCTGCACGTGGCGAAAGCGGGCAACGCGGCCTACATGCAGATGAGCGGCACGAGCATGTCGGCGGCGGTGGTGTCTGGGGTGGCGGCGCTGGTGCTGCAGGCGAACCCGAAGCTGGACCCGGTGAAGGTGAAGGCGGCGCTGCAGCTTGGGGCGACGTTCCTGCCCGACGCGGGGCTGGTGGGCGGCGGCGCGGGCAGCGTTGACGCGATCACCTCGGTGCGGATTGCGCTCTACGGGCCGAAGACGAACGACGACGTGATGATTGCGAGCGAGACGATCACGCCGAGCGGTCTGTCATTCTGGCGCGAAGACGAGACCACGCAGGCAGCCAGGATCGTGTGGGGCGAGGGGATCGTGAGGGGTGACCGGATCGTGTGGGGTAATGTCGTTGAGGCTGAACACATCGTGTGGGGTGACCGGATTGTGTGGGGCACCGAGATTGTCGAAGGTGACCGAATTGTGTGGGGCGGGTCTGCGGTGTGGGGTGATCGGATCGTGTGGGGCAATCGGATCGTCTGGGGCACTCGAATTGTCTGGGGCAACCGCATTGTGTGGGGCAACGACGAGCTCTCAGCCGACCGAATTGTATGGGGCAATCGAATTGTCTGGGGCGCCGGCTCGGTAGCCCCAGACCGGATCGTGTGGGGCAATCGGATTGTCTGGGGTAATCACATCGTGTGGGGTAATCGGATCGTCTGGGGCAACAGCGATCTCGTTGACTCGGACCGGATTGTCTGGAGCAACCGAATAGTCTGGGGCGCGAATACGGTGATGCCCGATCGGATTGTCTGGGGCAACCGGATTGTCTGGGGAACCGGTGATTTGGCTGTCGACAGAATTGTTTGGGGGAATCGAATTATCTGGGGCGACTAGAACTAGGCAACGACCAGAGCTCTGCTCGGCCTGCCAGACTGATGCGTGTCTGGCAGGCTGTCTTGTTGTACGCGCATCCCAGAACGCGGCAATTCGGAGCAATGGTATTGAACGACTCGGCCCGGTCCTGCCGCTCCGCAATTCCGGCAAAGAGTTTGCTGCGGGCAGGAACCTGCGCCTCAGCATGATTCCCCTCGAACGGCTCAGAACTGCTGCCCATTGTGGGTGCCCGTCGCCGTGGCCTTCCTCTTGAGTTAGTATTCCGTAGACTTCTGAACTCCCAGCGCCTTTCGTCACGATCCGTGTCGTTCCCGCATCGTCCGCCATTGGAGCGATTCGTGATGGACACCATTCAGGACTTCATCCGGACGGGGCAGTTTCTCAGAGCGCTAACCGAACTTCGGGCGTCGACGGTTGGCGGACCACAAGAGCAACCAACTGCGCGGGACACGCTTCTTGCTGAACTGCTCCAGCGAACCGGTGCCCCCCGCCGCGCCATGGCCGTTGCGGAGCGAGTTCTAGCTCGCCACGATGTGCCGGCTCTCGAGCGAGCGCGGTGCCATGTTGTTGTGGGGAGCGTTCTCCGCGATAGAGGTGCGACAGATGAGGCGATCGACCAACTCAGGAAAGCCATCGACATAGCCCAGGCCGTCAAACCGACCGAAGAACAGTGTTGGGCCGAGCTGCGACTTCTGCTCGCGCTCACTGAAGGCCCTGGCCTCGACACAGCAACTGCCTACCTCCCGACCGTACGTCGCGATGTCACGCGACTCGGTCACCCGCAAGTGCTGGCCGCCCTTCATCTGTTCGTGGCCCAGATGGAAGCAAAGAGAGGTCTGCTAAGCAATGCACGCGAGCACATCCGCATCGGACGATCGCTGTTGGCGAACCACCAGAACAGTTGGCTAGAGGGAACGGCCGCGATTGACTCTTCCTGCATCGCCTTTTCCGTGTCGGATCTCGATGAGACGCGGGATGAGGCGCGGCGGGCCATACGGGAATCGGCGCGGTCGGGGCATGCTGCTATCCGGCGAGCCGCGATCACCAATCTCGGGCACGTGGAGCTGGCGCGCGGGCGGTTCGTCCACGCCGAGCGCTTCCTCGAGCGGGCCGCGCGGCTCTCTCCCCCGGCGGGGATGACGCAGGCTGGGATTACGGACGGACTGGCCCAATTGAGCCTTGCCCGAGGAGACCTTGCCGAGACCGAGCGCATCCTGGCTACGGCCCGCACGTGGACTCCAGAGTCGCCGAAAGGATCCTGGTACTACGGCCTGTGGACCTCGGTGACGCGCGCGAAGCTGCTGCTGGTGCAGGACCGTCCCGACGAAGCCGTCGCCATGCTCACCACGGCGATCGCCGGCTCGCGTGATCTGGCCGATCCACTTCTGACCGCCGTCCTCCGACTGCTGCTCGTCGAGGCCGAGACGCGGCGCGGCCGCACCGCGGCGGCTGCCGGTGTGCTCGCGGAAGCGGCGCCGGCGAACTGGTCCGGCACGATCGAACTGCTGGCCGAATTCGGCCGCGTCGTGGGGACCGCGCTGTCGGCCGACGAATCGGGCAACGCCGGTCGCTGGTGGTTCGAGCGCGGCGGGCAGGCGCTGGCGAGCGTCGGCAACCACACGGCGCTCGCGAACCTCGTGGACGGCTACGCCAACGCGATTGCCCGGAGGACCGGCGCACCCGCCGCGCGGCACGAGCCGGAGGGGCCGATGGGCTCGCTGCCGCCGCGACCCCGGCAGGTGGTCCACCGCCTCGACGCGTGCTCGCCGCTGGTCGCCGCCTCGGGCAATGACGCCGCGGTATCGCTCGAGCGGGCCGCCTCGATCGTCGATTCCGGAGCCTACCCGGCCGTCGTCGGACGCGAGGTCATGAACGCGATACTCGACACCCGCTGCGTGTCCCGGGCGGCGCTGGCCGTGGCGAGAACGGGACATCGGCCCGAGGTGCTCACCTGGTTCGGCTGTTCCTGGTCGCAGGCCCGAGCGCTAATCGCCCGCCCGCCGCGGCGGATCGATCTCGGGACCTGGCAGGAACGCGAGTACAGCATCTCGGTGGCGACGCCAGCCGAGGTGGGCCGGCTAGTCACGCTGCTCGCGCTCGAGCGGCTCGTAGTCGCGGCGCGTTTCCAGCACAAGGCGCGGACCGAGGAGCGCGAACGGGTGGCGCTGTGGCCGATCGACCCGAACCCCGAGGCGGAGGACGTCATCTTCTGCAGCAACGAGATGACCACGCTGGTGGCCACGGCGCGGAAGGCCGCCGGGTTGACGATCAACGTGCTCGTCACCGGCGAGACCGGCACGGGCAAGGAAGTGATCGCGCGGTTGATTCACCGCGCGTCGCCGCGCGCCGACCGCCCGTTCGTCCCGTTCAACTGCACCGCCGTCCCGCGCGACCTCGTGGACAGCCAGCTGTTCGGTTATCGCCAGGGATCGTTCACGGGCGCCACATCCGATCGCCCGGGCATCATCCGCGCAGCGGCAGGCGGCACGCTGTACCTTGACGAAATCGGGGAACTCGGGCTCGACGTTCAGCCAAAGCTCCTGCGCTTTCTCGAGTCCGGCGAGATCCAGCCTCTCGGCGATTCGCGTCCCCAGCACGTCGAGGTTCGCATCATCGCGTCCACGAACCGCAACCTCGAACAGCTCGTGTCCGAAGGCCTGTTCCGCGCGGACCTCTTCTACCGGCTCAACGTGTTTCCGCTGCACCTGCCGCCGCTCCGCGAGCGCCGCGAGGAAGTCCCGCCCCTCGCCGAGCACTTCCTGCGCCGCGCCGCCAGCGACTTCGGCAAGGACCGCCTCCACCTCGCCGAGGAGACGATGGAGTACCTGGTGCTCTACAAGTGGCCGGGCAACGTCAGACAGCTCGCGAACCAGATGCGCCGCCTCGCCGCGATGGCGGAACCCGGAGCCGTGCTGATGCCCGAGCACCTCGACGCCGCCATCACCGCCGGCCGGAAGACCATCGCGACCGAGCGGCCGAACCTCGCGCCCACCGAGATCGTCGTCCGCCTCGACCAGCCGCACACCGCGCTGATCGAGCACGCCGAGCGGGCGCAGATACGCTACGCGCTGGCTCGATGCGGCGGCGGCATCGAAGAGGCCGCGCAGATGCTCGGCCTCTCGCGGAAAGGGCTCTATCTCAAGCGCCAGAGGCTCGGACTGGAGTAGAGTGATCGTCATGGACGCACGGCTGCGTCGGTGCCTGCGCGAGGTCGGAGCCGCCTGCCTGCTGGCTGTCGCGACCGCGTGCGCCACCACCGGCGGCGCTCCGCGAGGTGGAGCGCCAACCGTCGAGCCCGACACGCCGCCCCTGACGCTCGACGCGCCGCCCAAGCTCGTCGTCGAGGCGATCGTCGTGGACAAGAAGGGCGCGCCCGTCGAGGGGCTGCGCGCACGCGATTTCGCCGTGAGCATCGACGGAAGACGACGTGCCGGGATGGCGATCGCGCGCCTCTACCGCGGGCCGGGCGCCAACCTCCTCGCAGCGTCCAGGACGGCCACGACGCCCGGAGAAGTGCTGCCCATCCCCGAGCCCAGTCGCATGATCGTGGCGATCCTCGACCAGGCCAGTTTCTTCCCCGGCGACGAGAAACGCGCGCACGAGGTCGTGAATAGCTGCCTCGCGCTGCTCAGCCTCTCTGACCGCATCGCCGTCGTGTCGCTCCCGGCACGGCCCGGCGCTGCCGCGATCTCGTTCGATCGCGCGGCCATCAGGCAGACGCTGGCGAACCTGCGCGCCCTGGGCGCCCTGGGCGCCGAGGCGCTGAACATCGAGGCGGCCGACACGAACCCGGAGAGGCCGACAGGACCTCCGGGAGCGATCCCCGCGCTGGATGACCCGAGGCCCGCCGGCGGAGCAGGTGAACGCGAGACGGTGTCTCCCGCCGTTCTGAAGGCGCACGCGATCTCCACACTCTCCGGCCTGCGCCAGATTTTCCAGGTGCTGGGGATGGCGCCCGGGGCCAAGACAGTCCTGTTCATTTCGTCCGGCCTGGTCGCCACCGACGCGGCGTCCCTTGCGCAGGCGGTGGTCGAGGACGCGGCACGGGCGCAGGCGCGGATCTTCGTCCTCCAGGTGCCCTCGTCCTCACGGTTCGGGGAATCAGGCGCCCGCGACCTGCACCTGCTCGCGCAGGAGACGGGCGGCCGTCTGGTCCCGCTGACCAGCAAGCCCGAGCAGGCGCTCGAGCGGCTCGCCGGCCAGCTTGCGTTCTCCTACCTGCTGCTGCTCGCGCCGATGCCTGGCGATTCGGATCCGGTCTCCCATGCCCTGCAGGTGACGCTGCCCAAGCGCCCCGACCTCACCGTCCAAGCCGCCAGACGCGTGGCGCCGGGCCGCCTCGCCCCGAGCGCGCTCGCCGCGGCGTTGTCCCCGCGCGCGAGCCCGCCGCCGGCCGCGGCCGACGAACACCCACAGCCCCCTGCCCTGCCGCCGGCGCAACACGATTCATCGCTGGCGCTCCTCCTCGACCGCGTCTCGCAGTACGTATGGGACTACGGGCGAGAGCTGTCGTCGGTGGTGTCCGAGGAGACCTACACGCAGGAAGTTCGCGGCGACAGCAACGTGGGCCGCGTGAACGTGACCATCAACGGCAAGCCGGTACCGGCGTCGACGACGAAGTCGAGGCAGCTCGTGTCGGATTTCCTCCTCGTGAGACCCCCTGGCCTCGACGGATGGCTGCCGTTTCGCGACGTGTTCGAAGTCGATGGCGAGCGCGTCCGCGATCGGCAGGACCGGCTGGTCAAGCTGTTTCTCCAGTCGGCGCCCCACGTCGCGCTGGAGAGCGCAAACGAGATCTTGCGTGAGAGCGCCCGCTACAACATCGGGCCCATCCGGCGAAATCTCAACCTGCCCACGCTGGCGCTCTGGTTCCTCGAACCGGAGAGCCGCCATCGCTTCAGCTTCAGGAGGGCCGGCGAGGAGACGCTGGCAGGCCGGCGGGTGTCGGTCCTCGATTACTCGGAAACCAGCCACCCCACGATCATCAAGACGTCCGGGGGCGAGGACGTCCCGGCCTCGGGCAGGCTCTGGGTGGAGCCGGCAAACGGGCGGATCCACCGGACCGTCCTGAAGGCGTCGGTCGCGACGATCACCGTCACGTACGCGCCTCGCGAGGAACTCCCCGGTCTGTGGCTGCCGGTGATGATGGAAGAAAAGTATGCGGCCGGGAACCTCGCCATCACGGGAACGGCGACCTACGCCAGGTTCCGGCAGTTCCAGGTGTCAACGACGGAGCAGATCGCGCTGCCGAAGAAATAGCGCGCCGCGCAAGATGTAGTGTGGGGCTTCAGCCCCGCAATAAACCAAAGGGGCGGCCGCCAAGCCGCCCCTCTTCGTTTCCCGCGTAACTGACCCTGGTCTCTGGTCCCTGGTCCCTAATCCCTGACCCTGGTCCCTGGTCCCTAATCCCTAATCCCTGACCCCTGGTCCCTGACCCCTGACGCGTCAGTACCTCTCCATGACCGCGCGGTAGGGAATCACCTGTCCCGGCTCGATCGTCACATCCCACGCCATCGGGCGGAAGCCCTCGCGCTGCACCTCGATTCGGTGTTGGCCAGGCCTGAGCGTCAGCGGTTCTGACGTCGCCGCGAAGGTGCCAATCTGGCCCACGTATTCCCCGTCCACGTACAGATCCGCGTCCGCAGGCTGTATGTCGAAGCTCATTCCGCCGTAAATCGGCGCGCCGGGCGTTACGTCATACGAGCCTTCCGGGTAGTAGCCGTACACCCTGGGTCTGTAGTCGCCCAGGTAGTCGTAGGGATACGGCACCGAGTAGCCCAGCCACAGCCCCAGCCCGAGGTTCAGCTGCGGCCTGAACGAGTAGTACGGCCGCGAGAAGTAGAACGGTCGATACGGCACGTAGTTGTACGGCCGATCGTACCGCTGCGAGTAGGAGAAGGCGCGCGACTGGTACGGGCGATAACTGCTCCGCGGCGACGCGTACCCTCGAGAGTCGCCGTTACGGTACGAGGGCGACTGGTACGAGGGCCGGGCGTAGGAACGAGGCACCGCGCGCTGCTGATACTGCTGACTCTGCCGGTTCGCGTAGGCGCGAGGCGCCAACTGGGCACCCGAGTACTGACGGCTCCCCGACGAGCGCGGTGCGCTCTGGCCCACCTGCGGCGCCGACTGGGCACCCGAGTACTGACGACTCCCCGACGAGCGCGGTGCGCTCTGGCGCACCTGCGGCGCCGACTGGGCACCCGAGTACTGACGACTCCCCGACGAGCGCGGTGCGCTCTGGCGCACCTGCGGCGCCGACTGCCGCGGCGCCGGCGAGCTGGCCGTGGCGCGACCGCCGCCACGCTGTTGCCCGTTGCCGCGTTGGTTCTGGGCGCTGGCCGGCACCGACACGAGACTGAGCGCGGCCACGACGACAGCGGAAGTGAACGTCTGTTGGATGTTCATATACCACTCCATTCGCCAGCCCTTCGCCGAACCTGGTCCCTTGGATGAGCGACGACCGGAAGGACCGACGCCACTTCAGATCGCAACCGCAATGCCAAGATGACTCATGGGCATTTCCCAGCATTTCCCCACCCATTTCCGCTCTGAAGGGTGCAGGAACCGCTCAATCGTCCCCAATCGAGGACACAGGCTCTCGTCACCGCAGCAACGGCGGAGACAACGTGCCTCTTGTAACAGGTGGCGCCCGTTCCCTCATGTATGCTGTAACAAGGAGATTCGCCATGGTCCTCGCCGTTGCGCTGATCTCACTGGTGGCGCTCTCGACTCAGCCCGAACCCCAGGCGGCCCGGTCGGACGACTCGCTTCCATATACCCTGTCGGGAGTCCGGCGGACCTCGAATGTCAACGCGCGGCCTTCGGCGGAATCGGCCACCATCGTCCAGATCCGTCCCGGCCAACGCCTGGCCGTTGAATCGCAGTTCCTCCCGTGCACTGGCTGCAATCTCATGGTCACGTCAGGCCCTTCGTGGGCATCGACCGCGCCCCCGACGTGGCACGACGAGTTCCTGGCCATGACCTACCCGGACCAGGCGACGCCGTTCAACTCGATGGCCGGCAACCGCGACCGGGCGATGGCCGTCGCGACGAGTGTCGGTTTCGCCCTGGCATTCCAGGGCATAACCAAACTGGTCCAGAAGATCGCCGGAAACGTCCGCCAGAACAAGGTGGACAAGGTCCGCTCCGAGATCGACGCTGAACTGGCGGTGCTCGAACAGCTCAACCGGGCTGCGCGCAAGGCGGACCCGGGCCCGGTCAGGAAGTAGCGGCCCAGGCGAGGTGGCTCACCATTGACATCTCAGCATCATGGACATAGCATCACGTCATAAGGACAACCTTCACGCTGGACGACGACGTGACCGCCAGGCTGAAAGCCGCCGTCCGGAAGCAGCGCCGGCCGCTCAACGTGCTGGTCAATGAGGCGCTCCGGAGCGGGCTGGACGGTGTGGACCGTCCCGGCCCGGCGCGCAGGCCGTTCCGTACCAAGGGTTTCAACCTGGGGCCGAGCCTGGTGGGCAGCCTCGACAACGTCGAAGAGGTTCTGTCTCGCGTCGAAGGCGAGGATCACCGGTGATCCTGGTCGACGGCAACCTCTTGCTGTACGCCGCCAATCACGCGGCCCCCGAACAACCCACGCGCCCGTTCATGGCTGGACGAGCCGTTGAACGGGACGAGCCGGGTGGGTTTGCCGTGGCCGTCCCTGATCGCGTTCGTGCGGCTGGTCAACAACCCGGTCGTCGTTCGTCAGGCCGTGACGCCAGGCGGAGCTTGGCGTCAAGTGGAGGAATGGCTGGCCTGCGAATCGGCCTGGATTCCGACACCCGGTCCTCGTCACGCCGAGGTCCTCGGCGGCCTCATCAGACACGCCTGGGTGACGAGCCGGCTCGTGCCAGACGCGCACCTGGCGGCGCTGGCGATCGAGCACGGTCTCACGCTCTGCTCGACCGACGGTGATTTCGCAAAGTTCCCCGACCTCACGTGGAAGAACCCGCTGGCTGCGAACCGGCAAGGGGCCGAGCGGGACGCGTGACGGCGTCTCATGAGGGTGGTTCACATGAAGGTGATGATTGACCTGTCGGTCGTCCCGATTGGCGTCGGAGTGTCCGTGTCGGCGTACGTGGCCGCGTGCGAGCGCGTGCTCCAGGAGGCAGGCGTGTCGCACACGCTGCACGCGTTCGGCACCGACATCGAAGGCGAGTGGGACGACGTGTTTGCGGCCGTCAAGCGCTGCCACGAGGTGGTGCACCAGATGGGCGCGCCGCGCGTGCACAGCAGCCTCCGCGTCGGCACCCGCACCGACAAGGCGCAATCGCTCGACGACAAGGTGCGCAGCGTCGAGGAAAAACTGCGGCGTTGTTGACGCTGACGGACGACTGACGCCGCCAAACCGGATGTTCCGGACGAGACAGATTGAAGGTACTGAAACCGAAGGCAGACCTGCCGCCGGTTGTGCGCTATCGGCTGCCTGCTGTCGGCTGTCCGCTGCCGGCTATCGGCTATCGGCTACCTTCCGTCCATCTCCCTGAGCACAAACCTCACGCTGACGATGAACGGCTCCTTGCCGGACTCGCAGTGTCCGTAGGTCGTCGTCACGAACGTGCCGTCGGGCAGCACGTCGACGCCGGGATACGCGCAGTCTCAGTCGTCCTTGTTGTCCATCAGCCGGATGCGATACTGCCCGTCGCGCCCCTTCACGATGTCCTCGAACGTCCCGACCCAGCCCACCCAGTCGCCCTTGCACGGACTCCCGCTCGCCATGTCGCGGAACGACACGAACAGCCGGCCGTCCGGCGCGTACTTCGCGGTGTGACGATCGCCGGTCAGCGACAGCGGAAGCTCGCGAGGTTCGGACCACGTCGCCGCTTCATCGTTCGACATCGTTGGCACACATCGTCCTTAGTCCCTTAGGCGCGAAGTCTTCGACGACGGTGAGTCCGACGCCGCCCACTTGACGCTCCACGCCGAGCAAGGTAGTGTCGTTCGCGAATGCGGAGCCGGCTGAAAGGAGGCCGGCGCGGATGAGTCTTCTCACCTTGGCTCTCATCGTTTTCGCCGTGGAATCGTCCCCTGGACAGACGCAGGTCGAGCTGTCAACCGACTGCCAGGCGGGAGACCAGAAGGCCTGCGTGCAGCTGGCTCGGTCGAACGCCACCACGCCGGCGGTCCGGCTGGCGGCCGTGAGGAAGCTGACGGACCAGTCGGTGCTCACCGAGCTCGCCAGGACCTGCACCGTCCGCAACATCCGCCTCGCCGCCATCCGCGGGTTGATCGATCAGGACGCGTTGTCGCGGATCGCCCAGGACGGGAAGGGACCGGGGCCGATCGAGCGCGGCGCGGCCATCGAGCGGCTGCAGAGCCAGGAGCTGCTGGCGCAGATCGCGCGCAAGGATCCGTCCAAGTGGGTTCGCCGGAAGGCGGCCAACTGCCTGACCGACGAAGGGCTAATCGCGAAGCTGGTGGCCGAGGCTCGCAAGGAACTGCTGCCGACGGTCACGGTTGGCGGCGGCATCAGGGACGTGACGATCGACGGCAAGGACGTGAAGGAAACGCTACTCGGTATCGTCACGGTGCAGCCCGGGCGCCACACGGTCACGGCCGATTTTGTGGTGAAGGAAAACGTGACGTGGGAAGAAGGCAGCGTCACGTCGACTGGGGTCGATGCGCGGCTCGGCGCCGCGTATGTCCTCGAGGCCGAGGTCGGCATCGTCACCTGGGACTATCTCTCCCCGCAGACCCGCCGCGGCTACGGCACGTGGAAGCTCGTGGTCCGTGAGGAAGTGTCGCTCGGCCCCGACCTGCTGCCGCAGATCCTGCGGCGATAGGAGGGCGGCTAGCCGATTCCGTGACTGCCGAGCCAGCCGTGCATCTCGGCCAGTACGCGGTCGTTTTCCTCGAGCGGGAACCCGTCCACGCTTTCCGTGTGCTTGCCGGTCGTCCCGTCCACCGCGCCGAGCGCGACAGCCTGCACCAGCAGGTCGCGTGCCTCGCGGACGGTGGGCAGCAGGTTCTCCTGCCGCAGCCGAGACATCGCGGCGACAACGCCCCACGCGCCCCAGTTCGACACGGTGGAAATCACCAGCTGCGTGGTGGCCGTCGCGCACGGACGCCCGGCAATCGGCATCACCATCGGGATGGCGGCCGCCAGGTTGCCCATTCCGATCTCGTTCCCGCCGTCGCCGATGCCCACGCTGCAGTCGTGTTCGCGGAACAAGTAGTCGATCTTCGCGTGATACCCGGAGACGTCCGCGCCGCGCATGTCGAGGTAGGCGCCCTCGTCCGTCAGCCCGCAGCGCTCGACGGCAATCGTCAGGCTCGGCGCCAGCGAGGCGAGCAGGTCCGCCGCGTGCCGCCAGCTCGCCTGGTGGTCCATCATCGGAAACTCGAGCACTTCTCCACCCTTCCCGAGCAGCCCGCGAAGCAGCGGCGTCGTGTAGGCGTCGGTCAGGTACATCACGCGCGAGCCAAGCGACGCGATCACATTCCCGAGCGCCACGGCGCCTAGCGGCCCATCGGTCTCGGGCGCGCCTCCCGCCGGCACGTAGAAACCGGTGGCGATGAGCACCGTGCCCGGGTGGTCGAGGATCAGCGTGGCCGCGCGCTCGCAGAAATCGGGAGCGAGGTACGGCCTCAACGCGGAGATGCCCCGGTGGTCTCGTGAGAGGACGATGTTCTCGATTGACATGCGCGTCCCTGGGCCACGACGAGAGAGGGTGCGGGGCCGCCGCGCGGGCGCGGCGCCGCACGCCTCACAACACCGAGAAATCCGCGTCCCTGCGGTCGGTGATGAACATGTGTCCCGGCGCGTGCGTGATCATCAATGGCGGCTTCGATGACATCGCCACGGCCTGGGGCGTCACGCCGCACGCCCAGAACATGGGCACTTCCCCCGGCCGGACCTCGACCGGGTCGCCAAGGTCAGGGCGCATCAGGTCGCGGATGCCGATGGCTGCCGGGTCGCCGATATGAATCGGCGCGCCGTGTACCGCCGGAAAACGCGACGTCACCTGCACCGCGCGCACCACCTTCTCCGCGGGAACCGGCCGCATCGACACGACCGTCGGCCCGTGAAACGCCCCCGCGGGGACGGTCTGCACCGACGTGATGAACATCGGCACGTTGGTGCACTGTTCGATGTGGCGCACCGGGATGCCCGCCTCGAGCAGCGCCGACTCGAAGGTAAAACTGCAGCCGATCAGAAACGAGACGAGATCGTCGTTCCACCACTGCGTGAGCTCGATCGGTTCCTCGACGAGCACGCCGTCGCGGTACACCCGGTATTTCGGAACGTCGGTGCGGAGGTCGGCCCCGGGTGCCATGACCCGAGGCTCGGCGCAGCCGGCTTCGACGACTTCGAGCAAGGGGCACGGCTTCGGATTGCGCTGCGTGAACACGAGGAAGTCGAACGCGAGTGCACGCGGGAGGACGACCAGGTTGGCTTGCACGAACCCGGGCGCCAGTCCGGCCGTCGGGCGCACGAGGTCGCCGCGGCGGAACCTCGCCCGCAGCCCGGCTGGCGGCAACGGAACCTGGCACGACAAATCAGACATGTCACAGCCCTCCCGAACCAGGTCCGACGCTGGCCGCCGGCCTGCGTGCTTCGGCTTCACGTCAGAAAGAGGTAGAGAGGGGTAGACTAGTGCGACAGGAAACAGGCGTCAAGCGTTGTCCCCTCGGCTGTCTTCTCCGCTCCCCGGTCTGCTGCGAAGGAGTCTTGATGCACCGCCACGCGGTGTTGGCATACATGATGGCCACGGCGCTGGCCGCCGCCAGAACCGCCGGAGTGGTGGCCAGCGGCCAGCCAGGCCCGGCCTCGCCGCTGTCGATCGACGCGTTCGTCTTCGACAGCCAGGGACGGCCGGTGGCCGATCTGCGCCCGGATCAGTTCGCGGTGACCGTTGACGGGAGCCCTCGGAACGTGACGTCGGCGCGGTACGTCCATCGCGGCCCGGGCGCGGAAGCAGCGGCGCGCGGAACCCTGAGAGCCGGGGCGTCGCAAGGTGCCTCCCTGTTCGAACCGTCGCGCACGATCCTCGTGGTGGTGGACGAGACGAGCTTCCCGCGCGGCGCCGAGAAGAGCATCGCCGCCGCCGCCGACCGCCTGCTCGACCGCTTTGGCCCGAGCGATCATGTCGCGCTCGTCACCTTTCCGATGCCGGCGGACGCGATGGCCGTGTCTTTTGCGAACGACCGTGTGACGGTCCGTGACACCCTGCGGGGCCTCGTCGGTCGCGCGACGCCGATAGACGCGCTTGCCAGAACCGACGACATCCGCGCCGATCCCCCGGTTACCGACGTCTCCGCCGCATCGTCAGCGGCGTCTGGCGCGGCGGGGGTCGAAACGACGACGGCCACCAAGCCGGTCGAGGAATCGCGCCAGGCGGGGGACCTGTCGCGCGAGCAGGTCCCCGACCCGAACGAGCGCCGCGAGCACCCGCTCGAAACACTCACGCGGCTCCTCGCCGGGCTGCGGGTGGCGCCTGGGCCGAAAACGGTCGTCCTCGTCACGGCGGGCCTCGCCGACGTCGAACGCGGCGCTGCCGCGGCCATCAGGAATCACCTCCAGGCCGCGGAGGCGGCCGCGATCGGGGCGCGGGCCGTGGTGCACGTGCTGGGCTTGCCGGCCGCCGGCCAGAGGGGAACGTGGAGCGAACTGGATCAACTGAGCGGATCGACGGGCGGTGAAGTCGTCCGCGTCGGCCGCAACGTGGACCAGGCGCTCGACCGTCTCGGCCTTGCCGTCTCGGGCTCCTACCACCTGGGACTGGACGCGACGCCTGCGGACCGCGATGGCCGGACCCACGCCGTCAAGGTGACGGTCACCCGCCCCAACGTCGTCGTGCGTTTCGCCCGGCGCTACGTTCGACGCGACGACCCGCCGTTCCTGGCAGTCTTTGCGCCACCGGTTCAACCAATGGGCGCGCGCGATCTGCCGGACGATCCGCAGCCCGTTTCGGGGCGCGAACCGGACAAATCCAGGCGCCGCGGCTTCGAGCCCGACCCGGAGGTGGACACCGTCGTGGCACGCAGCGCGGAATACCTGACCGGGTACTTCCGCGAGTTCCGGAACGTCGTGGCCGAAGAAGACTACACGCAGATGAACCTCGCGCTGCGTCCGTCCGAGATACGGCGGATGAAGTCCGACTTCCTGCTGGTGACCGCGCCGGACGGCAAGACGTGGGTGCCCTTCCGCGACGTGTTCGAGGTGGATGGCAAGGTGATCCGCGATCGTGAAGACCGGCTGCGCAAGCTCTTCCTCGAGTCGCCGCCCGCCAACGCCATGGGTGCCGCGGCCCGCGTGCAGGACGAGGGCTCGCGCTACAACCTGGTGTCGCCAAAGTCGAACGTCAACGTCCCGACGCTGGCCCTCACGTTCCTCCTCGAACCGAACATCCGGTCGTTCCAGTTTCGCCGGGGCCGCGAGGAAACGGTAGAGGGTGTCCGCACCCTCCGGGTGGACTTCGAGGAACCGACTCGGCCCACCGTCATCAGCAGCCCCACCGGCGTGGATGTGCCTGCGTCCGGCTCGTTCTGGATCGATCCGCTGACCGGCCGGATCATCAAGACGTTTCTGCGTGCGACCCGGGTGAGTATGTCCGACGATCGGGCCACCGTCACCGCGGAGATCACCGTGGTCTTCCATCGGAGCGACTCGCTCGGCTTGTGGGTGCCGGCCGAAATGCGCGAGGCCTACCGACAGGGAAGCTATACGATCGAGGGGCGCGCCATCTACTCGAACTTCAGGAGTTTCCAGGTCAGGACCGAGCAGGAGATCAAGGTCGTCAAGTCGATCTGATGTAGCATGGCGCTGTTGGTCCACACGGAGGTTCCATGCGCCGCTGGTTGCAGCTGCTGATCCCCCTGCTGCTGATGCTTGCGATCGGGGTGGTGACGCTCGACGGACAACGGGCTCGGACGGCGCCTCGCCGTGACGCAAAAACGCCGTCCGCCCGGGTGACGGCTTCGCCTGCCGTCTTCCCCGCCCCGGGCGCCCTGTCGCCCCGGAACGCGAACTACCAGGTCGAGGCGCGCCTCGACGCTGACCAGCGGACGATCACCGGGCGCGAGTGGCTGACGTGGCGCAACATCACCGGCGCCTCCACGTCCGAGCTTCGCTACCACCTCTATTACAACGCGTTCAAGAACACCCGCTCGACCTGGCTGCGGGAACGCGCCTCCGCGGGCCGGCGGGGGCGGCCGCTCGGCACGCTGGCCGAGAAGGACTGGGGCTGGACCAACGTCACGGCAATCCGGCTGGTTGGCGTGGACGGGGCGCCGCCCATCGATCTCACCGCCCGGCGACGCTTCGACGCCCCCGACGATGGGAACAAGGACGACGAGACGGTGATGGTGGTGCCGCTGCCGCGGCCGGTGGCGCCCGGAGAAACCGTCAACGTCTACCTCGAGTGGACCGCCCAGGTGCCGCGGACCTTCGCACGCACCGGCGCCATCGGAAACACCTTCTTCCTCGGGCAGTGGTTCCCCAAGGTCGGCGTGCTGCAGGAGGACGGCTGGAACTGCCACCAGTTCCACGCTGGCACAGAGTTCTTCTCCGACTACGGGATCTACGACGTGAAGCTCACCGTACCGAAGGGCTGGGTGGTTGGGGCGACGGGCGTCGAGCGCGAGTCGCGCGACAACGCGGATGCCACGACCACGCACCGCTTCTACCAGGAAGACGTGCACGACTTCGCGTGGACCACGAGCCCGACCTACGTCGTGACGCAGGCGCGGTTCGAGCAGGCGGGCCTCCCGTCGGTGGAGATGCGCCTCCTGCTCCAGAGGGAGCACGTCGGCCAGGCCGATCGTCATTTCGACGCGACCCGCGCCGCGCTTCGCTACTACGGCCAGTGGTTCGGCCCGTATCCGTACCCACAGATCACGATCGTGGATCCCGCGTGGCAGAGCGGGGCGGGCGGGATGGAGTACCCGACGCTGTTCACGGCCGGCACGAGATGGATCGCCCCTTCGAACGTGGCCGACCCGGAGGGCGTCACGGTGCACGAGTGCGGCCACCAGTTCTGGTACGCCATCGTCGGTAACAACGAGTTCGAGGATGCGTGGCTCGACGAGGGGTTCAACACGTTTTCGACCGGGCGCACGATGGCGCTCGCCTTCAGCCCAAACTTCAGTTCGATCCGGCTGTTCGGCGGCTTCGTGCCGTACGTACTGCGCGACATCCCGATTTCCCGGGAAGTGGACGAGAACGGGCTGGCGACCTACCGCGACGGCGCCAAGCTGGACGCGCAGGCCACGCCGTCCTGGCGCTACTGGCCGGCGGCCGGGGGGGCGCTCTCCTACAGCAAGACTGCGCTCTGGCTGAACACGCTCGAGCGGCACCTGGGCTGGTCCACCGTGCAGCGCATCATGTCCACGTTTTTCGCCCGCTGGAAGTTTCGTCACCCGAAGCCGCAGGACTTCTTCGCGGTCGTGAACGAGGTGACGGGCCGCGACATGACATGGTTCTTCGACCAGGTCTACCGCAGCTCGAACGTGTTCGACTACGCGGTGAGCGAGCTCAGTAGCGGCCCGGTCGCCGCCAGCGGCTTCTTCGAGACGAAGGGTCGCGTCGAGTACAAGGCGGAGAACCCAACACCCGGGCAGTTCAAGACGACGGTGGTCGTGCGGCGGCTGGGCGAAGGGATCTTCCCGGTTGACGTGCTGGTGACGTTCAGGAACGGCGAGAAGGTGCGCGAGCGCTGGGACGGGCGCGACCGCTGGAAGATGTTCACCTACAACCGCGCGACCGCGGCCTTATCGGCGCAGGTCGATCCCGAGCGGGTGCTGCTGCTCGACATCGACTACGCGAACAACAGCCGGACGCTGGAACCGCGCGGCGACGAGGCCGCGACGAAGTGGACGCTCAAGTGGATGTCCTGGCTGCAGGACCTCCTGCTGACGGCCGCCTTCTTCGTCTGACACTCAGATTCGTCGATTCTCAGATTTTTCTTATGATACTGAAGTCCCTTCGTGACGGGATGCGCCGCGTCAACGCCGCGCCGGCGGTGCTGGCTGGCGTGCTGGCGCTCACCTTCCTGCTGGCGCTGCCGCTCGGGCTCGTCCTGCGCGGCATGCTGAGAGAGAGCCTCGGCGCGAGTCTCGCGGCCGAGACCGCAGCCGCTGGCGTCAATTCCGACTGGTGGCAGACCTTCTCGTCCGAGGCCAGCGGCGTGGCGGTGACGTTCACGCCCCGCATCATCGGCTTCGGCGCGGTGCTGTCGAACCTCGGCGCCGTCCTCGATGCGCAACCGCAAGCGCTCGTCATCACCGGCGCCGCGGCCGCCTATCTCCTGCTCTGGACCTTCCTGGTCGGGGGGATCCTCGATCGGTATGCCCGGAATCGGCCGACGCGCACCGCGGCGTTCTTTTCCGCCTGCGGCGTCTACTTCTTCCGGTTCCTGCGTCTCGCGCTGTTCGCCGCCGTCGGATACTTCATCCTGTTCGGCACCCTTCATCGTTGGCTGTTCGACGTCTTCTACCCGTGGGCCACGCACAACTGGACAGTGGAGCGGCACGCGTTCTTCCTCCGCTTGGCACTCTATGTCCTGTTCGGCAGCGCGCTCGTCGCGTTCAACCTGCTCTTGGATTACGCCAAGGTCCGGGCGGTGGTCGAAGACCGCCGCAGCATGATCGGGGCGCTGCTGGCCGCGTTCCGGTTCATCCGCCGTCATCCGGCCCGGACGGTCGGCCTCTACCTGGCAGACAGCCTCGTGTTCGTCGGTGTGCTCGCGCTCTACGGGGTGGTGGTGCCGGGCGCCGGCTCCGCGGGCTGGTCGATGTGGCTCGGGTTCGCGGTCAGCGAGGCCTACGTGCTGCTGCGGTTGTGGGCGAAGCTGGTGTTCTACGCGTCGGAGATTTCGCTGTTCCAGGCGCTGCTTGCGCACGCCGACTACGCGGCCGCCCCGCTCCCCGTCTGGCCGGAATCGCCGTCGGCGGAAGCCATCGACCGGCCGTAGGCAGGCTGAACGCCGCCTGCGGCGTGCGCGGGAGCCGGCGTCAGGCGGTCACCGGTAGTAGTAGCCCATGTGCGCGTCGGCCGACACCATGTCCGCGGCGATCCGGCGATCGCGCACCGCCTGGACGAACCCCTGCTTCTCGTAGTCGGCGGGGCCGCTCGTGCGGCCAGGCAGGAACACGATGAGGACGGCTGGGTTGGGGGGGTGCAGGATCGTCATGGAATCTTCACAGCACACACTGGCCGAACCAGCGGGTTTGCCGGTATCTTAAGACTGTGGGGTTCCGCATTTCCATCGTCGCGACGCTCGTGCTGGCGGCAGCTTTCGGGCTGGGCGCCGCGGCCGGACCGTCGGTGCGCGGTCGGGTGACCGACCCTGCCGGGCTGCCACTCCCCGGAGTGGCCGTCACGCTGGTCCCCGCGGCTGGCGGGCCGGCGCTGCTCGCCGTTACCGACTCGCAGGGAACGTTCGCCGTCGATGCGCCGGCAGGGCGGTATCGTCTCCGGGCCGAGATCTCCGGCTTCGAGCCGGCCGAGCAGTCACTCACCGTTCTGCCCGGCGCGCCCCTCAACCTGTCCATCGGTCTGCGCCTGGCGGCGTTCGAGCAGCAGATCACCGTGCACGAGGACGCCCCGCAGCCGATGCTGGGCGTGCCGCGCCCCGACGCGCCGGTGACCGCAACGCGCGAGGTGGTGGACAGCGGCATGCTCCCGAATAGCCAGTACGACGACGTGCTGCCGCTGCTGCCGAACGTGGTGCGCGGCCCGGACGGGCTGATTAGTGTCGCCGGCGCGAGTGCGCCGCAAGGCGGCCTGCTCGTCAACGGCGTCAACCTGGCCGACCCGATCAGCGGGGAGGCCGTGCTGCTGCTGCCCCTCGAGGCAATCGAGTCGGTGGACGTGTTCTCGGGCGGCTACGCGGCTGACGCCGGGCGTGCGACCGGAGGCGTGACCTCCGTCCACACCCGGTCGGGCGGCGACCGGTGGCACGCCTCGGCGAACAGTTTCTTCCCGCGCCTCCGGTTCGTCGGCGGGGCGGTACATGGCGTGGACTCGTGGGAGCCGAACGTCGGGGCGAGCGGCCCAATCGTACGCGGCCGGCTCTTCGTCGAGGGGGCGGTGAGCTACCGGTACGACCGCAATCGCTACGAGACGCTCTCGGGGCCGCAGGACAGCGTGTACGCCGCGCTGATGGCCTGGGGGCAGGTGGACGCGGCCCTCTCTCCCTCGCATCACGTGGCCGCGTGGTTCTCGTTCGACCCGCAGCGCATCGACCGCGCCGGCATCACGGCCTTCACGCCGGCAGCGAGCGTGCCCCGGCTGGACCGCGGTGGATGGAGCGCCGGGATCGGCGACCGCGTGACCATCGGCGATCGGTCGGTGGTTGAACTGCGCGCCGGCGTGGTGCGCAACCGGTCCACGGTCACGCCCGACGGGTCAGCGCCGTACGAGGTGGGCCACGACGGGACCACCGGGAGCTACTTCGACGCCCGCGACCTACGGGGCACGCGGACGGAGGCGGCGGCGGGGTGGTCGTGGACCGCGCCCCGCGGGCACCAAGTCAGCGCCGGCGCGAGCCTGGCTCGCGCGGCGCTCGAGGGGACCGAGGCGGCGGGCCGGCTGGACCTCCTGCGCAGCGACGGCACGCCTGGGTGGGCGATCATCTTCCAGCCGCTGCCGGCGCCGATCGCCGCTTCGGCGTTCGAGGCCGGCCTGTTCGTGCAGGATCGGTGGACGATATCGCCGCGCATCACGGTCGACGCCGGTGTCCGGTACGACCGATCGTCGTCGGCGCGCGCCGTTCTCTCGCCACGCGTCGCGTGGACGGTGACGCTGCCGCCGGGCGATACGACGCTCGGCGGGAGCGTCGGGATCTACGCGGACAAGATCCCGTTGGAGGCCCTGGTGTTTTCGGCCGGCCAGCCGCGCCTGGTTCAAGAGTGGGACGCGTTGGGCGGCCAGCGATCGTCTCGGCTGTTCACCAACGCCGCCAGCGGCGACTGGCGGACGCCCACGGCCACGAGATGGGACGTGGGAATCGACCACCGCTTCGCGCGGGGATGGCAGGCGCGCATCCGCTACCAGGAGCGGCGCGGGCGCAACGAACTGGTGGTCGAGCCGGTCGTTCTCTCGCCGACAGCCGGCTGGCTGGAACTTCGCGCGGAGGGCGAGTCGCGCGCCCGGAGCGTCGAGACAACCTTCGCGTATCGCGCCACCGGCGCGGCGGCCGAGTGGTACGTGTCCTACGTCCGGTCGGCGACGCGCGGCAACGTGAACACGCTCGAGTCGATCCAGGGCGCGTTCCGCAACCCGTTCGTCCAGCCGGACCAGGCGGCGCCGCTCAGGGCCGACGTGCCGAACCGGTTGCTCGCCTGGGGCCAGGTCCATCTCCCGCTACGGATCACCGTGGCCCCCTACCTCGAACTCCGCGACGGGTTCCCGTACTCGCTGATCGACGACACGTGGACGTACGCGGGCCCGGCCGGCAGCGGCCGGCTGCCGTGGTTCGGGTCGTTCGATCTCTACGTCAACAAGGTCTTCACGATCTCGCCGCGGCTGCCCGACGCCCGCATCGGGCTGAAGCTCTACAACGTGGCCTCCCTCCACACCGAGCGCGACATCCAGCGCGACGTGGCCCGGCCGGATTTCGGCCGGGCCTACAACCCGATCCCGCGCGACTTCACGCTGGTGTTCGAGCTGCTCTGGGGCCGGAAGTAACCGATTGCGCGCCGCGCTGAACACGCGGAAGATCGGGGCGACGCCGACACGCCTCGGCGACGGCCCGAGGTGCAATCTCGAGAGGACGATCGCGACCTCCGGCCGGGTCAGTTCGTCCATTCGAGTTCTGCCTGGCCTCAACCGGCGGAAGGCCTGAACTCGCCGAATTCAGGCCGAAACCCGCGCGCGCTTCATTCTTGACCACATTGGTCTGTTTATTGCTGGCAGCCAGCTCGGGTCAACACCAACGGAGAGCGTGACAAATGGGTAAGGACGTCCTTGAGACGAGCGTCGTTCCCTTCCGTGCATCGGTCGTCCGGGTCGGCTGTCGGGTGGCGTCGGCGGGAGGTCCGCCTGGTCTCCCCATCGTTGCGCTCTCTCTCGTCGTAGCCCTTGCTGGATGCGTTGCCGTGCAGCCGGCCACCGACACCGCCAACCCTGCGAGTCCGAGTCTTTCGATCTCGACCCCGACCCCGGCCACGTCAACGGCGCCGCTCGCGTATACACCCGACATCGCCCCCATCTTCGTGTCCGACTGCGTACCGTGCCACGCGGGCTCGCGGCCCCAGGGCAGCTATTCGATGGCGAACTATGCGGCCGTAATGAGGGACGTGAGCCCGGGCAACGCGAACTCGGTGCTGGTGACCAAGACGCAGTCGGGCGGAAGCATGTATCGATATTTCAGCGTCGATCGCGCAGGCCGCGCGGATATGGTCAGGCGCTGGGTGGTGAACTATCAGGCGGCAGCCTCGCGCTGACGGGGGGGAAACGGGATGCAGACGCTCTCGCGAGTATTCACGGCCACCGGCCTTGCGGCCGTCGTGCTCCTGTTCGGCCTGACCGCGTCGCCGGCTGCCCTTGACGTGCGCGGCGCCGTGGCAGGTCAGCAGGCGCCGGCGCTGCGGCTGCCCACCGCCGACGGTACGTATCTGTCGCTCGCGGATCAAAAGGGCAACGTCGTGCTGATTGACTTCTGGGCGAGTTGGTGCGCGCCGTGTCGTCATGCCTTTCCCGCCATCGACCAGTTGTTCGTCGATTTCCGCTCGCGCGGGTTCCGGGTGATCGCCGTCAACCTCGACGAGAAACGACAGGATGCGGTCGATTTCCTTGTGGCCCGGCCGCACGGGATCGACGTGGTCTTCGATCCTCGCGGAGACAGTGCGCGGGCGTTCGGCCTTACCGGCATGCCGAGCTCGTACCTTATCGGGCGCGACGGGACGATTCGCTATGCGCACGCGGGATACACCGACAAGGTGCTCGACGCCTACCGGCTCGAGATCGAGCGGCTGCTGTCGGAGCCTGCGGGAGGAGAACACACGCGATGACTCGAACCGGACGTATGGTCCTTCTGACACTCGCCGCGCTGGCGGTCGCGATGTGGACAGCCGGCTGCGCCACCGTCCAGCCGTGGGAGCGGGCCCGGCTCGCGAACCCCTGCATGGTGTTCGACTACAACGGCGGGCAGGCTGACTTCGCCAGCCACTGGCAGTCCGCCCGTGAAGGGTCGTCCGGCGGATTCGGGGTCCAGGGAGGAGGCTGCGGGTGCAAGTAGGCGAGAGGGAACCGGCTCCGGCGCCACGCAACCGCTGGCGTCCGCTCGCGGTGGCTGGCGTGTGTGTCACAGCGACCGCTCTGGTCGCGGCAGGTTCCCTGCGGGGCGAGAACATCCTCAACATCCAGTTCCACACGTTCCAGGACAGCCGTGGAGTGACGGTCCTCGAGCCGATCGTGGACCTTGACAAGGACTTCACCGAGCGGTCGGGCCTCAAGGTGAAATTCGGCGTGGACGCGATCACCGGGGCCTCCGATTCCTGCGCCCGTTGTCACGCGGACGGGGCGAACAGCCAGCGGACCTTCGTCAACGTGGACTACCGGCGGAAGATCGGCGACTACAAGCTGGATGTCGGCGGGCAGATCAGCCGCGAGAACTTCTACGCGGCAGACACGGCGATGGTCTCGATCTCGAGGGATCTCAACAAGGGGAACACCACGATCGCCGGAGGATACTCGTTCTCCCTGAACCAGCCGCAACTTCACCCGACACAGTCGGTGGAGAACCAGTACGCGCATGATCTCTTCTTCTCGGTCACCCAGACACTGACGAAGAACACGATCCTCCAGCTCGCGTACGACTACAACCGGATCAGCGGTTACCAGAGCAGCCCGTTCCTGCGGACCAGGGTGAACGACATCATGGTCGTCGGCAACACGCCGGACCTCAGGTCACGTCAGGCCGTCGTCGTGCGTCTGCGGCAGGCCTTGCCCGGCGACACGTATCTCCAGGCGGATTACCGACGCTACTTCGACACGTGGTCCCTGGCGTCGAACACGTTTTCGCTCGGCGTCGAACACTACTTCAAGCCGTCGCTGCTCGTCGGCTTCACCTACCGCTGGTACGGTCAGACTGGGGCAGACTTCTACCAGCCGTCCTACACTGGCAACCCGATCTACTACACGGGCGACTTCCGGCTGCAGCCGTTCAACTCGGGCACCTACACGGGGCACGTCGTCTACACGCCGGCGCACCGCCTCCTCGACCTGCTGCCCGACAAGACGGCCATCGACCTCCAGTACGATCGATACCAGGCGAGCACCCAGTTTGCTTCGTCGATGTTCACGCTCGGACTGCGCATTCCGTTGTAGGTAACACCCATCGTGAAGAAGAGCTTTGCCGTTGCCCTGGCCATGCTGATTCTCGGTCCGACGGCTCCCGGCGCCGCCGGACTCGGGCAGTCATCCGATACGTCCCGCGAATATCGCTATCTCATGGGCACGTCGGTGGAGGTCCGAGCGGTCGGCGGCGACTCGACGACCCGGACAGCGGCCATCCACGAAGCGTTTGCCGCGATTGCCGAGGTCGATCGCGTGATGAGCAATTGGCGCGCCGACAGCGAGATTACAGCCGTGAACCGGGATGCGGCCGACTTTGCCGTCCACGCCAGCGATGCCTTGCTCAGCGTGATCGAGGCGGGCCAGTCGGTGTCCGACCGCAGCGGCGGCGCGTTCGACCTGACCGTGGGTCCCCTTGTGAGGCTCTGGGGCTTTCGTCCCCAACACCCGCACCTGCCAACACACGACGAACTGGCGTCGGTTCGCAGCCTGGTGAACTACCATGACATCCAGTTGGACCGGGCGGATCACACGGTGCGATTCGTCCGGTCGGGTGTCGAAATCGACCTGGGCGGCATCGCCAAGGGGTTTGCCGTCGAACTGGCGGCGAACGTGCTTCGGCGGCGGGGGCTCGACGGCTTCATCGACGCGGGCGGCAACCAGTACATGCTGGGACGCCCACTCGGAAAGGCGGTCTGGACCGTCGGCGTCCGTGACCCTGATCGGGCCGACAGCCTGCTCGGCACGCTGGATCTTCGCGAAGGATCTGTCTCCACGTCGGCTCAGTACGCGAACTTCTTCACCGTCGGCGGCCGGAAGTTCGGCCACATCCTCGATCCGCGCACGCTCATGCCGAGCGAGGCGTCGCTTGCCGTCACGTTGTACTCTCCAGACGCGACGCTGGCCGACGCCGTCTCCAAGGCGGTCTTCAACCTGGGGCCTGTTCGCGGGCTGGCGCTGATCGACACGTACCCGCAGATGCTGGGCGTGGTCGCCTACCGCAAGCCTGACGGCACGACGGCACTGGCGATGACCGACCGAACGCGGGCGGTCTTTCACAAAATGGCGCCGCGATAGCCGCGGCGGGTCGTACCCCCGCCCGGCGGCGAGAGAAGGCCCACGGGCCGGTGCGGAAGAGTTACCATTGACATCGAATGTGCCAGAGCTTGCCTGCGGGGAGGTCGCTCCTCGAGCCCGGCATGACGGCGACCATCAACATCGGGCCGCGTCGTCCCGGGCTCCGGCGATGTCTCGGCCTCGATAGCGCGGTTTCATCAACGTCGGTATTCCCGGAGATACAGGATGAGCGAACGAAGACAGGGATACCTTTGCGTGGGCCGAACGATCGGTGCCGTCTTCCTGGCGCTGGCGGCCGCCGCGCCCGGGGCCTCGGCCCAGCA
>Ga0209638_1000125_pt1 | contig 49161 bp, 40 predicted proteins | sample BarGraNGADG00211_FD_184490 | JGI IMG/M metagenome (GOLD analysis project Ga0209638, IMG submission 184490) | Arctic peat soil microbial communities from Barrow, Alaska - Barrow Graham LP Ref core NGADG0002-211 (SPAdes) (version 2) | ecosystem: Environmental > Terrestrial > Soil > Wetlands > Peat... | reverse complement strand
ACAGCTCCCACCGGCCATCATTCACGGTCTCACCGACGGACAACGGAACGACGCCCCGGGAGTCAACGTTCTACCCACAGATTCTGCGGAGGAGCCGAACATGGTGACGGTTTCGTCGCCGCCGTTCGTCGTGAAGCCGTGGCCGGCTTTGGTGGCGAAGCCCGCGCCATGCACGCCTGGCGTGTTCAGAATGTCGCCGCGCACTTTGCCCGTGGCGCCTTCGATCACCATCATGTGGGTGGCACGCGAAACGAACACGCGGCCCGTGGCGGCTTCGACGGTGACGTAGTCGGTGCCGCCTTCGCCTTTGATATCGAACTTTTCAACCTTGAACGTTTGCGCGTACCCGACGGGAGGCGTGGCAAGGCTGGCCACGATGAGAAAGGCCAGTGCGGTGAGCAAGTATCTGGTCATACTGGACCTCGTGAGTGGTTGTGAAGCGCGAAGTTAAAGCCTGCAAAACAGTCTGCATCGAAACGACGCCAGATTGAAGCCGAAAGCGCCCGGAGAGCCGGCCGGTTTGGACGGGTGGTCTCCCTGACGCGACGGCTTGACACCGTCGTATCGCCGCCGGTCGCCGTCCTGAGCCGTGCTCGCTAGGTTTCGCTTGACCTTGCTAGTGTGGTGCCCGTCACTTACAAGGTCAGCGGCATCTGGCGGTCGGTCGTGAGCGCAGTAGGAGTTCGCGGCGCAAGGCAAGAGGCGCATCGCCTGCAAGGTGCAGGATAGCAAAGACATCTATTTGTTGTTCAACAGTTCATTCAGGTCCGGCACCGATTCCCAAATCGGGCGGTTCCTGAGGGATGCAGTTGCTGGACCGTCCGAGAGGGTGGCAGCAGCATTCAGGACTGCGCTTTGTGAAAGGCATACAGAAACACCACCATACTCAGACCAGCGAAGGCATAGATGAAAGATGTCAGCAATCTCATCGCCGGAATCAGACCTTGCACAACGCCGAATACGTCGCCGATGAATCCCATCACCAGCACGATCGTTGCCAGGATCATTCCAACCAGCGCCAGAAATGCTGTATTCCTGAGTGTCATTGCCGGAGTGTAGGCGCCCTGATGGTGATCCGCAAGGGTCGCTCCGCCGCGTGTGTCGCTCCGCCGCGTGTCGCTGCGCCGCGCTCCGCAGCGGACGCTCCGCAGCCCATGTGACTGCCTTGGATTCGCGGCATCTACTGCTTGGCCTTCTTCTCCGCTGTACGCTTGCTGTCTCTTTTCGAAAGCCCGGCTTCGGAGAGCGCGATGGCGATGGCCTGTTTCCGATCCGTTACCTTCGGCCCCTTCTTGGAACCGGAGTGCAATGTGCCCTCCTTGAACTTGAGCAGTTCGCCCTTGACGCGTTTCTGTTGTGCTTTGTTCGATGCGCTCGGTTTCAGTTTCGGCACAGCTCCCTCAAGACAGGGCGCGGGGTTGTGTAGCGCGTGTTACTTCTGCCTCAGGCACTATTCCGCAATCCGTCGCGAGATGTCTGTGCTTTTGTGAACGCTCACCAGGCCTTGAACTGCCGATAAGCGTTGGAGCCTCCGTTCAGCGTGAGGCCAGCACACGCGCGGTCGAGGAGGACCCTCAGTTCCTCGAAGGACAACAAGCGCCGCGCCTGTGCCGGCGTGCACCACCGCGTCTCGCGATCTTCGTCCGCCCGGGCATCACCCAAGCAGTCGAGGACATAGTACGAGACCTCGACGCGTTGCAGGCCTCGCGTATACCGTTCCCGTCCGAGGAATCCCCGGACGACTGCCACCACGCCAGCCTCTTCGCGGACCTCGCGCGTGGCCGCCTGCTCACCGCTTTCCCCGGGCTCGACGTGGCCCTTCGGGAAGAGCCAGTGGAGTTCGTCGCTCGACCGCACGACTAGGACCCGCGAAACGCGGGCCTCGCGCCTGACGACGATACCGCCCGCCTGAAGGACTGGCTTGCTACCGTCGCCCATCCCTGCTGACCTCCCCTTCGGCAGCTGGTCCCGGCTCCGTGGTCGGACGATCATCCTCCACAACTGCCTCGAGGTGGTGGATTTGGCGCACGCGGCCAGTTGCTGGGCGCCACGCGGACCGGCGCCGCCAGGGGCTCTCGCTCCCGTTCATCGGCCCTGACCCACCGTTCCTTCCGCGCGTCTGCCTCCTTGCCTGGTACTTCCTGCTCGCTGGCAGCCTGAGCCGCATCTGGTACCTCAATGTCGGGTTGGCGGGAGTCCTGGTATTCGTCGGCGGGAAGATGCTCCTGGCGGCGGTCATCGCCGTACCGATCGGCGTGTCGCTGGCGGTCGTGGCGCTGCTGCTAGGGGCGTCGGTCGGCGCGTCGCTGCTGCCGGTTCACACCGGCCGCGTTAGGTCACCCGCCCGCACACCCAGGACCGGTCGCCGCGCTCGACGCCGAGCTGCCGTAATGCCACTAACCTGGTGGCAGTGTTATTCCGTTGCGCAACGGGCGCGTCCCGCGCGAGGGGGCGATGAAGCATCGGATCCCCGGTAGCCCCCGACGGTCGCATCAACCTGCTCATCCGAGATCCCAGCCCTCCCCACCGTTGACGGCTGGGTCTGACAGACCCGCCGTCGGGCGGTATCGTAAGGGTCTGCGAGCGCGATGAGCCTCTACAAGCGGTGCAGTCGGACGACTTCCGGCCCGGTTCGGGCAGCACCAACTGGAAGGGACACGGCCGGCGCACGTGCGTGGGTACACAACCGGAATCCGGGATGTATCCAAGGGGAGCGCGCGCAAGCGTCGTTCTTACGCCCGCTGACTCGACGTGACCGCGGCCGAGCGCGCCCGATGTAAACCGAGCCACACGCGGGAGGTGTTCGGGCAGCGGCGGTTCGGGACTACAATTGCGGGCGGGCGAGGAGGGCACCGTGGTCGACATTGACCATCAAGTAGCGTACTGGCGTGACGGCGCGCGCGAGGAATGGCAGGTGGCTGAGGAGTTGCTCGAGAGGGGGCGCATCAGGCACGCATTGTTCTTCACGCACCTGGCGGTCGAGAAGGCGCTCAAGGCCCGCGTCTGCCGACAGACAAACGACTTGGCGCCGCGAACCCACAATCTCGTACGACTGGCGGAAGTCGCCGGCCTCCACCCAGGAACGGAGCGGTTGCGCGTCCTCACTCGCTTGAATGACTTCTGTCAGGCCGGCCGGTATCCTGAAACCCCGGGGCCGACGCTCACTGCGGAACAGGCGCGACAGCACGTCGCCGACGCCAGCGAGGTGTTTCAGTGGCTGATGAACGAGTAGTCGCCTCGATTAAGCGGTACCTACGAACGCTGCAGAGCGAGTTCGGTCTCGACGCGCGGGCGGCTGTGCTGTTCGGCTCGTATGCTCGGGGCGGCGCCGACGAGTGGAGTGACATCGACCTCGTGGTGCTTGCCGGTCGTTTCGACAGGGAGATTACTCGTCAGGACGTTGAGCTGCTCTGGTGGGTCGCGGCCAAGACCGATAGTCGCATCGAGCCGATTGCCTGTGGCGAACGCCAGTGGGTGGAAGACGACAAGAGCGCAATCCTCGAATTCGCCCGGCGAGAGGGGCAGGTGATCCTCCCCGATGCTGCGTGAGCAGCGAGTCCTGCTCGCGGCTCCTCGTCTCCGTCGCCACAATGTCTCCACAACCGGGGTCGATCCGAGGGGATTCGGGCGGACGTCAGCGAACAACGAGGCGGCTGAGAAGGCTCAATCCATCAAGCACTTATGACCAGAAGCGCCACGCCATCAACCAGTTAGCGGGACGTGCTCGATAGATTTCGACTCCCGCCGCCTCCAGACTTCGCTCACCCTCGGCTTGCCCGACCCTCGGGTGAGCTTCGTCTGGGCAAGCCAGACTAGTCAGCCGCGGGCCACACACCCGCGGACCTGCGGGGCGGTCGTCCAGGTCCCACACATTGGTGGCTTGCATCATCATTACAAACGTCGCGCGGCCTGACCGGTGCTCGTTGGCATCACCCACTGCGTGCCGCCACTCCCCGCTCAGCGGTGTCGACCATGGTGTGTCAACACCGAACCACGGCGTCCAAGAGATGGCCGGAATCGCGCGTCCCGGGTTCGGGAAGCCGCCTCTTGGCCACGCTGAGCGCACGCTATCAGAGACCCATCCCACGCGGACGGAGTTCTTGGTAGGGACAGCCCCGTCCCTCGATGGCACGTCATCGAGCCCTGATCAACTCATCCCGCCGGCACCCTCGCCGTCAACGACCGGCTTCGCGAGGGAGCCGTACAAGCGGTACTCATCGAGTCTGCACGATGTCGAGCACCGTCATGCCGGGCCTGAGGCCGATCTTCCTGCACACCAGGTCGAGCTTGTTCTCCCGGGCGGTGTCGAGGTTGTCGGTGTTCGCCCAGTAGCCGCACGAATAGGTCATCCGCTTGTCGAGCATCATCTCGAAGAGCGTGTTGTCGAGGTCGTAGTGTTGTTCGGCGACCTCATGAGCTTTCTTCCGGGAACCGTAGTTGACCAATCGTGCGGACAGGATATAGAGCAACGCCTTCAGGTTCCTCCTGACAAGGGCCTCGGCGTCGACCCTGATGAGTCGGCTGATGAACTCCGTGAGGTCCGCGACGTCCCACCAGCCATCCATGTACGACTCGCCCAGGCCCAAGTTCCCACTTCCCAGGACCCGGTCGTAGAACCGATCGTCGCTGATGCGAATGTCCCACGGGCGGTCCCCGTTCGGGCGTATGTCGGCGCTGGCGAGCGCTCGATGCACGAGTTCGCGGGACGTTCTAGTCATGACGCTCATCCCTCCTGGGCGCACGAGTTCCACGCTGGCTTTTCGGGCGCCCGTGCCGGCGGGCACATCCGCTACCGGGGCCTCGTCAGCTGGGTGTCCGGGAGCCTTGTCCCGAGAAGGGCGTAGGGATCGATGTCGAGCCTGCCTTCGCCGAACTCTTCGGCGGCCGCATAGGCGCCCCTTGGCATCCACAGGCCGACATCACCCAGTACGCTCATGAGAAAGCGCCCTCGAGCCGCATCCGGGGGTTCGTGAGGCCGAGAGCGCGCACCGAATCGCTGTGATCTCCGGGCGCCACGACCGCGGCTTGACGGGATTGAAGGGAAGGGAGGTTGGTCCGGGCATCACTGTCGCCCCGCCGTCCACTCCGCCACGTGTTCGCTGGCGTGGCGGAATCCAATCTCCGCGATCGAGTCTATGTGCTTGAAATCACTCGACGCATAGCGATCGAGTGGGGGACGCAGCGTCAGGTCTGCGTCGCGACCGGCAGCTTGCGCCCGCTCGTCGGAGGCGAGCGTGAACGCCCGCGTAAGCGACACGAAGACGGGCGGAGCCCGCCACGGACGGCGCCGAAGCCGATCCCAAAGGAGGGCCCACCCACTCGGGCACTCGTCGAGCTCCGTTGGCGCGGTGACGCGCAGCTCCGCGCCCACGTCGACCGCGATCACGCGTCCCGCGCCCATTTTGCGAAGCACTCCCACAGGAAGATTGTCCATCACGCCGCCGTCCACGTGCACATCGCCCAAGTGGTAGACGGGCGGCGCCAGCCCCGGCACCGAGTTGGAGGCCAGGACCAAGTGCACCAGCGGTCCCTCGGTGTGGGCGTCGGCGGTGGCACGCGTCAGGTTCGAGGTGATGCATGCGTAGGGCAGCCAGAGGTCTTCGATCTGGGCGTTGCCGAGCAGATTCGCAAGCGCGCGCCGCACGCGACGGCCGCGGACGATCGACGCCAGCGGCAGCGTGTAGTCGCCCCACGGTCGCTCCCGAGTCCACGCCCGGCAGCGGTCGAGAATCACATCCGGTGCGTGCCCGAGGGCATGCACCGCGGCGATCATCGCACCCATACTGGTCCCGGCAATCACATCGACAGGTACGCCGGCTTCGTGGAGCGCTCTGAGCACACCGATGTGAGCGAAACCGCGTGCGCCTCCCCCCGACAGTGCGAGCCCGATGGCCCGCCCCGAGAGCAGCCGAGCGAGGCGGGCGTGGTCGGCCACCCGACCCGGACGGACGTGGTGGTGGTGCACCCCTGGCCGCGCCGCCAGCCATGCTTTCGTTCCGCGCGGGGTGCGCTCCGGAGACTGGAGCAGCACGAGGTGGCAACCTGCTTCGCGTCGACCGGCCGCAGCCAGAGCTTCCTGCTCGAGCGGTCCAGGGCGTACGTCACCGTCGGCGCGGGCCACCACCACCAGATCGTCCGCCTGGCGGAGGCACCGTGTGGTCCAGGACGTCCGCGTGGCGTCGCACACCAACACCACCACCTCAGGGGCCGAGCCCCCGCTGGCCACCGTCTGGCGGGTCTCGGCCGTCCCGTCCAGGAGAGCGGTCCGTGCCATTCTCGAGAGCTCAGCAGAGAGCACCTCGGCGAATGCCGCGAGGGGGACGCCCGGCTCCGCCGCGAGAAGCGCCACTGTCCGCTCTGCAAACTGCGTGGGACGCGCTCCCAGCGTCCGTTGCAGACGACCCACGATGGCGCGCGAGAGCCGCAGCATGGCCTCCGGGTGAGCGCCGACGAGCCGGTCGAACGCCGACCTGGGCAGGCGGAGAAGCTCGGCGTCACGCACCACCTTCACCGTGGCCGCACGAGGCGCCTTGGACAGCAGCGCCATCTCCCCCACGCACTCGCCCGCACCAATCTCGCCCACCGCGTGTGCTACGCCGTCCGCCTGGCGGGTCGAGACCCGCAACCGTCCGCGCACCACGAACCACATGCACTCGCCGGCGTCGCCCTGCCGCACCAGTACCTCCCCCCCGGGGAAGGACTCCCACATAAGTTCCCGCTCCAACGCCTCGAGCGCAGCCGTTTCCGCGCCGGCCAACAGCTCGGTCCGCCCCAGCCAGGCGGAGACCCACGCTGCGTCGGGACGAAAACGCCGCGCCTCGGACGTCCGCTCCCGCCAGTCGGCCGCGCGCGCCACCGCGGCCTCCAGGGCCGGGAACTCGGCGCTCAGCTCCCGTCACGCGGACACGTCGAGTGCTCCCAAAACGGTCGGCTCCACCGCCTCCACCCCCGCCGACCGCGGCGCGCCCAGCAGCAGTGCGGTCTCGCCCACCAGCTCTCCTGGGCCGATCTCGCCAAGCCGCTGCACCGCACCGCCTTCGCTCACGATCAGCGCGCAGAGCCGCCCCCGCAGCACCACGTACAGACGATCACCGGCGTCACCCTGCCGGAAGAGTGCTTCGCCCGGTGACATCACCCGCCGCACAAGGCGCCTCGCGACGGCATTCCCGTCCATGTCGCCGAGCGCCTGTCCGAGCGGGGTGGCCGCTATGTCTTCGTACGTGATTCGCGAGAGGTAGTCCATGTCTGCGGTGGTCGAAGCCTACCATGCGGCGGAGACGCGCATCGTCAGCGTCCCCCTCAGCCCCGCCGCCTGCTGAGCCCCGTCCGGACGTCGCGCTCGTTCCCAGAATCCCCGTTGTCGGACACCGCCAGCACACCGGCACAGGCCGAACGAAGCTGCGACTCCGGCCCACACTAATGCCGCGGCCTGGTGGGTGTCAAACGGATCTCGGGATGCGGGGCGCGGCGGAACCCGCCACAGGGATGTTGTCAGCAAGACGTCGCTTCACCTGGGCGTGCTGGAGCGTCCTACCGTCGGCGCCGAAGGTACCGGCCAACCGCCCAGCCCGTGCCTTCCGTCCGCGGGTCTCGGAGTGGCGTTGATCCGGCCGGACCGGACTCCAGTGAACAACGAGGTGGCTGAGAAGGCTCCTCCATCAAGCACTTAGGACCAGAAGCGCCACGCCATCAACCAGTTAGCGTGCGCCCCACTCACGACCGGACCCCGAACGCGCGCGCGATCTCCTCGGGCGGCCGGCGACTGATGGTCTCGTTGATCTGGATCGTGCCCTCGGTCGCGCCCTTGGCGCCGCCGAGGACGATGCCCGCCTGGGCCAGGCGCTCCCGCAGCGCGTCCAGCGCGCCGCCGGAGGCAAGCGCGAACCCAAACACGTTGCTGCCGCCTTTCACACGCTCGACCCGGAACCTCGTGTCGGCCTCCAGGAGTCGCACCAGCTTTTCTCCCTGGCGAACGGCCGCGCCGTATCGCTCCGCGAAGCCTTCGAGATAGTGCAACGCCACGGCGGCCGTCTCCCACCCCTGGTAGACGAGCGACCCGAACTGATGGCGCAGCGTGGTGACGCGCTCGAGCAAGTGGCGCGGACCCGCAAGGATGGCGCCAAACGGCGCGTTGAAGTATTTGTAGAGGGAGACGTAGACCGTGTCGAACAGGGCTGCGTACTGCGCGGGCGAGATGTCCGTGTAGGCCGACGCCAGGAACATCCGTGCGCCGTCGAGGTGCGTCCCGATCTGTTGTTTCCGCGCGTAGGCGCAGACTTTCTTCATCTCGTCGAAGTCGAATACCTGCCCCTTGGCCCTTCGGACCGGCGATTCGATCGCGATGACGCCGACCGGCGCCGGGTACGGCGGTCCTGCGGCCTGCACCACGGCCTGCGTCACCTCTTCCAGGCGGAGCGTCGCTCGACCTGATCCGAGCGGCACGAGGTTCAACCCGCTAAGCAGCTGCCCGCAGTCGCCCTCATCCCGGTAGAAGTGGCTCTCCTCCTGGACGAGGACCCGCCGCCGTTCGCCCGCCAGCACGCGAACGGCGAGGTGGTTCGCCAGCGTCCCGGTCGGCAGGAAGAGCGCGCTCTCCTTTCCCAGCACGGCCGCGAATCGTTGCTCGAGTTCCTCGACGGGGCCGCCATGAAGGTACGTGTCCCGGCGGAACCCGTCCGAGCCGGCGATCCTCGTCAGCAGCCGAGCGTACTCCAGCGGGGAGAGGTTCAACCCGTCCCCGGTGAGGAAGACCCGCTCGGCCTGCGGCGCCTGGCCTTGCAGCCGCGCCGTCAGCACCAGCCCGACGGCGGGGATCGCGGCGGATTTCAGGAATGTGCGTCGTCTGATGATCGGCATGAACACGGAGTTTAGCGGTGCCCGTCTCAGGAGGCAACGGCGAGGGTGACGACGCGCTGGAACTCACTTCGCCAGCGCGCAGAACTGGAGCCAGTTGAGGATCCGACCATGCCCGAACGTGATAGCGACACCGAACGGTTCTCACTCCTGGTCGCTGCCCTGCGTCCGTGGCTCGGCACGGTCATCTTCATCACCCAGAAGTTGCTGATCCACTCACGACGGGAGCGCGAAGAGTACGACAGACGACGGAAGGCGCAGCGCCCGGCCATGGGTGATCAACCGCGATGCGCCCCGGCGGCATCCTGTCGTCGGGCCGGGCGGCGGCAGTGTCGCCCGGTGGAACGCTGTTCTGAACTGCACAGACGCTCGTCCGCGAGAGCGCTACCCTGTATGGGACGAGTGGCACCGCGCCCCGTCCGCATGCTGGACGTGAGACGACGTGCCGCCTATGAACAGGAGAGATCGCGATGCTGTACACCTTGGCCGTCATTCTGCTGATCGCGTGGTTGCTCGGCATCGTCGGGACGTACACCATCGGCGCATTCGTGCATGTGCTGTTGGTTGTCGCCATCGTGCTCTTTCTCGTCGCGCTGCGAGGCGGCCGTCGGTCGATGGCGTAGCGGCGTGTGCGACGCACGTCGGGGTAAGCGGGCGGCCTTTGGTCCAAGGGTCCGCCTATCACTGAAACGCGACTATGCAAAGAGGTGAGCAATGAGAGTCAATGTCTTGAATCGGATGGTGGTGGCAGCTGGCATCGGCGCGGTGGCGCTACTCGGGCTGAGCGTATCGACCTACGCAACGCCGCAACAGGGCCAAACACGGCAGGAAGAGCAGAAGAAGCAGCAGGCGCAGAAGAAGCAAGACCAGGCGCAGGCCAAGCAGCGTCAGCAGGCGCTGATCAATCAGCAGCAACAGCGTCTGACGCAGTATCGTGATCATCTGGATCAGCAGCAGCGTCTGGCACAGCCGCAGTCAGCACAGCTGCAGCAACAGAACCGTCGGGCGCAGTACACCGTTCAGCAACAGTACGTGGCGCGCCTCCACCAGCAGCAGTTGACGGCCCAGCGTCAGGCGCCCGCCACCTATGGCCGCGATCCCTACTTCTCCACGCCCGCGAACTATCGGTACTCTCGTGGGGGCCAGTCCTACGAGACCAATCAATACGGCGTGAATCTGCTCAGGCAGGCCGTGAACTACGGTTATGACCAGGGCCATCGCGCCGGGCAGGCCGATCGGGAGGATCGCTCGAGGTCCAACTACGAGGGCTCCTTTGCCTATCAGGATGCCAACTACGGTTACAGTGGCTTCTACGTCGATCGGGACGACTACAACAACTACTTCCGCGAGGGCTTCCGTCGCGGCTATGAAGACGGCTACGGCGGACAACATCAATACGGCACGTATGCCAACGGAAAGGGTACGATTCTGGGCGCCATTCTGGGGACGATCCTCAACTTCCAGGCGATTGTTCGCTAGCGACGGTGGGATCCTGAACGAGCGCCCGACCACTGACGTCATACGTGAGTGGGCCCGGGCGCTCGGTTCCCAGATGGAGACGATGTCATGAAGGGTTTTGGGAAAGACATGGAGAGCCTTGCCGTCAAGAATGACGGGTGTCGTCGGGTGCTTTACACGGCCAGGCACTGCCATGTAGGCCATCACGCCGTAGAGGCCGATGCTCGCTAGAACAAGGGCCAGCACGCCGAAGAACCCCGACAGGGTGGCCATCAACTGCTCCCGAAGGAGCGAGTCGCGGACCATGCTCGGATACGCCCGGAAACTCAACGCAATCTGCGGACTGCGCTCAGCGGCCACCTTCGTGACGGCGGACCGCACACCGGCCAGCGACAACCCCGACCGCAGGACAACGGTGAGGTCACTGCCGGCCTCGCGCTCGCGAGCGGAGCCCGGCCAACAGCGCATCGCGAAGAAGCACAGCGGGATCAGAAGCGGCGTCAGCACCAGCCCTTGCCAGGGAATTCACGAGGGAAGCCAGCACGCCGGGGTCGTCGCGAACGAGGGTCACGGCATCGTGTTTTTCGGGCGCGGACAGCTGGCGAAGAGGCATGACCGAAGATGCCACGGCGTGCGTCTGGAGCGACCGACGTGTGGATTACAAGTCGTACACGAGAAAAGCGCCGGGCAGTTCGGCGTTCGTGCCCGGTTTGGTCATCGTGGGGAAATGTCCAAACGCCTCGACGAAACGCGCGTTGGCCACGAAACACGCGGCGCGCCAGCCCCTGAAGCGTGAGAGTGCGCGTCCCATTCCGGCGTAGAGGTCGAGCAACTTTTCTTCCCCTTCCTCTCCACCGATGCGGACGCCGTACGGCGGGTTGAAACAGAAGACGCCCGGCTTCATGTCAGCCGCGCGCGGCAGCATGCCGGCGATGTATTCCGGCGTCAACGCGCGCATGTCCTTCCGCCCGATGACGATCGAGTCCGCGTGAGACGGCCCGGTAAGACCCGCCGCCCGGAGGTTCCCCACCATCGTGGGGATTCTCTCCTCGTCGATATCGAGCGCGAGGATCCGCGGCACGGTGCCGGGAAAGAGATCGGGCGTCTCGGTCGGCAGCCCGTCGAAAGCCGTGAGGTGCCGAAACGGAAGATCCGCCGGACGCCGGATCGCGGCACCGACCGCCAGGCCGACCGCTTCGATGGGGATCGTGCCGCCTCCGGCCATGGGATCCACGAGCGGCTCGGATCGCGCATCCCACCGCGACAGCATGATCAGCTGCGCCGCCAAGGTCTCGCGCAACGGAGCGGGGCCGGCGGCGACGCGCGCGCCACGACGATGTCGCGCGCCGAGGCCGATGTCGATCCCGACAACGGTGCGGCGGCTCTCTGGCGTTCCGGCGCGCCGCGCGACGAACACAACGTCCGGCGAGTCGGCGTCGACGTCCGCCGTCACCCCGCGCGACGCAAGCGCTTCGATGAGCGCGTTCTTCACCACGCCACGCAACTGGAGCGGCGATGCCTCGAAATCGTGTGCGGATCCGAGATCCACCGAGAAGCGCAAGGTCTCTGCCGCAGGCAGTCGATCGTCGGACTGCAGGGCCGGCAGGAGCGCCTCGAAGAGCGGCTCGAGCCGCACGGCGGTACTTGAAAAGAGATCCCACGAGATCCGCGAAGACGTCCGGTGATGACACGCGGCCACCCACGCGATGCGGGCGTCGAATGGATACAGGAGGGTCGCCTCACCCTCGCGCCTGGGTTTGGGAAGCCGGACCTCGAAGGGTGACCGCATCACGAGGCGCTTCAACTCCGCCTCCATGACGCGATTGGCGCCACTAGACCCGGTCAGCCGAAGCTCGTCGCACCGCATCCGCAGAAGTATACCGGGTCGCTCGCGACTGCGGCCGGGATTCAGCGAGGCCTGGAGCGCCAGCTGCTCCACCGAGAAGCCCGGAGCCAGATGGCCGAAGGCCTGGCATCACGCCAACGACCGTGGCCCGCGTTTACTCGGCACTTCACGGGCGGGCCGCCGGTAATTTCTGGAGCATACGCACCCTTCCAGTAATGGGTCCTATGCGGCGATCAGGTGCTCCATTCGCCGCATTGTTTGCGGAGAATATCTGGCCGCACGCGGCGATTAACGACTATAATCACCGCATATCATGCCTCGAATAACTCGCTACATCCATGAGCTCTCCGAATGGCCCAGATTCCGCTGGGACCATGAAACACTCGCGAAGCTCTTGGCCTCCGTCCGCCACCAGCAGGGCCGTTTAATCGGCCACATGGAAGCGCTGGGGTTCCAGTTTCAGCAGGAGGCCGTCCTTCAAACACTCACCGCAGATGTCCTCAAGAGCGGCGAGATTGAGGGCGAACAGCTGGACGCGAGCCAAGTGCGCTCCTCCATCGCGCGCCGTCTCGGCATGGACGTCGGCGGTCTCGAGGCCGTGGATCGCCACGTCGAAGGCGCCGTTGAAATGATGCTGGACGCTACGAGACATTTCGACCAGCCCCTCACCGCCGAGAGGATATTCGCCTGGCACACGTCGTTGTTTTCGACGGGCCGTAGCGGCATACGCAACATCCGTGTGGGTGCATGGCGTGATGACCGCACCGGGCCAATGCAGGTGGTCTCCGGTCCAATCGGGCGTGAGCAGGTCCATTTCGAGGCTCCCGCCGCTCAGAGGCTCGATCGGGAGATGAACGGGTTTCTTGAGTGGTTCGATCAGGACGGAGCGAGCGCTGAGCTCGACGCGGTCATGAAGGCCGGACTGGCTCATCTCTGGTTCGTGAGCATCCACCCCTTCGACGATGGGAACGGCCGCATCGCCCGCGCGATTGCCGACCTCGCCTTGGCGCGCTCTGAACGAAGCCCGCAGCGCTTCTACAGCATGTCGGCGCGAATTCGCCAAGAGCGTACGGCGTACTACGAGATCTTGGAGCAGACCCAAAAGGGCACGTTGGACGTCACGCCCTGGATGAAGTGGTTCCTCGCCTGCCTCGGACGCGCGATCGACGACGCGCAAACAACACTCGCTGCCGTGCTCACCAAAGCACGGTTCTGGGAAACGCTCAGGGACGTTCCGTTGAACGATCGCCAACGTCTCCTGCTCAACCGCCTGCTTGATGGTTTCGAGGGCAACCTCACGACGTCGAAATGGGCGACGATCGCCAGATGCTCTTCGGACACCGCTCTACGAGACATCCTCGATCTGGTGGAACGTGGCATTCTCGCGCGCAATCCAGGAGGGGGCCGCAGCACCAGCTACGCTCTCGCCAAGGTTCCCGAGTAAGCGGCTTCGCCCCGGACATCCATTGCGTGCGCGCGTGCGCGGCGCGCCTCGAAACTCCAGCCGAGACGCGCTGCCGCCTGTTCGCACTAGGAAGCCGATGTCACGCTGCGGACACACCGTCTGAGGTGCCACGAAGCGTGGAGGCCCCGCCTCTGGTTCTCTACGCCGCTCTCGTGACCCTGCGAGTCGGACCTCTCTTGCTGAGACGTGAGTACGGGGCGCAAAGGGTGCCCCTCCGAACTGTCCTAGCGAGCCTAGCGGAGGGCGCGACCGTGGACGAGATTCTGAAAGACTTTTCTACGCTCACGGAGCAGGACGTCCGCGCGGCCATCGCCTTCGCAGCGGCGTCTGCGCAAAAGGATCTGCCTGTCGCCGAGGCCCACGTGCTATGAGGATCAAGCCCGACGAGAATCGGCCCACCCGACTCGTTTCGGTGCTTTCTGAACTGGGGCACGACGTCGATACCGTTCCGTCTGAACGCATCGCGGGGAAGGACGACGCCGTCGTGTGGCAGGCCGCCCAAGCAGGCCGCCGTTTCCTTATCACGCAGGATCTGGACTTCTCTGACGTCCGAAGGTATTCACCGGGCACGCATCACGGCCTTCTGTTGGTCAGGCTTCCGCAACCAGGGCGAACGGCGTTGTTCGAAAGAATCGCGATGCTCTTTCAGGTCGAGGACGTCGAGAGCTGGGGCGGTTGCATGGTCACCGCGACACCGCACAAGGTGCGACTCCGACACCCAGCGTCGGTCTGAGTGTTGCGCTCTTCAGCCCGCCAGCGGAACGGCGATGATCTCGCATCTGAGCGGGTCGAATAGATGCTGTGAGGCAATCGATAGGTTGCCGGAACGTGCACGGCGTGCCACGGTGGAGCTTGATGAGCACCGGTTCCGCGCCTATCTCTTGATTATCTCTCTGTGGCCGTCTCGGCCACCCCTCCACGTCGCCCGACGTGGAGCTAGTTCCCACCCGTCGCCCTCAGGTGCCGCAGGGCCGGTCTGGAAGGTGCTCCGGTCAGTTCCGAGGGAAGAGTCCGAGCGCGACGAGGAGGTTCAGCCGCGCCTGGCGCACGCCGTTCTCGGCCACCGCCACGGCAGTGTCGGCATCGCGCGCCACGCGCTGGGCGTCGATGACCTCAATGTTCGTCGAGGCACCCGCACGGAACGACACATTCACGATCTCCACCACCTCGTGCGCCTGGTCGGCGCCGGCGCGCGCGAATTCGAGCGCGCGCTCGGCGGCCTGCACGGCTTCCTGTGCCGTGCGCACCTCTGACCGGGCCTGTCGCGTGGCCGCACCTTCGGTGATCCGGATCTCGTTGAGGTTCACCTGCCGCTCGGCCTTCCGCGCGCCGCGGTAGCCGAAGTCGAAGATCGGAATGCTCGCGACGATCTGCGCGCGCCAGCTGAACTGCGGCTGGAACAACGTGGCGGGCTGTAGGACCTGCGGCTGGAAAAGTCCGCTCACCGATGGCAGCCACTCCTTCCAGCTATCGCTGACGATGCGGGTCAGCGCGTGCTCACGACTCGAGAGCAGCCGCAGATCCGTGCGCATTGACGCCATTGCCGCCATGGCCGCATCGATCGACGCAGGCACCTCGAGGGTCGGTTCGTCGATCACGTCGGCGGGGCCGTCCAGCGCCAGCAGGATCCCCAGCGCTTCCTGGGCGAGGTACAATTCGGACCGCGATGACTCGACGAGCGATTCGTCGCTCGAGAGCGACTGCTGTGCCCGGAGTTGGTTCAACCGGCTGCCCGCTCCGGCTTCCTGGAGCTGGCGGGCGAATTCGTAGTGCGCCTGCGCCACCTCCCGCGCCCGTTCATTGGCCTCCAGCATCCGGCGGAGGGCCATGATCGACAGGCAGGCCTGGGCGGTCGAGACCGCCACCTGTTTCCTGACATCCACAGCAGCCAGTTCGACGACGTGCTTCGAATCCGCGGATTGCACGCGAAGCGCCCACTGCACCGGCGCGACGAGCGGCAGCGACACGGCGATGGTTCCTGCCACCTGGTTCTGCGCCGTCGTCACAGCGCCATTGAGCGACTGGCCCTGGTTCAGGAACGTGGCCGTCACGCTGCCGGCGATGACGGGCCGGGTCAGCGCGGTCGCCTGGTTGAGCAGCGCCTGCGCCCGGAGAATGTCCTGTACCGCCTGCTCGACGGACGGGTTGTTCTTCATGGCAAGGGCGACGGCGTCGTTGAACGTGACGCGGAGCGGCTCGGGCCGTGACGCCTGGGCCGGGGCCGGCGTCTGCGCCACGGCCGCCATCGGCACCACCACGAGCGCCACCGCGAGTGCTGCTCCCGTCAGCCGAGACGACAGCTTACGCATGCTGGTCTCCCGTGCTGCCTGCACGAGGCGCCGCCGATCGCCTCCGCGCGCCACCGCCGATGCTTCGGACCGCCACGTACAACACCGGGATGATCACGATGTTCAGCATCGTGGAGAACAACATGCCGCCGGCCACCGACGTGCCGACCGAGTGGCGCGACGCGCGACCGGCGCCGCTCGCGAATACCAGCGGCATGACGCCGAGGATGAACGCGAACGAGGTCATCAGGATCGGCCGCAGCCGGATGCGGGCCGCCTCGACCGCCGCTTCCGGGATGCTCAGGCCGCGTTCGCGCAACTGTTCTGCGAACTCCACGACGAGGATCCCGTTCTTCGCCGACAGGCCGATGAGCATGACGAGGCCGACCTGGCAATAGACGTCGTTGATGAGGCCGCGCAGCCACTGGGCGCCGAGCGCGCCGAGCACGGCCAGCGGCACCGACAGCAGGATGATAAACGGCAGCACCAGGCTCTCGTACTGGGCGGCGAGCGTGAGGTAGACGAGCAGCAGGCCGAGCCCGAAGATCAGCACGGATTGCCCGCCGGACTGGATCTCCTCGAGCGACAGCCCGGCCCACGCGAACGTCATCCCTCGCGGCAGCGTCCGGCGCGCCAGTTCCTCCATCGTGTTCAGCGCCTGGCCCGAGCTGAAGCCGGGGCCGGGACGGCCGTTGATCTCGGTGGACCGGAACAGGTTGAAGTGGTTGATGACCTGCGGCGCGGCCGTCAGGGCCACCTTGACGACGGAATCGAGCCGGACCATGTGGGAATCCGGGGTGCGGATGTAATAGCGCCCAATGTCCTGCGGCTGGCTCCGAACATCCCGTTCCGCCTGAACGTAGACGCGATAGGACCTGTTGTTGAAATCGAAGTCGTTGACGTAGTTGGACCCCATCAGCGTCTGCAGCGTGCCCGCCACGTCGCCGAACTTCAACCCGAGCGCCTGGAGCGCCTCGCGATCGACCGTGACGGTAAGCTGAGGATCGTTCACCGTGAACGTGGACAACAGCCCGGTCAGGCCCGGAGTGCGGTTCCCCGTGGCCACCAGCGCGTTGGTGACGGACGCGAGGTTCTCGATGGGGCCGTTGGCCTCGTCCAGCACCTCGAACTGGAACCCTCCGAACCGGCCAATGCCCTGAATGGGCGCCGGAAGGAATGGCACGACCACCGCGCCAGTGATCCCGCTGAACATGCGGTACAAGCGCTGGATGACGGCCGTCGCCGAGTGTTCTTCGCCCGGTCGTTCATCGAACGGCTTCAGCCGCACGAACATGGTCGCGCGGTTGCTGGCCGCGCCGAAGAAGCTGAACCCGTTGATGCAGAAGACGCCGTTGATCTCCGGGTTCTTGAGCAGCATCTGCTCGACCTCTTTCGTCACGTTGGAGGTATAGCCGAGCGATGCCCCGCTCGGACCCTGCACGGTGACGATGAAGCTGCCAGGGTCCTCGTCGGGAACGAACCCGGTCGGGATCCGTGTCCACGCGAACCACGTCAGCGCGAGGCCCAGGAGAAACACGGCGATCACCGGGGCCTTGTAACGGATCAGGAACCGAACCACGGACACGAAGAGCCGCGTGCCGGTGTCGATCGCCCAGTTGATCGGCTTGAAGAAGCGTCCCGGCGGCCGTTCACCCCTGAGCAGGAGCGCCGAGAGCGCCGGTGTCAGCGTGAGCGCGTTGAAGGCAGAAATCAGGACCGAGAACGCAATCGTCAGCGCAAACTGCTGATAGAGCCGGCCCGTTGTGCCTGGGAACAGCGCCACCGGTACGAACACCGCGGCCAGAACGAGGGCGGTGGCGATGACGGGACCGACCACCTCGGCCATCGCCTCGGATGCGGCCTCCCGGGGGCTCTTCCCGTACTCGTGCAGGTGCCGCTGCACGTTCTCCACCACGACGATCGCATCGTCCACCACGAGCCCGGTAGCCAGCGTGACGCCGAACAGCGTCAGGGTGTTGATCGAGAAGTTGAATGCGCGGACGAACGCGAACGTGCCGATGAGCGACACCGGGATCGTGATCGTCGGGATCACCGTGCTCCGCCAGTCCTGCAGGAAGAGGAACATCACGAGCACGACCAGGCCGATGGCCTCGAGGAGCGTGACCAGCACCTCGTGGATCGACTCCGTCACGATGATGGTGTTGTCGAAGGCCAGCTGGTACTTCATGCCCGGCGGGAAACGCTCCGACAACCGCTTCAGCTCGGCCGTCGCGTTCTGGTAGACGGTGAGCGCGTTGGCCGTCGGCAGTTGGGTGACGCCCACGCCCACCGCCTGCCGACCATTGAAGCGCAGTTCGGAGCTGTAGGTTTCCGCCCCCAGTTCGGCGCGGCCAACGTCTCGGACCCGCACCAGGTCGCCGCCCTCCCCGCGCTTCAGGATGATGTCCTCGAACTCGCGCGGGTCGGTCATGCGGCCCGTGGCGCGGACGCTGATCTGGTAGGTCTGGCCTTCGCGGGCGGGAGGCTGCCCCACCTGTCCGGCCGCCACCTGGACGTTCTGGTCGCGCAGTGCGTTGACCACGTCCGCGGCCATGAGGCGACGGCTCGCAAGCCGGTCGGGATCGAGCCACAGCCGCATCGAGTACTTGCGCTCGCCGAAGATGGTGGCATCGGCGACGCCGTTCACGCGTTTCAGCGCGTCGCGGATGTAGACGTCGGCGTAGTTGCTCATGAACAACGGGTCGTACTGTCCGTTGTCCGAGTAGATCGCCGCGCCGAACACGAAGCCGCTCGACGACTTGCTGACGGTGACGCCGACGGCCTTCACTTCGGGCGGCAGGCGCCCCGACGCCTGGTTGACGCGGTTCTGCACGTCCACCGCGGCAAGGTCCGGATCGCGCGTCACCTCGAACGTGACGGTAATCGTGCACGACCCGTCGTTCGCGCTCGTGGACGTCATGTAGGTCATGCCCTGCACGCCGTTGATCGCCTGCTCGAGCGGCTGGGTCACCGCGGTCTCGACGACCGCCGCGCTGGCCCCGGTATAGAAGGTGCTGACGTTCACCTGCGGGGCCGCGAGCTGGGGATACTGGGCGATGGGCAGGACCGGGATCGAGATCGCACCGGCGAGGACGATCACCGCCGCGAACACGCTCGCCAGGATGGGGCGCCGGATGAAGGTGTCGACGAACATGGGGGCTACGAGGTCCTGATGCGCGTGCCGTTGTCGAGCTTCTGCGCGCCCGACACCACGATCTGCTGGCCGGCGACCAGGCCGCCCAGCACCACGAAGCTGTCGCCGACAATGTCACCCACCTCGATCTGCTGCTGGCGGGCCGTCAACGCGCCGCCCTTCGGCTCGGCCACGAACACGAACGGTTGGCCGTTGATGCGCAGGACGGAGAGCACGGGTACCGTCAGGCCCTGCTGCGTGCGCCAGATGATCCGGGCGCGCACGTACTGGGCCGACCGCAGGCCGACGTCGGCCTGCACCTTGCCCTTGACCAGCACGGCCTGGGTCTGATCGTCGACCCGCGGCGAGACGAAGAAGATGGTCGTACGCGCGAGTGTCGTGCCGCCGGCGCCGATCAGCTCGATGGGCAGGCCCAGCTTCAGGTCGGCACTGCGCTCGAGCGGCACGTGCACGTCGATTTCGAGATCCTGGTTTCGGTCGATGGTCGTGAGCACCGTGTCGGACGTCACGTGCATGCCCACACGCACCGAGATATCCCCCACCGTGCCGGTGGAGGGCGACCGCACACTGTAGTAGCCCAGAGTGACACGCTCCTGCTGGAGTCGCGCGTCGAGAGCGGTCGACTGCGACACCGCCGCGTCGTAGTTGGCCTGGGCCTGCTCCAAATCCTGCTGGCTCGACGCGCCGGCCTTGAACAGCGTGCGCACCCGGTCGAGCTGCTGCTTGGCGAACGTCGTAGCCGCAACCTGCGCGGCCCGCGCCGCGTCCTGGCTCGACACGGTCGCCTGCTGCCGCGCGGGGTCGATCTGGAAGAGCGGCGTGGACGCCTGAACGCGATCGCCGGGCGTCACGAGCACGGCCCGCAGCTCGCCGGTGACCTCGGGCTTTATCAGCGTGGACGAGAGCGACTCGATCGTGGCGACGTACTCGGAGCTGTCTTCCACCGCGGTCTGCCGGACTTCAGCCGTCCGCACGAGCGTGCGCGGCGGAGGTGGTGCCGCGGCGGATCTCCCGCACCCCGCGGACACGACCGCCAGCAGGGCGGCCGCCGCGGCGATCCACGCACCGAGTCCCATGTTCCTCACCGCACCCACACCACGTACTCCCCGCATGGCGCTTCCTTTCCGACGCTGGTGCGCACCGAATCCTCCCCTCGACCCGCGCGGGCGGAGAAAACGCGGCCCGACAAAAACCCATCATCCCAATGGTAGAGGTACTTTCATCATAGACCATTCCTGCCTCGGCGTTCGTGACGCCCAGCAGGCCGGAAATCGTTCCGTTCGGTGTCTCCCGGGCAGGCAGGCAGTGCCGCGACCCCTGGGCAGGCCGGACGCTTACGCGCGGAGTACCGGCCGCCTCATCGACCGATTGGGGGCTCAGCCCGCTGGGGGCTCAGCCCGCTTGACAAATCCTCCCGGCTGAATTAGGGTTCTCGCATCTCCCGCGAAAATCTATTCGAATCCGATCGTGTTGCCCGTCTCCGGGCGAGGAACATGGCAATGCCTAGAACGTCTATCGCTGCGGCCGCTCTCGCGTTGAGCGTGCTGCTGATCGCCGTGTCAGTGTCGGCTCAGACGAACTTGGGCACTTTTCTCGGGAAGGTCGCCGACGAGCAGGGCGGAATGCTTCCCGGCGCCACCGTCACAGTTCGTCAGGTCCAGACAAACGTCTCCAGAAACAGCGTGACGAATGCGATCGGGCAGTATTTCATCCCGAACCTGCCGGCAGGCTCATATGAGCTGACTGTTGAACTCGCCGGATTCGGCACGGCCAAGCGGTCGGAGCTGGTCCTCCGGGTGGGTCAGGAGGCAACGATCAACTTCGTGCTCACGCTTGCGGGCGTCGAGCAAAGCGTCACGGTTTCTGCCCAAGCGACCTTGGTCGAGACACAGCACACGGTCGGCTTGAACATCGACACGAAGCAACTCGACGTTCTCCCGACCTTCAACCGCAATTTCAGCGATCTCGCGCAGCTCACACCCGGCGTCACCTCGACGGGGTCGGGGTTCATGGGGTTCTCGGCGTCCGGACAAGCTCAGCATCAGAACAACGTGTTCGTCGACGGCGGGACCAATGCCATGCAGTTCTATGGAACCCAGGCCGATACGTTTCCTCAAGATTGGATCCAGGAGTTCCAGGTGATGACCAATGGCTTCTCGGCCGAGTTCGGGAACGCGTCGGGAGCGATCCTGAACGTCATCACACGGAGCGGCACGAACGAGATCCATGGTCGTGGGTATGGGTTCTTCCAGAACGCCTCACTGAACAGCCCGCCGTACTCTGGGCATTACACGAACGGTGCGCCGCAGTTCCTCACCAGCACGCCACTCTACGATCAGTACCGGGTCGGCGGTTACCTGGGTGGACCAATCATCAGGAACAAGGCGTTCTTCTTCGCCGGGTTCGAGGACCTGGACAACAGCGCCACCTCCTCGTTGTCCATTTCGGACTACTGGCGCGCCCGAGGGGTGCAGTCGGTTATTCCCACCGGCTACACGTTTCGTCCGTTCCTGCTGAAGGGCGATTGGAACATCAACGACCGCAACCGGTTTTCCATCCGGTACGACCGGACCAATGAAACCTTGCACAACTGCAGCGGCCAGCTCGGCGTCGGCTGCAACAATTCGCCGCTCTGGACACTCGAGAGTCGTGGTCTCTACAGCGGCCCGATCTAGAGCACGGTCGGGGCCCTGACCAGCTCGTTCGGTAATCGGGCATTCAATGAAGCTCGGGTGTATTACGGCGTGAACAAGGTGAGCATCGCCTCGAATCTCGCCGGCAAGGGTGGTCACGTGCTCCTCCAAGACACGGCGAACCTGGGCCTCTACTCGGAGAAGACGTTTCCGGGAGCCCATTTCGGCAGTGGCAGCCTCGGCGGCCTGGAGGGTGAAACGAACCTGTATTTCATCGACAATTTTTCGTACACGGCAGGCCGCCATCAGCTCAAGATTGGTGGACAAGTGTCACGACCCACGTTCTTCATGGACATCGACGCGTCTCAGCACGGGCGATGGAACTTCGCCGCGGACAAGGTGTTCGATATCAACGACCCGACGACCTATCCCTACATGTATACCTTGACCCTCGGCACGGCTACGGACACCGAAGCCCACTGGAACGCCGCCGCATACGGCCAGGACACCTGGAAGGTCCGTGAAGATCTGACGCTCAATCTCGGCGTCCGCTGGGACGCCGACACCAGCGTCACGATCGGCAATCAGTTCGTCGACGGTTACAATCAGAGGTTTGTTGCCACCTATGGCGGCGCTCCGCCCATTCAGAAGATAAACCCTGCTCTGCACGACATCTCGCCGCGCCTTGGCCTCGTCTGGCTCCCCACACCCGACCGCCGCACCACGGTTCGACTCAGCGGGGGCACCTTCTACGATCAGAATCACTCCAACTACAGCGATACCCTCCTCAACCAGACGCTGCTCAATCAGGGACGATACGTCTTCAACGCGAACGACCCGAGCCTCAACCCCTTCTACAATCCTGCGGACCCGAACGGAAGCAAGTCGATCCTCCGGGCATTCCTCGCCTCGAACTTCCCGAATCCCCCGAATCTGGCGGCGGTCGGCAAGCTCCCGCAGGTCGCGAATGTACTGGATCCGAATTTCAGGTCGCCATACACGCTGCAGATCACCGGAGGGGTCACACACCAGTTCACGTCGAACCTTTACGTCCAGGCCGATTACGTGGCCTCGCGCGGGAAGAACCAGATAATCATAAGACAAACCAATCTTCAACTGGTGAACGGGGTCTATCTCACGAACGACCCGCGTTACAGCCAATTCACCCTGTATCAGAACATCGGGTGGACTCGATACGACGCCCTGCAGACGCGGGTGCAGTACACCGGAAGCACGCTGCACCTGGGCGTCTCCTACACCCTGGCAAAAACGACATCAGATCTGAACGCCAGCGCGAGCGCGATGAGCGGACTGGCGACGAATCCGTTCGACCTGTCCATCGACGTCGGGCCAGCCAACAATGACCGCCGGCACAACCTCACGTTCGACGGATCGTACACATTCCCTCTCGGCATCCAGCTGTCAGGACTCTTCCACTACGGCAGCCCCCTGCCCTGGAGCGTGACGAGCGTGACGGTCGTCTACGCGCGGCCGGAACCACGCAACAACCGCCGAGACGACGACTACAAATCGGCGGACGTTCGCCTGAGCAAGGTGTTCAAGCTCGGACCGCACCTGAGCGCGACGGGCTTTGGGGAGGCATTCAACCTGTTCAACACCGACAACTTCTATAACTATCAGGCTTCTTTGCAGTCGTCGAGCTTCGGACAGCCCCAAAGCGAATTCCCGAAGCGGGCCCAGCAGGTCGGTTTCAAACTTGAATTCTGACAAGGCTGTTCGTCGCGTTGAGCGTCGCCACCTCGATATGATCTGGCCGCCTGCGCGGCCCGCTGTCGGGTTTGGGTCCCGCCCGGCGGCCAGGACGTCGGTGGGAGACAAGGTGCGATCCAAGGACTGCTGGCATCGAGCGTTGACTAAACTGCCGCGCTGAACCCTGTGGACTAGCCGGGATTCATTCTCAGGAGTGATTATGTACCGCTTGACATCGACTATCTGCGTGCTCGCCCTCCTGGCTGGCACCGGACACGCGCAGAACCCGCCCGCACCGAAAACGAACGCGAAGGCGTCCAAGACGGCCGCGCAGAGGCCCCTGGTCGAATTCGAGATGATGACCTGGGTTGAGGTCAAGAAAGCGATCCACGAGCAAGGCAAGACGACCGCGCTCATCTACAACGGCGGCACCGAGCAGCGCGGTCCGCACAACGTCAACGGCGGCCACAACCTGATGGGACGTGAAACCGTGCGTGCGATCGCGCTCAAGCTGGGCAACGCAATCGCAGCGCCGGTGCTGCCGTACTCCCCGAACAACGCGAGCGCGGATCTGCCAGGCACGATCGGCCTGACCGCTCCGCTCTTCGCGGAGATCAACGAACAGGTTGCCGACCAACTGATCAAGACCGGCTTCAAGAACATCGTGCTCATGGGCGACCACGGTTCGGGCCAGAAAGAGCTGAAGGAAGTCGCGGAGAAGCTCGATCAGAAGTATTCGTCGCAGGGCGTCCGCGTCGTCTACTGCGACGAGGTCTATCAGAAGGCCCAGGACGACTTCGACAAGTGGTGCGCCGATCATGGCTATTTGTCGGGCGGGCACGCCAACATTTCGGACACATCGGAGATGCTCTATCTCGGCGGTGACAAGGGCTGGGTGCGGAAGGAACTGCTTTCGACCGCGGTGGGCGATCCGGTTCCTGCGCCTGGCGAACGCGTCGAGCGCAAGATAAACAACGGGATCACTGGCGACGCGCGGCGGGCGTCGGCGGCGCTCGGCGAGCGGTACTTCGACATGAAAGTCGACTACGGTGTCAGGCAGATCCGTCGACTACTGGAGGGAAACAAAGCGACGACCGTGCACCCGTAACGAGACATCCGTTTGGCGGGTCCGCGATGCCCTGCGCGGCCGTTCCAGAATGTCACATGTGCACTTGATCACGACATGTGACATGACCACTGCGCGAACGAGGGCGAGATGCCTCCGCGATCGGGACGAGGACCTGCGCCGCCAGACGACGTCTCGCAGCGCGAGCCAGGGGGAGGTGTTGTTCCAGTGCTCGTCCGCCGGCAACCACCACGTTGTCGCCGGCTTCCCACCGATATCCCGCCGCTGTGAGGCCGAGGCCAACCCCGGTGCTGGGGATCCGATTGGTGGCGTGCAGGGTCACGACTCCGAATCGTGGTCGGTCATACAACGAGGCGCCAGCGCCTCGCGCACCTTGTCGGCCAGCACCGCAGGCGCGAACGGCTTGTGGACGAGGAGCACGTCCGCCTCCAGCACGCCGTGCGGCGACAGGGAGTCGTCGGTGTAGCCAGACATGAACAGCACCCGGGCATCCGGGCGCAGCGCTTGGACGCGCCGGGCCACCTCCGGGCCGGCCATCCCCGGCATGATCACGTCGGTCAGCACGAGGTGGATAGGCGCGGGGTAGCCGTTTACGATCGCAATCGCCTGGTCGCCGCTGGCGGCCTCCAGCACCGTATATCCGAGACGCTCGAGCAGCAGCCGGACGAGCCCGCGCACCTGCCCTTCGTCTTCGACCAGGAGGATGGTCTCGGAGCCCGGGCGCACGAGCGCGGCCGCCACCACCGGCGGTTCCTCCACGCTGTCCTGGACCGCCGGCAGGTAGATCTCGAACGTGGTGCCCGCGCCCACCTTGCTGGTGAACGTCACGTGGCCACCACTCTGCCGCACAATCCCATACACACTGGACAGGCCGAGCCCCGTGCCCTTACCCCTCGGCTTGGTGGTGAAGAACGGTTCGAAGGCGTGCGCCTGCACCTCGAGCGGCATGCCGCTGCCGCTGTCGCTCACGACGATGGCGGCGTACCTCCCGGGCGGCAGGTTGCCGTGCGCGGGCCTGTCGGCAGCACCGAACTCGACGGCAGCCGTCTTGATGGTGAGCTTGCCGCCGTCCGGCATCGCGTCGCGGGCGTTGACCGCCAGGTTCAAGACCACCTGTTCGAGTTGTCCCTGGTCTGCGCGCACCCGGCCGACGCCCGCCGCCAGCACCGTGACCAACTCGATATCCTCGCCGATCAACCGGCGCAGCATCGACTCCATGTCGGCGATGGCTTGATTCAGATCGATCACGACGGGCGCCATGACCTGTTTCCGGCCGAAGGCCAGCAGCCGGCTCGTCAGCTCGGTCGCCCGGTCGGCCGCCTTGCGCAGCCCGTCCATGTACTCGCGGCAGGGGCTTGACTCCGGGAGTTCGTCGATCGTCATGTCGGCGTACCCCCGGATGACCTGCAGGAGGTTATTGAAGTCGTGCGCGATGCCCCCGGCGAGGCGGCCGACAGCCTCCATCTTCTGCGCCTGGCGCAGCTCGGTTTCGAGGCGCCGCCGATCGGTGATGTCGCGCACCATCGCCACGAGCATCGTCCGCCCTTCGAGTTCGACGGCGCTGAGGCCGACCTCGACGTCGAACGGAGGGGCGGCCGGCCGCTGGCAGGTCCATTCGAAGGACTGCGACTGGCCGGACAGCGCCGTCCCGATCCGGTCGTCGAACAACTCACCCGGCCGGGCTTCGTCGGAAGGCATCGGCGGAAACAGGTCGCTGGCGGATCGGTCGATGAGCTGGCCGCGCGCCGATCCGAACAGCGCCTCGGCCCGGATGTTGCCGTCGACCACGCGAGAATCGTCGAGCAGCAGGATGGCGTCGTTGGCCTTCTCGAACACGACGCGAAAACGCCGGTAGGCGCTCGCTGACGCCTCCTCGGCCGCGATTCGCATCGCCTCGTGGTCCATCGACTCGAGGCCGAACGAGATGCTGGCGCCGAGTTCCTCGAGCAGCCTGGCCTCGCTCGGGTCGAAGAATCCCGGCTCGGCCGCCAGCATGCTCAACACGGCGCGCACCCGGCCCTTGACCCTGAGCGGCACGGCGGCGACGGCCCGGAAGCCGAACTCGATCGCCCGGTCGCGCCAGTCGCCGGCCGTCAGGACGAGCCGCAGGTCGTTCCACACGACGAGCCGGCCTTCGCGGGCCGCCCTGCTGGTCGGTCCGCGAAGATCGCGATCCTGGTCGAGCCGGACGACGCCGTCCGGGAGAAACCCGATCCCGGGACCCTGCGCCGCCGCGATCCGAATCTCGTCGCCGGTGGCATCGGGGACGCCGACCCACGCCAGCCGGAACGATCCGACGTCTGCGGCGACGCGGCACACCTCCGCGAACAGCCTCGCCTCGTCGTGGATCCTGACGATCGCCTGGCTCGTCTGGCTCAGGACCGCGTACAGCCGGTTCAGGCGCAGCACGTGTTGCTCGGCCCGCTTGCGCTCCGACACGTCCCGGACGACGGCGAGCAGGACTGGCTGGCCGTCAACTGTTTTGGCGCGCATGCTGACCTCGACGGCGAACGTGGTCCCGTCCCGGCGCCGGTGCACCGACTCGACCTGCGCGCCCGTGCGGATGGCACGGTTCACGCGGGCGGGCAGGCCCTCCCGCACCTCGTCCGCCACGATCTCGGACAAGGTCAGCGCCGATAGTTCCCATGGCTCGTAGCCGTAGGCCGCGGCGGCAGCGGCGTTCCCGTCGAGGATGCGGAGATCCTCCCCGCGGCAGAAGAGCATGATGTCGCTGGCGTGCTCCGACAACAGGCGGAAGCGTTCGAGGCTCGCCTGCGCTCGCCTGCGCTCGGCCACCACCGCCGCCGGCAGGAGGGCCGACAGGACCGCGACGCTGACGAACACCTGGACACCCAGGATTCCGCCGGCGGCCGCATCGGGCGCGGTGGCGAACAGGCCGATGCCGCGAACCGTGTGCCACACCGCGACGCCGGAGACCACCATCGAGGCCGCGGTGGCGAAGAACGGGCCGGTCCGAAGCGCCGCCCACATCAGCCATGGGAAGACCAGGTACGGCAACGACCCGTGCGACGGGTCCACCCGAGATGCACCCGGAAACACCAGCAGCGCCACCACCGCGAGCGTCGTCAGCAACCCGCCGACTTCGACCGCGGCCCACCGCCCCCCGTCTCTCAGACGGGCCACGCCGTCTCGCCACGCCAAGAGAAGCGGCGCCACCAGGAGCATCCCGACGCCATTCGACATCCACCAGGTGAACCAGGTGCGCCAGAACGGGACGCCCCGCCAGGCCACGGTCACCGCGGCGCCCAGCAGCGCCGTGACGGCGTTGCTGGCGATCGCCGCGACGCCGACCAGCGCCACGACCTCCTCGAGCCGCTCGAGCGTGATTGGAGCCCCAACGGTGCGGACGAGCAGCGAGGCCGCCAGAGCACCCTCGACGACGTCGATGGTCGAGTACCCGATCGCGACAAGCCACGGCAGGCCGCTGACCAAAGCCTGGACGGTGTTGACGATCCAGACGGCCGGCAGCCAGACACGCCACCGCCGGCGATCCGACTGGACGAGCAGGGCCAGCACGACACCGCTGGCGGGCCAGACCGCGGTCACGCTGTCGGGTCCGGCTTGGGAGAGCCCGGCCAGCCAGGCCGCCAGGGAGTAAGCAGCGGCAAAGGCGGCGAGCCGCACGACCGTCGCTCCCGGTGATCCGCCGCGCAAGGGCGGCGGCGCGGGGTCGCGAAGCGCGGTAGTGGACGGGTCGCTGATCGACATGGGCTGGCGCGTCGGTGGGATGATATCACCCGTCCCGCCGGGCGTGGATTGGTTCCCCTCCGCATGAGCCGGCCAAGCTGGAACCAGAGAGGCTCGGCCGGCTTGCCACATGGACTCGGCGGGGATCACCGGCCCGGATGGTACTGCCGCTCGATGTGCCCGTCGAGTTGCGTGCGGTAGAAGTACACCTCCCTCAGGTCACCTGTGCTGTATCGCGCCGCCTGATCGTTGAAATGACGGGACGCGGGATCGCCACTCTGCCCGCCAGCCGTGACCGCCCTGGCCCGGACGCGATCGCCGAATTCCACGACGGCGACGAAGCTGTTCCCGCTGGTCCCGTACATCTTCTTCGTCCCCGTGTAGGTGCGCGCCCCGAAGGACGCCAGCGAGCCCCACCGCGCCGAGGTGAAGCCGACGGGAATGCTCGGCGCCGCGTCGTTGAACCTCTGCACGATGCTCCCGTTGAGACGCTGATATCGGTTGATGTCTCCCCACGGCGTCTTCCAGCTGCCGAAGTCGGTCGCCAGCCTGTCCGATGCGGCTAACAGCGCCTGGAGCAGTTGCTCCGGCGCGGCCTTGTTCACGATGTAGTCGTCCGCGGCCATGCCGGCCTTTCGCGCTTCGCTGCTGACCCGCCGCCCAGTTTCCTCTCCCCAGTAGACGGCCAGGGAGGTAGGAACGGACGTGGCCGCCCACCTGAAATCCCAGCCGCGCAGGAGCGCGATCTGATCGGAGACCTTCGCCTTCAGCGCGTCGCCCGCCGGCATGCGGTCCCAGGCCTTGAGCAGGGCGGGGATCTGATCCTGGAACGCCGGCAGGTAGCTGTCGTACGCCGCCGCCACCAGCGAGTCGAGCGTGAACCCCTTCTTGTTCTCCAGGACCCTGATGGCGTGGATGCCGCGCGGGTTCTCGCCGGAGCCGTCGACGTAGGCAGGATAGTCCGCCTTCTTCGGGCTGTTCGGGCCGGCCGCCGACCATGGCCAGTTGTTGGTGTTGTAGAGCCAGCCGCTGGCGGGGTTGAGCAGGAGCGGCGTCTCGTCGATCGTGTGCACCCCATTCCACTCCGTCGCGGGATTGCTGCCGTCCACCGGCCGGGACCAGTCGAACCTGGTGTCGCGCTTCGGAACGAAATTGGCGTGGAAGTAGGCGATGGCGCCGTCCGCGTCCGCGTAGATCGTGTTGTTCGACGAGTTGGTGTGCAGGTCCATCGTCTCGCGGAACGCCTTGTAGTTCCTCGCCTTTGTCCGGCTGTACGACTGCGTGAGCGCCTTCAGCGGCTCCTGCATCAGCCTGACGCTGACCCACTTCCCGTCGGCCTGGCGGACGACAGGGCCGTGATGGGTCCGGTAGATCGTGAAGTCCTTCTGGGCCACGCCGGTCGCAGTCTTGTAGGGCACGGTGATCACGCGCGCCTGCATCGGACGTTCTTCGGCGCCGTAGCGGTAGTAGAACGCGTCGCCCTTCTTCACGACGGTTTCGAGGTACTCGTCGACGGCATCCACGCCGCTCGTCGTGTGCATCCACCCGGCGCGTTCGTTGAACCCCTGGTAGATGAAGAACTGCCCCCACGTCACGGCGCCGTAGGCGTTCAGCCCCTCGTCGCTGACCATCTGCGCTTCGGCGCGGAAGAAGAACGACGTATGCGGATTGATCAGCAGAAGGGCGCGGCCGGCGGCCGTGTTCGACGGCGCGATCGCGATGCCGTTCGACCCGGAAGGTTCCACGTAGCGGCCGTCTTCCTCGGCCGATGTCACCAGCTTCGGGCCGTGCCCGTAGAACGCCTCGAGCTGGCCCAGGTTGACCTTCTCGATATCGCCGCCGATGCTGCCCTCGCTGAAGGTCAGCGCCATCCACGGCTCGAACTGCTTGATCACCAGGGGTATGACCTTGGGGTGGGTGTGGAGGTAGTAGTTCAGGCCGTCGGCGTAGGCGGTCATCAACGCCTTCAGCCACTGCGGGCTCTTCTGGTACTGCGCCTTCATCTCCACCGGATCGATGAAGAGCTTCATGCGCAGGTCCCGATACACCGCCGACTCGCCCTCGGCTTCGGCCAGGCGCCCCATCGCGTTGAGGTAGTTCATCTCCACCCGGTTGAAGTCATCTTCGGCCTGCGCATACATCAGACCGAAGACGGCTTCCGCGTCCGTCTTTCCGTAAATGTGCGGGATGCCCCAGTCGTCGCGGATGATGGTGACGTTCTGGGCCTGTCGCTCCCAGGCGGCGACGTCCTGATCCGGGGCAGCCTTCAACGCGAACGCCGCACAGACGACGGCAAGGATGAGTACGAGCTTCTTCATGAGTCCCTCTGAATGGCAGGATTGCGTGCGCCGACCTTCGGCGCGCCGGTGCCGCCGAAGGGCCGGAAGCCTGGCGCGGCAACCGAACACTGCGATTGTGCCACAACCCGCGCGATGTGCGGCCAGGTCCTTCGCACGTCAGTTCCGGCGCGTCGGTGCCGCCAGGCGGGATGCAGCGTCGGCCGAATGCCGCCGTAATTGGGAGGCGGACCACTAAGTCTAGAAGGGTGCCGGCAGGGAGGCTTCGCCGCCGATCACCCAATAGCGGGCCAGCCCGCCGGCCAGGTCCGGCAACATCCGCCGCCAGTCCAACCCGACGTCCGACAGGGCACCCCGCTCGAACACGCGAGTCGTGACGACGATGGTCGCGAGGCCGGCGACTGCAAGAGCCGCCTGCGCCAACCGGTCGCGAACGTCCCGTGGCGCGACCACAATGCCCGATGCCGTTCCCGGGTTGCCCGGATGGTGGAGCATCCGGGGAGCGCCGGGCAGGTCAGTCCCTTGTGCGCGAAGTCTTCGACGCCCCTTTGGTTCCGGCTCGACCGTGTTATGTTGGGTCCGCCCCAGCGATTCCCGACGCAGGCTGACGCTACATTATCCCGCAGGTCCAGTCACGCCATGGCTGACGCAACTGCCCGGACGATCGAAACGTAGACACTCGGGCGGTTCCTGGTGCGCGTTACAATCACTTGTAGCGTTTGTCCCATGGCTCTTCTTGATGCGGAGGTGCTCTGGTGGCCCTTCAGAGTCGCTTTGGTGTGTTGATGGACTCGGACCGGATGACGGCGCAGTTCATGGAGATGGTGCGCGTAGACAGCGAGTCGGGGGACGAGGCCCGTTTCATGGCGTGGCTCCTGCCAAGGCTGGAGGAACTCGGTGCCCGCGCCGAGCTCGATGCCTACGGCAACCTCATCGCGAGCCTGCCGGCCAAGAACAGCAGCGCCGAGCCGATCCTGCTGTCGTGCCACGGCGACACCGTCAAGCCAGGGAAACACATCCAGCCAGTCCTGGCAGACGGGGTCATTCGGTCGGGCGGCGACACAATTCTCGGAGCCGACGACAAAGCCGGCATCGCGGAGATGATGGAGAGCCTCCGCGTTGCGCCGGTGCGCCCACCTGTCGAGATTGCGATCTCGCGACAGGAGGAGGTGGGCCTCATCGGCGTGAAGAACCTCGACTTCACCCGGATGACCGCGAAGCGGGGCTTCCTCCTCGACAACGACACGCTGGACACCATCATCACTGGCGGGCCGTCGTATTTCGCCATCGACGTCACGGTGAAGGGCAAGGCCGCGCACGCGGGCATGGAGCCGGAGAAGGGCATCAACGCCATCCAGGCCGCGGCGCGGGCAGTCGCGGCCCTGAAGATCGGCCGCCTGGATCACGAGACGACCGCCAACGTCGGCATCGTCGGGGGCGGCATCATCCGCAACGGCGTGCCCGACACGTGTACGTTCGCGGCCGAGTGCCGCAGCCTGGCCCACGAGAAGGGCCAGGCCGTGGCGGACGAGATGGTGGGCGTGATTCGGCGGGAGGTGGAGGCCTTTGGCGCCCAGGTGACCATCGAGGTCAACACGCTCTGCAAGGCGTCGCACATTGCCGACGACGCGTGGACCGTGCGGACCGCCCAGCAGGCGCTGTCCGCGCTGGGCATCCAAGCCTCGCCGGCTCTCATGTGCGGGTTCACTGACGCGTCGATCTACAACAACGCCGGCATCGAGATGGCCGTCGTCGGCATCGGCGCAAGGCTGGAGCACTCCCTGGAGGAACATGTCCACATCGAGGACATGGAGCGCGCCGTCGCGATGATGGCCGGGATCTTGAAGTTGAGCGCGTGAGGGACAGCAAGACGTCCTGGATTTCATCGGTAAGGGACTAACGCAGCAACGAAGGAGCGCTTCTGATGCGAACGCAGACCCATCGTGCGGTTCAATCATCGACGTGGCGCCGGCGGGCCATTGTGGTCCTGTCGGCCTCCATGGCGATCCTTGCCGGGTTCCAGGCGGCCGTCGCCGAGGCGCAGCCGGTCGAGTACCGCGTCCTTGCGACCAGCAAGACATCAACCTTGGAAAAGGAGATGAACGAGGCGGCGGACGCGGGCTTCCGCTTCGACGCGGTCATGGGCGGGGAGACCGCCTTCGGCGGCAGCGAGGTGGTGGCCGTTGTGTCCCGGACCGCTGGCCCGAAAGGACGGTTCGCGTACAGGCTGCTGGCCACATCGAGAACCTCGACCATGCAGAAGGAGATGCAGGAGGCGGCGGACGAGGGCTTCGAATACCGTGGCCAGACCGTGTTCAAGTCCACGTTCGGCGGTGAGGAAGTCGTGTGCATCCTCGAGCGGGACAAGGATGCCGGTCCCCGGCGGTTCGAGTGCAAGTTGCTGGCGACGTCCAAGACCGGGACACTGCAGAAAGAGCTGACAGAGATCGGATCTGCCGGCTACCAGATCGTCGGCATGACCGTGGGGAAGACGGCCATTGGCGGCAGGGAACTCATCGCCATTACTCGCCGGGTCAAGGCCCGATGAGGCGTGGCCCGACTCGAGGGCGGCGGGTCCGTGAACGGCCTACCCTCACGCCTCCGCGGCCGGCGGCACGTCCGATCGCACGGAATGGGCCGGGATGGCGGGAAGATGCCGGGCCTGTGACCGCGAGTTCCCCGTCGGACCGGGTGTGGCAACGGGCGGCGGTACTCGGCAGCCTCTGGGCGGCGGTGGAGATCGTCGTCGGCGCTTTCCTGCACAACCTGCGGGTCCCCTTCGCGGGCACGCTACTCTCCGCGTTCGGCGTCGTGATCGTGACCGCGGGTCACCGCGCGCTTCCGAGCCGCGGCATCGTGTGGCGGTCGGCGCTCATCGCTGCGCTGATGAAGTCGATGTCGCCGAGCGCGGTGATCCTCGGCCCGATGGTCGGCATTCTCGCCGAGGGGCTGCTCATGGAGGCGGCTCTCGCCGCGATCGGCGCGAATACCGCGGGCTACGTGGTGAGCGGCGCGCTCGCGGTGTCCTGGTCTCTGGCGCAGAAACTGCTCAGCACCGTCATCGCGTTCGGCCCGGACGTGGTCCGGCTCTACACCGAAACCTATCGATTCGCGGCGCGGTCGTTGGGTGTCTCGCAGTTCGGGCCGTTCGACCTGGTGGCCACGCTGTTCGTCGTCGAGTGCGCCATCGGCGTCGTCGCGGCCGGCGTGGGCCTGCGGCTCGGCCGTCGGGCCGGCACGGTGAGCGATGCCGTCGCGCTCGAGTTGAAACCGCCGCCTCCCGAGCCTCGCGTCCGGCTGGCCGAGGCGGCGCACACCACGTGGTCCCTGCCGCGGCTTGCGGTCGCGGCGGCCGCGCTCGTCGCGGGCATGGCGCTCGTTGGCGCGCTGCCGCTGGCGTTCGGCGCCATGTGCGTCGGGCTCTACTCGGCCTGGGTGTTCTGGACCTACCCGCGCGCCATGGCACGGCTGCGGCGCCCAATGTTCTGGATCGAAGTGGCCGGGGTGATGCTTTTGGCCGGTCTCGTGTTGGGCGGCCTTCAGCACGGCCTGGCCGGCCTCGTGGACGGGCTGCGTGCAGGGTCACAGATGGTGCTGCGCGCCATGCTCGTGCTGTTCGGGTTCTCCGCGGTATCCGTCGAACTGCGTAACCCGCGCATTCTCGACTGGCTCGAACGACATCGCCTTCGCGGCCTGTCCGACGCGCTGGGCGTGGCGTTCGGGACACTCCCCGCGTTTATCGCGGCCATGTCGAGCGGTCGATCCTTCCTGCGCGCCCCCCTGGCCTCGCTCACCGGCATGCTGCAACTGGCGAACAACCTCTCCCTGGCGCACGGCACCGGGCACGACGGTCTCGTGATTCTGACGGGCCGCACCGGCAGCGGAAAGACGACGCTCGCCGGCCAGGTGGTTCATGGCTTGCGGACCCGCGGCTTCCGCGTGGGTGGGATGCTGGCGCGGGGCTGGCTGGCGCCGACCGGCGGAGCGGGACCGCTTCGTCGTTCGGGGTTCGACCTGGTGGACCTCCAGAGCGGCGCCACGATGCCGCTGTGCCGCGTGGGCGAGCCCGGAGGCCCCGGTTACGAGCGCTGCGGGCCATTCGAGTTCACGCGGGACGGCCTCGCATTCGGGCGCGACGCGCTGGAACGCGGTGCGGCAGGCGCCGACGTCGTGGTCGTGGACGAAGTGGGACCGCTGGAATTGTCGGGCGGAGGATGGGCGCGATCGCTGGACGGGCTGGCGATCGAGTTCAACGGCCCCCTGCTCGTGATCGCGCGGCTGGCAGTTGTCGAGGCGGTCAAGGCGCGATGGGGCACACCGACGACGCCCGTGTGCGACGTGGCGGTCGCGGATGCGGACGCGATCACCGCGTTGATCGAGGAGCGCGCGGATCGCCTGAGAAAGGCCGGCCGCCAGCGCCAGCAGCAACCGGCCGCCAGCCTCTGACGCCAACACTGGCCGCGGGCCAGACGTCCCTTCTGCGATTCTCTCCGCATGCTCGCTCCACAACTGCTGACCGAACAGACCCGGGGCGTCTTCGAAATGGATGCAGAGCCAGAGCGCACACGGGCGCGCATCCTCGAGGTCGGAGGCGCCGCAGCACGAGACGACGGCGCGGACGTGATCATCCTCGGCTGCGCGGGCCTTGCGGGACAGGCCTTGGAGCGGCGGAACTGATCGTGCGGCTGGGGATACGTGGCCGCTGTCAGCAGAGACGATAGCTCGGGTGCCTGCCAGCCAGGCTGGCGGCCGGCGCCGAGGAAAGCCGCGGAGCCCCGCTGGGGTAACATGGTCAGCCGTACCAGCACGCGAGGGCCCGACCCTTCGGTGCGGCCGTTGCCGGTAGAGCACTGAGGAATCCAGGAGCGCAGCGCATGGCCATCAAGCGAGTCGGTGTGTTGACGAGCGGCGGCGATGCTTCCGGCATGAATGCGGCGGTGCGGGCCGTTGTGCGGACCGCGCTCGACCGGGGACTCGAGATTTTCGGGATCTACGAGGGCTTCTGCGGCCTGATCGAGGGCGGCGATCGGATCCGGCCGATGACGTGGAACTCGGTAGGAGGCATTATCCACCGCGGCGGCACCATCATCGGCACCTCGCGGTCCGCGGAGTTCGCCACGCGCCGTGGCCGGTTGTGCGCGGCGCGCACGCTGCTCGCGGCGGGCATTGACAGTCTCATCGTGATCGGCGGCGACGGCAGCCTGACTGGTGCGGACGTGTTCCGCCAAGAGTGGGCGAGCCTCCTCGCTGAACTCGTGGCGAACGGTGTCGTCGAGCCGGACGTCGCCGCGCGCCACCCCCGCCTCACGGTGGTCGGACTGGTCGGCTCGATCGACAACGACGCGTTCGGCACCGACATGACCATCGGCGCCGACACGGCGCTGCATCGCATCACCGAGGCCATCGACGCGATCAGCAGCACGGCGTCCAGCCACCGCCGGACCTTCGTCGTCGAGGTCATGGGCCGGCACTGCGGCTACCTGGCGCTCATGAGCGCGATCGCGACCGGGGCCGACTGGGTGTTCACGCCCGAGAGCCCTCCGGAGACCGACGATTGGGCAACCGAGATGATCACGGCCTTGAATGCTGGCCGCGAAGCGGGCCGGCGCGACGCCATGGTCATCGTCGCCGAAGGCGCGACCGATCGGCGCGGACATCCCATTACGAGCGAACACCTCCGGAAGGTGCTGGAGACCGGACTCACCGAATCCGTCCGGGTCACGGTGCTTGGGCACGTGCAGCGTGGAGGCGCGCCGAGCGCCTTCGATCGCAACCTCGGCACGCTGATGGGCCATGCCGCGATGGACACCCTGCTGGCGGGTGCGGCCGACCAGGAGTCACAGGTCATCGGCATGCGCGGCAACCGGGTGGTCAGGATTCCGCTCGCCGAGTGCGTCTCGAAGACGCGGGAGATCAATGCCCTGCTGGAGGCGCAACAGTACTCGCGCGCCCGCGAACTGCGCGGCAACAGCTTCAACACCGCGCTCCGCACGCTGCAGACCCTGTTGCGCGCGCTCCCGCATCCACCGCAAGCCGGCCAGCGGCGGCTGCGACTCTGCATCCTCAACGTGGGCGCTCCCGCGCCCGGCATGAACACCGCCGTCCGGGCGGCCGTGCGCATCGCAATCGACCAGGGCCACACCATCCTCGGCATCCGCCGCGGCTTCCAGGGCCTCATCGACGACGACATCCAGGAAATGGCGTGGATGAGCGTGAACGGATGGGCGCCCCTCGGCGGATCCGAACTGGGCACCAACCGCGTCGTGCCCAGCGGCCGCGACTTCTACGCCATCGCGAAGGCGATCGAGAAGCACCGGATCGAAGGGTTGCTGATCGTTGGAGGGTGGGAGGGCTACCAGGGCGCGTATCGCCTCTTCGAAGAGCGGGCGAACTTCCCCGCCTTCGAGGTCCCGATTGTCTGCCTGCCGGCCACGATCGACAACAACCTGCCCGGGACCGAGCTGAGCATCGGGGCCGACACCGCCCTCAACAGCATCGTCACCGTCGTTGACAAGATCAAGCAGTCGGCCGTCGCCGAGCGCCGCTGCTACGTCGTGGAGGTGATGGGCTGGCGGTGCGGGTATCTCGCCCTGATGAGCGGGCTGGCGACCGGTGCGGAACGCGTCTACCTGCACGAAGAAGGCGTGACGCTGAAGTCGATGAAGGAAGACCTCGACGTGCTCGTGCGGGGGTTCCAGAACGGCAAGCGGCTCGGCCTCGTCATCAGGAACGAGAAGGCCAACCCGACGTACACCACCGCGTTCATGTGCGCACTGTTCGAGGAGGAGAGCGGGGGCGCGTTCGACGTCCGCCAGAGCATCCTGGGCCATCTGCAGCAGGGCGGCGACCCGTCGCCGTTCGACCGGATCCAGGCCACCAAGCTGGCCCGGCGGTGCGTGGGCTTCCTGATCGAGCAGGCCGCCGAGCATCGGCCCGCGGGTGCGTTCATCGGGATGTTCGCGGGCAAGGTCGAGTTCCACTCACTGGAGGACCTGCCGCGGATGATAGACGAGCCGAACCGTCGGCCGAAGAATCAGTGGTGGCTCGACCTGCGGAGGATCAACGACACGCTGGCCCGGTCCGAGCCGGACCCGCAGGCCTACGGGCCCGAGCCTGCCGGCGGCGCCTGAGGACCGTCAATCATGCGTCGAGCAGTGGCCGGTCAAGAGCCCGCGCAGCCAGAGCCTGACGGCGAGCCGAGCCAGTACAGCGGGCCGGCCGGGTGGACGCTGCGCGGCGGGTATTCCTACGGCGCCCAGCCGGTGCCGGAGTCGGAAGTGCTCTTCAACATCCTGGCGCCGGGAGTCATCGAGCATCACGTGACGGCCGGGTTGACCAAGGAACTCGGCCCGAAGAAAGCGTTCCACGCGTCGATCATGAAGGCGCTGTCGACGAGCGTGACGGGCGCCAACCCCCTCGAGGTCCCCGGGCGTCAGAAGATCACGCTGACGATGAGCCAGTGGGAGTTCGAACTGGCCTACTCGATCAAGTTCTAAGAACGGGGAGGCGAAGTAGACGGTGGGCGAGGTCAGTGGCCAGTGGTGATGGCACCCCGCCGCTTGCCGCTTGACACTGGCCGTTCGCCGTCCATACTAGTCGGCGGGTGGGCGGTGCCCGCCCCTAGTGGTGTCGGTGCTCTCTGGGCACGTGCGTCAACTCGCGTCATTCGGCCGGGAATCTCCAACCATGACGCCTGAGGGCCAGCCGGAACGGCCGCGACGTGAACACGCCGATTATTCGCCCGGCGACGGTCCCGACCCGTTGTCCGCGTTTCCGACCGAGGCCCAGGTGGCGGCCGCGCCGCGGCGGCGTCGCCGTCGCATCATGCTGGCGAGCGCCCTCGCGCTCTCCGGCGTCGCGCTGGCGGCATGGCTGGCGGTGACGACACCGTGGGCCGTCGCGTTCGTGCGCGGCTTCTTCCCCGGCCGGGCCTCCATACTCCTCATCGAATCGACTCCGGCTGGATGCCGCGTGTCCGAAGGCGATCGCGAGTTCGGTGTGACGCCGCTGTTGGTGTCGCTGCCACCAGGGCGGCACACCCTGTTGCTGCAGCGGGCGGGCATCACACGCAACCTCGACGTGACGCTGGAGCCAGGCGTCAGAGTGGTCCACCACGTGGATTTCCTCCCGGCACCCGCGGCGAGCCGGCTGCACCTGGACTCGGACCCGGCCGGCGCTGCCGTGACGATCGACGGCATCCGCCGCGGCGCCACGCCGTTGGACCTGTCGGACGTGCCTCCCGGGGACCACGTCCTGACGTTCACGAGCGGGAGCCGCGTCCTGACCAACCAGGTGACGGTGGTGGCCGGCGTGGCGGCATCGCTCACGGTGCCGTTTCCGCCCGTCACCGAACCCGCGGCCACAGTCGGCTGGACAACCGTGGCCTCGCCGATCGAACTTCAGGTATATGACGGCGACGCGCTCGTGGGCAGCAGCCGCAACCCGAGGATCATGTTGATGGCGGGCCGCCACGTCCTGCGTCTCGTGAATCAGGCCGTTGGCTTCGCGACGACCTCCACCGTACAGGTCGTCGCGGGCGCGGTGTCCAGGGTGACGGTCGACGTGCCGAACGGCTCGCTGTCCGTCAACGCGGTGCCGTGGGCCGAGGTTCTGCTGGACGGGGTTCTCATCGGCGAGACGCCGATCGCGAACCACTCCATCAAGCTCGGTTCACACGAACTGGTGCTTCGGAATCCGAAGTTCGCCGAGCAGCGCCGCACCATCGTCGTGTCACTGGCCTCGCCTGCGCGCGTGGGAGTCGATCTCCGCCAATGACACGCGCTGCCATCACCCTGCTCGCCTCCCTGCCGCTGATGGTTCTGACGGTGGCCGCGCCCGCGCGGGGCCAGGACGTCCTCGCCCCGCCGCAGAAACTGTATCTGGAGGCACAGTACGAGGACGCCTTGAAACTGCTGGACCAGGCCAAGGCGGGCACGAACCTGGCGAGCGAGACGGCGCTGAGGGTCGAGCAACTGCGAGCCCTCTGCCTGCTCGCCCTCGATCGCAAGGCTGACGCGCAGCAGGCCACCGAGGCGATTCTCGATCTCGACCCTCTCTACCGTCTCGGTGAGGACGATGCCGCCCCGAAGATACGGACAGCCTTCCGGGAGGTTCGGAGGCGTGCGCTGCCGGCGGCGCTGGAGCGCGTCTACTCGCGTGCCAAGCAGGCCTACGAACGCAAGAGCTACACCGAGGCGGTGGCCGGCTTCACGCGCGTGCGAGCGCTGCTCGACGATGCGGATCTCACGTTGAACGCGGAGGCACGGGCGGACATGGCGCTGGTGGCTCGGGGGTTTCTGGACCTGGCCGAGGCGGCGGCGGCGCCGCCGCCTCCGTCCGCGATCCAGCCGCCGGCGCTCGCTGTTCCGACGTCAGCACCGTCGTCGACACCGCCTCGCGTGAACCAGGCCGCGCCGTCCCCCCCGGGCCGTCCGCTCTACGACGCGGCTTCAGCCGGCGTCACCCCGCCATCGCCTGTCCGCACCGATATCCGGATTCCGGATTCGATGAAGCCGTCGGGCAGCCCACGAGAGGCCGTCGTCGAGATCGTCGTCGGCGCCAACGGCTCGGTCGAATCGGCCACGATCCGTCAGCCGGCCGGCAGCCCATACGATGCGCTCGTCGTCCAGGCTGCGGGGATCTGGCGCTACCGCCCCGCGACGAGGGGCGGAACGCCCGTCAGGTTCCGCCTGCTCGTGAGGATCGTGATCCCGCCGCGCGGATGACGGTTGCCCGCTCCCCGCCCCCCTTGGGGTCAGGTCTTGAATTCATGCGTTTTTCATGATCTGACCCCAGGGAGAGGCGGTGTGGGCCGAAACTGACGACCGCGGCCAGTCGGAGCTGACAGCCGTCGAGGATGAAATCGGCCGACGCGCGGCGGCGGGCTGCACGGGATTCTTTCATAACCCCTTGACTTGCGGAGGCTGTTCGGAAAAAATGCTCCAGCTGGACCGATGCTGACTCCTCTCGATCTCGTCGCCGGACTCTGGCTGGTGGCATCGCCAACCTGGGGCGCCAACCCGGGTTTCGTGTCTCCGCTGGCGCTGGCCGCGCCCAGGGACGCCTACGACGCGTCCCGCCCATCGGACAGGCCGGCGTCGCTGCTGGAGCTGAGCGACGAAGAGCTGATGACGCGGATCGAAGCTGATTCCGGTTCACTGGGTTCGCTGTCGATCGGCGCGCCGGGAAGCGGGGTCCTGTTCAACCCGGTCGCGCTCGAGGCCGGGCCTCGCTGGGACATCGCTCCAGGCGCCGACTCGTGGGGCACATCGGAGACGATCGCGGCGATCCAAACCGCCGTGGACACGGTCCACGAGTTGTTCGCCGACACGTGGTCCATCGTCATCGGCGACATCAGCGACCGTGACGGCGGACGGCTCAAACGCCATCAAACCCACCAGTCTGGGCGGGACGTCGATTTCGGCTTCTACTACAAGAGCGGGAAGGACGCGTGGTTCGCGCCCGGTACGGCGGCCAACATGGACCTGCCGCGGAACTGGGCCCTGGTCCGCGCCCTGCTGACGCGCACCGACGTCGAAACGATCCTGCTCGACACGCAAATCCAGCGACTGCTCTACAAGCACGCGTTGAGCATTGGTGAGGACAAGGACTGGCTCGACCGGGTTTTTCAGTTCTCCAGGGGCTCGCGCGACGCGGTCCTTCGCCACGTGTCCGGGCACCGAACTCACTACCACGTGCGTTTCTACAACGCCGTGGCTCAGGAACTCGGGCGAAGGGTCCACCCGCTGCTGGTCGAGCTCGGGATCATGAACCCGCCCGTATTCACCGTGCGGCACGTGGTCCGGCCCGGTCAGACGCTGGGCCACCTCGCCACGCGCTACGGGACCTCCACGCGGACCATCATGCAGGCCAACGGCCTGCGCACCTCGCAACTTCTGGCGGGCCGCACCTACCGAATCCCCGTGCGCGCGACCGCTCCCCCCACACAGCCGATCGTCGTTCCGCAGCGGATGCTGCCGCCAGTCACGCCCGAGGCGCTGGCCGCGGTGGACTGGCCGACCCTACAGTCGTTGTACACGACAAGCACCGAACGCTGAGTGTCGGCGCCCGCGTTGAGCATGTCGACGATCGGTTTCTGGATGCCGGCCGAGATGCGGGAGATCTATCGCAACGACAACGAAGAGATCACCTGCAAGGCGGTCTACGCCAACTACCGGCGCTTCCAGGTGAGCACCGAAGAGGTCATCAAGAACTGAGACACGGGCGGGATAGTCACGACCTGCTGTTTCGGGAAGGGGGAATCATGCGAGCTTTGCGTCTTGCCACGACCACGTTGTGCCTGGCCTTGCTGGCCGCGGCCGCCATCGCAGGCCCGATCGTTCACACCTACTCCATCGTCGCGCGCGACCCGAAGACGGGCGAGATGGGCGTGGCGGTGCAGTCGCACTGGTTTTCGGTCGGCTCCATCGTCACGTGGGGTGAAGCGGGTGTGGGCGTCGTGGCGACGCAGTCGATCGTCGATCCTGGCTACGGCGGCAAGGGCCTCGACCTCATGCGGAAGGGGGTCAGCGCGCCGGACGCCCTGACGCAGCTGCTGGCGGCCGACAGCGAGCGCGAGGTGCGCCAGGTCGCGATGCTCGATGCGCAGGGCCGCGTCTCGGCGCACACCGGGACACTCTGCATCGCGGAGGCCGGGCACAAGGTCGGCACGCAGTACTCGGTGCAGGCGAACATCATGGCCAACGATCGCGTCTGGCCGGCGATGGCCGCCGCGTTCGAGCGGACGGCCGGCGATCTCGCCGACCGGCTGATCGCGGCCCTCGATGCCGCGCAGGCCGCGGGCGGCGATCTCCGAGGACGACAGGCTGCGGCGATCCTGATCGTGGGGCCGAAATCGACCGGCCGTCCGTGGGCGGGCGCGGATCGGATCTTCGACCTCCGGGTCGAGGACCATCCGGAACCGCTCGTCGAACTGCGCCGCCTCGTCCGGCTGCAGCGCGCCTATGGACACGCCAACCACGGGGACGAACTGGTCAGCCAGAAGAAGATCGACGAGGCGCTGAAAGAGTACGCCGCAGCCGCGGCGCTCGCGCCCGAGATCCTCGAACTGCCGTTCTGGCAGGCGATAACCCTGGTGTCCGTCGGCCGCGAGGCCGACGCGATTCCCATCCTGAAGCGAGTGCTCGCGAAGGAGCCGTGGTGGGCGGACCTGATCCCGCGCCTGCCCGCGGCCAACCAACTGCCGAACGACCCGGCGTTGATCAAGCGCCTCGTGGCGCTGCGCCCACGGAAGTAGCGCGACAGGCCCGGCTTGCAGCCGCTCGATCCACGGCGGGACGACGTGGGGGCCGGAGGGGCAGGGCTTCGGATGATAATGGACGCGACACGCTCTCGTGATGGCGTGTCCGATGGAGTGCCTATGCCTTGCCTCTTCGTCGTCGCCGCGCTCGTGGCGCCACGGTTCGTCGTCTTCGTGCTATGGCTGCTCACGCACTGGTTCCGCGGCGTGTTCACCGTGTCACTGTGGCCGATCCTGGGCTTCTTGTTCCTGCCAACCACGCTGCTGTGGTACACGGCGGTGCAGCACTGGTTCCACGGCGAGTGGACGCTGTGGCCAGTCGTTGGCATCGTGATCGCGCTGTCGATCGACCTGTCGCCCGCCAGCGGCCGAAAGCGGCGCCATCACCAGTAGCAGGATGCGGCGCGCCGCAAACGGAGCACGGCGTGATGCGGAGCGGGAAGCCATCGATGGCCTGATCTACGGCCTGCTGACCGCCGGCACGTTCGGGTGGCTGTGGCCGCGCTAGCGCCAGCGTCTGGTTCTCGGCTCGAATTGAGGCTGCCTTGAAACTGCGTACAACAGCGGCGTCTACGTCAGGACGGGTGCCGACGCTGTCATCTGGCACCAGGCGCAGACGGGCGCGGCCGGTGGATATCTGTTTGGGAACACGCTGGTCAGCGGCAAGTTGCAGCGGGTCAACCTGCGCGAGAAGATGGCCGAGAACCGCGTGAAGCCGGCGGGCGAGTGGAACACCTGCGAAATCCGGGCGGTCGGCAGGACACTGACGCTCTGGGTCAACGGCGCTGTCACCAGCGAGTTCACCGAGTGCGAGGTCGCTCGCGGACACATTGGCCTGGAGGCCGAGGGATACCGGATCGAATTCCGGAACATGAGAATGAAGCGACTACAGTAGCAGCGCCAGGAGATCAGCCATGTCCATCCGCCGCTTGGTTCTCGCCGTCGGGCTGGTGTTCGCCGGGTTGCTCGCGTCGGTTCCCGCCCAGGAGACGCCCGCGATCAACCCCTCGCTCCTTGCCGCCATGAAGTGGCGCGCGATTGGCCCGCACCGCGGAAGCCGCACCGTGGCGGCCGCCGGGCATCGCAGCCAGCCGCACACGTTCTTCATGGCCGCCGTGAACGGCGGCGTGTGGAAGACGACCGATGCCGGGCGCACGTGGACGCCCATCTTCGACGATCAGCCAACCGGCTCGATTGGCTCGCTCGCGGTCGCGCCGTCGGATCCGAACGTCGTCTACGCCGGCAGCGGCGAAGGGCTGCACCGGCCGGATCTCTCGACAGGGGACGGCGTCTACAAGTCCACCGATGGCGGCCTGACCTGGATGCGCCTCGGCCTTCGTGACGCGCAACAGATCCCGCGAATCGACATCGACCCGCGCAACGCGGACCGCCTGTTCGTGGCCGCGCTCGGCCATCCGTACGGCCCCAACGAAGAGCGCGGGATCTTCAGATCCACCGACGGCGGCCGCACGTTCCAGAAGGTCCTCTACAAGGACGAGAACACGGGCGGCAACGACGTGGACATCGACCCCGCCAACCCGGACACCGTCTACGCCACACTCTGGGAAGAGCGGCAGGGGCCGTGGGAGAACGCCGTCTGGGCCGGCACGAGCGGCGGGATCTTCAAGTCAACCGACGGCGGGACGACGTGGAAGCCGCTGACCAACGGGCTGCCGGCCGTGGTCCAGGCGAACCTCGCGATCTCGGTCGCCAACCCGAAGCGGGTGTTTGCCGTTGTGGCGTTCGCCGCGGAGCCCGGGAGCAGCGCGAACCGCGGGGCGACCGGCATCTTCCGCAGCGACGATGCCGGCGAGTCGTGGACCCGTATCACCACCGACACCCGGCCATCCGGGCGCATCGGCGGCGGCGATCTCCCGATGCCGCTGCCGGACCCGAAGAACGCGGATCGCCTGATCATGGCGAGCACCGTGTCGTGGTTCTCGAACGATGGCGGCAAGACGTGGGAGCCCTACAAGGGCGCGCCGGGCGGCGAGGACTACCAGAACGGCTGGATCAACCCGGACAACCCCGACATCATGCTGCTGACCGTGGACCAGGGTGCGGTCGTCACGCTCAACGGCGGCAAGACGTGGAGTTCCTGGTACAACCAGCCGACGGCGCAGATGTACCACGTCACCGCCGACAACGCGTTCCCCTACCGTGTGTGCAGCGGTCAGCAGGAGAACGGATCGGTCTGCATCTCGAGCCGCGGGAACTACGGCGCGATTTCCGATCGCGACTGGCTGCCGGTCGGCGTGGATGAATACGGGTACGTCGCGCCCGACCCGCTCGACCCCGACATCGTCTACGGCGGACGCAGTGTGACCAGGTTCGACCGGCGGACCGGCCAGGTCTCGACCGTTGGGCCGATGGCGGGCCGCACCGGCCAGGCCGGATTCCGCTCGGTGCGCACGATGCCGGTCGTGTTCTCGCAGGTGGACAAGCGCACGCTGTTCTTCGCGAACAACGTGCTCTGGAAGACCACCGACGGCGGCGCGCATTGGAGGCAGATCAGCCAGGACCTGACGCGCGCCACGTGGGACACCCCGAAGAGTGTCGGGAAGTACCTGGGCGATCCGGCCGCGAAACCGCAGCCGCGCGGCGTCATCTACACCGTGGCCCCGTCATACCAGGACATGACCCATATCTGGGTCGGCACCGACGACGGGGTGATTCAGATGACGGGGGACGGTGGGCTCACATGGCAGGACGTGACGCCCTCCGGGCTCGGCGCGTGGGCCAAGGTCTCGCTGATCGACGCGGGCCGCTTCAGCCCGCTCACGGCCTACGCGGCCATCAACACGATTCGCCTCGACGACATGCGCCCCCATATCTACCGCACCCACGACGGCGGCAAGACGTGGGTCGAGATCGTGACAGGCATTCCGAACGGCGAAACAGTGAACGCGGTGCGCGAGGATCCGAAGCGCAAGGGGCTCCTCTTCGCGGGCACCGAGCGCGCGGCCTACGTGTCGTTCGACGATGGCGGGCACTGGCAGTCGCTCCGGCTGAACATGGCCGCCTCGTCGGTCCGCGACCTGATTGTGAAAGACGACGATCTCGTGGCCGCCACGCACGGCCGCGGGTTCTGGATTCTCGACGACATCACGCCGCTGCGCCAGGTGGAGGCAGGATTAGAAGGACAGCCGGCGACCCTGTTCAAGCCGACAACGGCGTGGCGGGTGCGCTGGAACACCAGCACCGACATGCCGTGGCCAAAAGAGGAGCCGACGGGCCCGAACCCGCCCGACGGCGCGATCGTCAACTACTACCTGAAGTCGGCTGCGACCGGTCCGGTGGCGCTGGAGATCCTGCAGCAGGACGGACGGCTGGTGCGGCGGTATTCGAGCGACGACCCGGTGACGCCGATTCCCGACGCGCCGAACGCGCCCGTGCCGACCTACTGGTATCGCCTCCCGCAGGCGCTGTCCACGGCGGCCGGCATGCACCGCTTCCTCTGGGACGTGCACTACCAGCCGCTGCCGGGCGGCGGGGGCGGACGCAGCGGCCTGTCGATCGCGGCGGTCCCATACAACACGGCACCGGCGCCGGGAACGCCCTGGGTGTCTCCGGGCACGTACGCCGTGAGGCTGACCGTGAACGGGAAGAGCTACACCCAGCCGATCACCGTGAAGCAGGACCCGCGCGTGAAGACGCCGGCGATCGCGATGCAGCAGGTGTATTCGCTGACGAAGGCGATGTACTTTGGCGCCGTGGACGCGCAGGACGCGGCCGCCAGCGTGGCGGCGCTGCGTACGCGGGCGGCGGCCCTGCTGCCCAGGGCGCAGGGAGCGGCCGCGTCAGCGCTGACAGCGTTTGACGAGAAGGCGGGCGCGCTCGAAGGGCGGCGCCCGATCGCGGGCGGCGGGCAGCGCGGCGGCGCCGCCACGCCGGCGGCTCCGCCCGATGCGCTCTGGGCGGTCAGCAGCCTGCTGGCCGGGCAGATGAACTCGATGCAGGCCGCGGACGTCGCGCCGACCAGCGCCACGCTGACGGCGGTCACCGCGGCGCAAACCGCAGCCGCCCGCGTGATGGCGAAGTGGAACGCGTTGAAGACGGTGGACCTGCCCGCCCTGAACACGACGCTGAAGGCGGCGGGACTGCCTCCGGTCGCATCGGGCAAGTAGGAGGCGAGGACGCCTCGGCTGAAGACCCTGGAATGGTGGAACCCGCTCCGGCCGGATCCACGCTTCGACGCGCTGCTGCACCACGTCGGATTCGCGTCGCCCTGATCCTCACCGGCCGCGGTGGCGCTGCGCGCCGGCGACCATCGCGAGGAGCCGCCCGGTCTCCTCCAGCGAGATGCAGGCGTCGGTGATGCTCTGGCCGTAGACCAGCGGCCGTCCCGGTACGTAGTCCTGTCGGCCCTCCACGAGTTGGCTCTCCAGCATGAGACCGAAGATTCGCTGAGATCCTGACGCAACCTGGTGGCAGAGGTCGGTGACCACGTCGGCCTGTCGGCGGTGGTCGCGGCCGCTGTTGCCGTGCGAACAGTCCACGAGCACCCGGTCGGGCAACCCCTTCGACGCCAGCTGCGCGCAAGCCTCGGCAACCTGCTCAGCGTGGTAGTTAGGGCCGCTGTTCGATCCGCCCCGCAGGACGAGATGACAGGTGTCGTTGCCGGACGTCTGCAGGATGGCCGACACGCCCTGCTTCGTCACGCCCGGGAACCAGTGCTGGTGCCGGGCCGTCAGGATCCCGTCCACGGCGACCTTCGTGTCGCCGTCGGTGCCATTCTTGAATCCCACCGGCATCGACAGCCCGGATGCCAGCTCGCGGTGAATCTGGCTCTGGGCCGTGCGCGCGCCGATGGCCACCCACGAGGTCAGGTCGGCGACGTGCTGCGGGATCTGGGTGTCCAGGAACTCGGATCCCGTCGACAGGCCGAGTTCATTGACGTCGAGCAGGAGCCGGCGGGCGAGCCTGAGTCCCTTGTTGATGTGATAGGTCTCGTCGAGATCGGGGTCGTTGATGAACCCCTTCCACCCGACGACGGTGCGCGGCTTCTCGAAGTAGGCGCGCATCACGACGAACAGCTCGTCGGCACATCGGTCGGCCAGCGCCTTGAGCCCGCGCGCGTAGTCCAGGGCGGCGGCCGCATCGTGGATCGAGCAGGGACCCGCGACGACGACCAGGCGCGGGTCGTCGCCGCGGAGGATCGCGGTGAACGCCGACCTGGCGTCGGCCACCACGTTCGAGGCGCGCTCGCTGAGCGGGATCTCCTCGAGCAGGATCGCGGGAGGAATCAGCGGCCTGATGTCCCGAATCCGGAGATCGTCGGTCGGTCGAAACATCCTAGTCCGCCATCTTCCCGCCGAGGAACGACTCGTAGGCGGCGAGGTCGAACAGGCCGTGCCCCGACAGGTTGAAGAGGATGACCTTGGCCTCGCCCGACTCGCGCGCCGCGAGCGCGTGACGCACGACGCTGTGGATGGCGTGCGCCGATTCCGGCGCGGGAATGGTGCCCTCCGAGCGGGCGAACCTCACCGCGCTCTCGAACACCTCTCTCTGGTTGTACGCCTCGGCTTCGACGATGCCGGCCGCCAGCAGGTGGCTGACCAGGGGTGCCGATCCGTGATACCGGAGACCGCCGGCGTGCAGTGGGGCGGGCATGAACGTGTGTCCGAGCGTGTGCATCATCATGAGCGGCGTCAGCCCTGCGGTGTCGCCGAAGTCGTATTCGCGGGTGCCGCCCGTGAGGCTCGGACACGACGCCGGCTCCACGGCAATCGCCCGCAGCCCCTTTCGGGCACCGGAGAGCTTGCCCCGCAGGAAGGGAAAGACGAGCCCCGCGAAGTTGCTGCCGCCACCGTGGCAGCCGATGAGGATGTCCGGGTAATCGCCGGCCAGTTCCATCTGCTTCCGGGCTTCCTGGCCGATGATCGTCTGGTGCAGCAGCACGTGGTTGAGCACGCTGCCGAGCGCGTATTTCGAGTCGTCACGCTGCGCGGCGTCTTCGACGGCTTCAGAGATGGCAATGCCCAGGCTGCCCGGCGAGTCCGGATCCGCCGCGAGAATGGCGCGGCCGGCCGCGGTCAGGTTCGAAGGGCTCGCCACGATGTCGGCGCCGTAGGTCTTCATCATGATGCGCCGGTAGGGCTTCTGGTCGTAGCTGATGCGGACCATGTAGACCATGCAGTCGAGGCCGATCAGCCGGCAGGCACACGACAGCGCGCTCCCCCACTGCCCGGCGCCTGTCTCCGTGGCGAGCCGCTTCACGCCCTCCTGCTTGTTGGCGTAGGCCTGCATGATCGCGGTGTTCAGCTTGTGGCTGCCGACCGGGCTCACGTGCTCCGACTTGTAGTAGATGCGCGCCGGCGTGTCGAGCGCCTCTTCGAACGCCCGGGCACGGAACACCGGGGTCGGGCGGTAGAGCCTGTAGATGTCGCGCACCTGATCCGGG
>Ga0209638_1000124_pt1 | contig 49174 bp, 58 predicted proteins | sample BarGraNGADG00211_FD_184490 | JGI IMG/M metagenome (GOLD analysis project Ga0209638, IMG submission 184490) | Arctic peat soil microbial communities from Barrow, Alaska - Barrow Graham LP Ref core NGADG0002-211 (SPAdes) (version 2) | ecosystem: Environmental > Terrestrial > Soil > Wetlands > Peat... | reverse complement strand
TGACACCCAGCAGCCGGTCATAATACTCACTGCGGTTGCGTTCGAAATAAGCACTCAGATACAGTAGCGGGCGCGGGAGGAGTTCCCATTGACAGAGCAGAAGAGAGATCAGCAACCGACCCACTCGTCCATTTCCGTCGAGGAAGGGATGGATGGCTTCAAATTGATAATGGATCAACCCAAGGCGGGTCAGTAGTGGCAAATCGGATGGGGCGTGAAAGAACTTCTCCAGCGCGTCCAATGCCATGTGCATCTCCTCGACCGGCGGAGGAACGTAAGTTGCTGTTTCCAGGGTGCAACCGGCCGGCCCGATCCAATTCTGGCTGCGCCTGAACTCACCGGGTATCATGATCTCCCCGCGCACCCCCTCCATCAATTTCGCATGCAGTTCCCGGATCAATTGCAAGCTGATGGGCAAGGTTTTCACCCGCTCCAATCCATGATCCAGTGCCCGCACATAGTTGTACACTTCACGGGCATCTGAACCAGGTTCCAGGAACGACATCTGATTCGCTTCGTACGAATACAGATCATCCAACGTTGCCCGTGTCCCCTCGATGCGGGAGGAAATCACAGCTTCGTTCCGAATAAATGGGCGCACGAGAATGTGCGAGTGTGGGAAATCGCTGCCTGCCAGAGCCAACCGCGCCAGTTCCCTTTCGGCATCGGAATGCAGCGTTACCAAAGAATCCGACCAGACAAGTTGCGGGGGCAAGGGGTTTACTAGGAAAGCCCAATATCCCTGGCTTGTTTTTACCGGGTGACCTGGGGCGGATTTGAGGAAGTCATTTGGGTTCATGGATCAACTGCCAATAACAGAATTCGTTATTGGCATTATATACGATAAACGCCAATAAAACACGATCCTATTGGCACTTGTTGGAAAAATACCCTCCCGCCGATTAAACACATAATTGATACTTATCCCCTTGGGGGCACACATATGGTCGATATGCTCCATGTATTCCATAAAATACGCCTTAGTCCAGGGCGTATTCGTTTTTTTTATCAACAATTAAGGGGGTAGCTAGCCAAGATAAATTGTGAAGGTGCCTAAGGGTGCCCGATAGCCAAGGATTACGATGAGCAGTCCAGGCTTTTTTTGGATTCTTATGTGCAGAAGGAATATGTGGGTCTTTGCATTAGTGATCGAGTGATCGGGATGCACGCCTGGATATCTCCAGGAAGCTGGGTCATAACGTGACCGATGGCGCAAAAGGCACATGCCATAATGGTTGACAATTATATCCAAGTAGAATAGAATTAACTTTAGTTATTAAAAAATAGAGTTAATTATATGCAAAACAATTCTACTAAAAGAGCTACCCAGATTTTCTCGCACCAGAATAACTTTCTGAGCACCGCCGATGCGATCCGTCTCGGGATTCAGCCCCGCACCCTGTACCAGATGCGGGATGCTGGCCTGCTCGTCCAGGAAAGCCGTGGGCTTTACCGGCTCGCAGACGCTCCCCTGTGGAGCAACCCGGACCTTGTGCTGGTCGCGCTGCGTATTCCTAAAGGAGTGATATGCCTGATTTCCTCATTGAACTTCCATGGTCTGACCACACAAATTCCCCGTTGGGTGGATGTGGCCATTCCAAAGCATTCTGAAAAGCCGCGGCTCCAATACCCTCCCACCCGCTATATCTGGCTTTCACCCAAGAGTTTCTCGGAGGGTGTTGAACAACACAACCTGGATGGCGGTGTACAGATTCATGTTTATTCGATTGCCAAAACCATAGCGGATTGTTTCAAATTTCGCAACAGGATTGGGATGGATGTCGCGCTTGAAGCCCTGCGTGAAAGCCTGCGAAGCAAACGCTGTTCGGTGAGCGAAATTCTATCCTATGCACGCAACAACCGGGTTGAAACGGTGATGAGGCCTTACATGGAGGCACTGGCATGAGCAACGATGAAATCAAGAACCTGGCAGCATCTGTTCACCAAAAACTACTCAACAAAGCACATGAAACAAATCGCCCCTTCAATGAATTATTGCAATATTATGCCATTGAGCGGTTTCTATACCGGTTATCCCGTTCGCCCTTTGTAAAAAAGTTCGTGCTCAAAGGTGCGCTGATGCTCAACGTGTGGGGCATGGCCGGCTATCGACCAACCCGCGATATCGATTTTCTCGGATACACACCAAATGCTCTATAAATTCCATAAAATACGCCCTGGACCAGGGCGTATTTTTTTTATTATGAAATTACCAAGCCGACTTTATAAGGCTTGCTTTTTCGCCATCTTTACGAGCGTGCGCTCCTCAACTTATCACTGGCCAGTCTGTTCAAGCTGACCCCGGATTCCGCGGCCTCAAGTGCCAAATCCCGGTGAAGGTCTGGGGGAATGCGCAGCATGAAACGCCCGCTGTATTTTTTTTGCGCTAAAGGTTCAGGGATTCCTTCCCCGCTTTCCTGTAGGTCGGTCACGACCTCTGCAACTACTTCACGAATTCCTTGGAGCGCTGCCTCGGGTTCAGATGCCAACCAACTCAGACTCGGAAATTCAGCACACAGGGCGACGTATTCCCCGTCTTCCTCAGACCAAGTGACTCGATAGGTATAGTGATCATTTTTCAACATCATTTTGCGCCTCCAATCGTTCAATGGCTTTGAGCATTTGCCTAACTTGATAAGCTTTTGCCATTCCCTTGTCGTTCTGAATGTTGACACGAGGGTCGCCTTGCCAGGGCGTTTTATACACCCTGTGACTGGTACCGGTTTGTCTGGCCTTGCCGAAGTAGTGATCGCATACTTTGGCTAGATCATTAAAACCAACCCCTTTAGGGTTACTTCGCATGATGGCGAGAATTTCCTTGATTTTTGCCATAACTGAATAATACCACTATTGATACCATTGTCAAGAATGCTGTTTTGTTCTATAGCCTCTGTGAACAACGAATGGTAACAGTTAAGGTGTATTTCAAGTGCTCCGGCAGTATATACCCTCTCAAACCCCAATACATAATTGAAATGTAGCCCCTTGAGGACTCGACCCCATGCTTTCATGAATTTCTTCCTACTCTAATTTCCGATTATTAGGAAGAATATAGCTTATGTAAATCTACATTTGCATCGTAGGGATTTGCTCGTTGCGCTACTGCTGTGCGAGAAACACTTCGAATCGAATGATTTGGATGAAGGTTATTTGGTGATTTGGTAGCAGCTTTTCGAGTTGCGCTTTTCTCAGTTGAGGAAAGTTAAAGGACTGCCAAAGGCGCGATCGTAATCGTTGAGGATGCCACCGAGCTCCTTGCGACGTTGGATAGTGCCGGTGTTGATTGGTTGTCCGCGGGACAAGGGGGGACGTTGCTCAAATCCTTGATGAGGGCGAGTCCGCAGGGGGTGAAAAACTTGATAATGATGGACCTTCGAGGAGACAATAATATCCGAGCTGAGCTCTGAACAACAGTTTTAGAACTTGCGTTCTTTGAGCATACATGCTAAAATCCGGTCGCTGATTACCCAACTTTAGCTCGCCGGGCCCCAATCCATCTCAAACCGCCGGGCCAGGCAAAATCAGCAGCCCGTCGGTCTGAAATGTGCGACGCAAGATTGATGCTCATAACCTGGAGGTCGCTGGTTCGAGTCCAGCCCCCGCAACTTACACGAACCATAGCTCGCAAAGCTATGGTTTTTACTTAACCCGATGACCTGTGATTGGCAAAATCCCTTTTTGAGGAGGTATTTGCATGAACCACAGTTCTTCGGGCTCGTTAGCCCTACGCAAGGCGCAAAATCCGGGGCATGCCGCACACCGATTCCGGGGCATGTCGCACACTTTTAGGAAAGAAATGGGGAGAGAGAGAAACGCTGGTTAATCCCAAAATGTGGGTATGCTATCTGCTTGAGGAACAAGGAGGGAGGCATGCCCCAGGAGCGATTAACCGTGAGAAAGATCAAAGAAATATTGAGACTGAAGTATGAAGCCGAACTATCGAACCGGGTGATAGCTGGAGCCTGTAAGGTATCCAACAGCACGGTTGGAGAGTATCTGAAGAGAGCAGAGGCAGCAGGGATCAGCTAGCCGAGCAACCAGAACCCTCCGCCTTTAGGCGTGAGGAGTAGTCAGAGTAAGTCCGATGCAAAGCAGGACAAATGCTACAACGACCAAAAGGAAGGCGGCCGGCTGCAAATATGCCACATTCCTCGCGAACAGATGCACTACATAGACGACTACGCCGATAACCGCAAGGATTACAGCAAACCAAAATGTGGTGGTCTTTGGCGGATTAAGTTTCATCGGTTTCACTCCTTCATAAGGATATTTGAACTATTATCTCTTTTGTGCCATTAACCAAAAAGCTAGTTACCAAAGACAATGAAGAGATACAGCAGACAAAATAAGATTATAACCTGATCTCATTGATCTTGACCAGAAAGAGTAGAAAAAACAGCATCCATTGAGGATGCTGTTGTCGATGAATATCTTCTGGCGTACTTCTATTGACTGAGTACCCATTCTGCGGTTGAGCGCACCTCAACCGGTACACCGTTCACTTCAAACCCATCCTCGTTTGAGTTGGATAGGATCATGGCACTCTTTACTTTGACCGTCTGAACAGCCTCCGCCAGGGCACGCAGCTCGCGCTCGCGAGTGGCTGGGTTTTCCAATGTTTGGGTTACCTGTACCAACTGCTGCCTTTCCGGAAGATAGAAGTCTACTTCGAGGCCGCCGGGGGTGGTGTAATAGTAGAGCTCTTTAGCTTGCTGGCGCAGGGTCAGGAAAACCAGGTTCTCCAGCAATTTGCCCGTGTTCGGGGAAAAACCAAAACCCACGGCGTTGGAGAGGCCGCTATCGATGCAGTAGATCTTTTTAGCAGCGATCTGCTGGCGCTTGACCGAGAAGTCATATAGGTTCATGGTGAACAACAGCCAGCTGTTTGCCATGTAGACGATGTAGCTCTTGATGGTGTTTACACTTCCCAGATGAAACTGGTCCTTCAGCTTATTGAAAGATACCAGGTTGGCGGGATTGCTGATCAGGAAAAACGCCAGTTCCTTGAGTGCTGTAATGGCGTCCAGGTGATGGCGGGTAGCGATATCCCGATAGAGCACATCATCGTACAGGGTCCGCAGCAGAGCCAGTTCAGGGTATTTGAGCGCATCCGGGATCCCGCCCACTTGCAAGTATGCATCCAGGGCCGAATTCAGTCTCCCCTTGTCGGCTGTGGTCATGCGCTGCAGGTCCGGAGCCGGCTGACCACGGAATCGGAGAAATTCGCGGAAGGAGAACGGAAACAATTCGATGGGTACATACCTCCCAGTCAGACGGGTGCCCAGTTCGCGGCTGAGCAGGGAAGCGTTCGATCCGGTGATGTAGAATTTGAAACCCATCTCCATAAATCGGCGGACGAAGTGCTCCCAACCGGTAATATTTTGAATCTCGTCGATGACGATAACCTTGCGTTCTCCAAACAGCTCCAGCAGAGTTTGGTACAGGTCGTTAGCGTCTTCTGCCTGGAACCCCAGGAAGCGATCATCTTCGAAGTTGAGATAATAAAACGCATCCTTGCCCAATCGGTGAGCTATCTGGGCCAGCAGGGTGGATTTACCCACCCTGCGCAATCCCGAGACGATAACCGAGTGGGGCAGGTTGGCTGCCTTCTCAACCTCTGATAGCCGGTCGCGAGGAATACCGATATCCCGTTTCCAGAACGAATCGAACTGTTCGAGAAGCATGGACTTGATTTGGTCTTTAGACCACCTGACCTTCCAAAGGTTTTCATTCATAATGAAATGGTAAATCAAATAGTTTTCATTGACAATGAAAACTATTTGATACAAACCCTGATTATTACCCAGAACCAGCGCGGGAGGGAACTGGTGTCGGCATAGGCGTTTCGGTTGCGGTGGCAGCTACGAGCGTATCTGTCGGAGCGATGGATGGCCCGAATGCGGGTATAAGCCTTTAACAGATATTTATCCTCCCTGTCTTTGAAAGCATTTACGCCGAACGGAGTTTTGGTAAAAAGTGGAAACCGGGCGGACCGTGGAGATAATCCGCGGAAACGAAGGGAATAAGGTAAATTGATATCGCACATGCCAAATTAAAATTATAGACTTTCATTCTCTTATTGTTCGATTACGGTCTCCTCCATGGGAATAATATCCTCCCATTTAATTATTTGGGATCACCTCCCATCCAGTCTTCCCTGCGCGTACCCTATAATTGAATATTTCCTTGAATAATTCAGGACCGCTGGCAGCAAGGCCGATAGATTGGCTGTCACACGAATGGAGACTGTCTGAGATGCTCCGTCAATAAATATACCCGTCACCCAAATGGGAATACTACGGCTGGACAGATAGGAAGAGTTCAAGTCAGCATAGGTTTGGGCATAATCGTACACATCAGGGAGGAAGACCACCTGGCCGGTCTCACGATACAAAGGAATGTTGATGCGTGAAGCCGCGGCCAGGGCGGCTGCGTCAGCTGCTTTGCCAACCTCGCCGCGGGCGTAGACGATGCGTCCTACCTCAACTGCGATGAGCAAAAAAGCTACCAAGGCGACGAGGAGCAGGGCGAAAAAGATGGACATTTGCCCGCGCTGTTTCTTCATGCTACCAACCTTCCTGGCGGAATGTCGCCTCAGCTGTCACGGTCATCAACGGCCCCAGCCCCAGAGCTTCGCCTCCCGGTACAAGCATCGGGATGTGGGCAGTGACCCGGATCTTGAGTGTAGATCCCACCACACCTCCGGGGGCTAAAATGGCTATGCTGAAGTTGGAAATGACCGCAGACCCCGTTAAAGAAGCGTGAGCGGAGGATTGTGCTTCGCAAACCGGGCAAGCCTGGGCAACTGACCCAGCCCTGGCTCCGTTGCGGGCGGCATTCTCAACCATGCTCATGCCGTACATGTAGATCCCCAGCTGCAGCATGCCGATCAACAAGACAAGCACAAGGGGCAAAAGGATGGCCAGTTCAATCGTGTTGCTGCCTTTTTCGCGTTTACGTAAAAACATGTTTATTCTCATTACTTGCCTGCCTCTATCCGAATCAGGCTGGTTGTATATAACAACCAGCCTGTTCTTGTAGCGCCTTAGCTTCCTAATTTGGCGAGAATATTTTGGAAGAAGCCAGGGATGAAAGCTTGAAGAATCGCACCCACCGCCAGGAGAACAACAACGATGATGCCGATGATCTGGCCCCATTCGACGGTCATCCCGCCACGCTGCGATCGCGGGATGTTCCGGTAAACGGCCAAAGCCTGGACGGCCAGACGGTTAAGCTTGTTTGAGATTTGTTTCATTTTTTTTGGTCTCCTTTTTGATCAAAATTAAAATAGGGTTGGCGACTAAGGGAGAGCAGGCTGCTCCCGCTGAGTGTTCGGTTCTGGACTCCAGTCTCGCCAAGAAAACACAACCTGGTTTGGTTGAGTAGCCCGGACGAGACTGGAATTCCGGTCTCGATTTTAATTGTTGTCAGCAGGGCTTACGGGCAAAGATGCGTCGAAGCCCACGCCGGCCCCCGTATAAGTCAAATATCCGGGAAATAAAAGCGAGAAGTATGTTCATGGCATCCTCCCAAAGAAAAGATGCCGAAGGACCCTGTCCCTCGGCTGAGTCAATGTTCTGCCTCAAACCTCGGGCAGGGTCTGGGTGGTCTCGTCTCACGAAGATCGCATCGAAGGTACTTGATCATCCAGACACTGCAATAGACAATCTTTTCAGATCATCTACTGGAGAGTCTGGATGAAATTTCCCATAGCGATGCCTCACGAAAATCACGAGGCCACCCAGAACCTACCGGTCACTCAGTTGTTAACGAACAGCCTTGCTCTCCCGCAGCCTGTAAACACCGCACACATACGGCGGTGAGACTGCCTGCTTATTGTGCCCTTTCGGACGGCACATCGAACATATACAGCCGGTCAATACTGAGTTTCTCGTTGAATAACTTTTCCCAAGCCTGCCCAGCCTCCAAATCAAAGAAAGTGCCGGCAGAGACGATGTTCAGCTCGTGGTAGGGAACTCTGCTTGGACGATTGCCGAGGACCCCGATCGTTGTTCGTGCAATCGCACCTGCAGCCCCTTTCCGCTTCCTGGCGTAGATCATTTTGCGGAATGCGGATGGCAAGATGGGTGTAACCACCAGTTTGCGCCCATCCGGACAAATTGCAAGCATGGCTTTGGCTTCCCCTTCGTCCCAGGGACTTATGCTGACGATTTTTGGAGACAGTCCAAAGACGTGCACAGCAATATTGTCCAGCCACGCTTTTGGGTCTTCAACCCGCACAGTTTTTGCACCTGAAACACGTTTGAGGCTCAAGTCGTGTTCAGCCCAGCGGGAATAGGAAGTATTCAGGTCATCAATGGCTTTCCGCTGGCGTTCATTTCCGGCAACCATTAACGCGCCGAACAACAGGACAGCCAGGAGTACAACGATTGCGAGGATGGTGTCTAGCATTTACTTATCTCCTTTCTCTGTTTGCCATTTCTTGGTTTCTTCAAGACCTGCATCCTTCATCAGCAATCTTTCCAGGCGATGAAGGGCAGAAGGACGTTTATCTGACCATGACGAGGAGCTGAAAGCAGCCAGTAACCCGACCAGGCCAATGACAGGCCAGATGTAGACCGGGTCGATGGCGGGTTGGATGGGCGAACTCTGGGTCAGGAGCGGAACGGGAGTCGGTACCGGATCCGCTACCGAAGCTGGAGCGGTTGCCGTTTTTTGTGGGATAAGTGTAAGTACAGTGGTGGCTGCAGAGGCTGGGATTACCTGGGGAGTTTGCGCAGGCACGGTGGGCTGAATGCGTGTAGGGGTTGGCAAGGGTTGTGGGATATGTACCGTCCCGCTATCCTGACCAGTGTTCCCGAAGGCATCCCAGGCAGTGACCAGCACCGCAAAGTCACCAGGGGGAGCAAACAACCCATCGTCCCATTTTCCATCCCACTTGAGGCTGCTGGGGAGATTACTAGCGTTGAAGATGTAAGTCCGGGAATGACCCTCATCGTCTGAGATGATGATCCGTGCACCCGTTACCGGCAGGATAGTTCCCAGAAGGCTGACCTCGGCTTGTTCCCACAGCCACCAATTCTTAGCGATGGTGACCTGGGGACCCTGGTTGGCAACAACAACTGTGATGTGTGCGCTGATTTCCTTGTTTCCAGCCACATCGCTAGCCCTTATCAGGATTATGTAGGTCCCGTCTGGAACTGTACTTGTGTCCCAGGCGTAGAACCAGTTCCCATCTGCGATCACCAGGGGCAGCCAGGTATTTCCGCCGTCTTTAGAGATTTCTGCCGTTGATGGACCGGAGGTCAGGTCAAGAGTATGCCCCGTCATAATAAAACTTCCGTGAATGAACGTCCTGCTGCCTTCGGCTGGAGAGGTGAAGGTGGATTGGGGTGGGGTGGCGTCAATTGAGACTGGATAACTATTGGTTGCCTGGTTGCCAGCCAAGTCGCTGGCCTGGAAATCGACCACATGGATGCCATCCGATAGCGTGAGTCTTGTCCCGTCTTCCCATGCTCCACCGTCCAAGCGGTGTCTCTCCGCAAATAAGCCGGACAATGTGTCGACGCTCGTGCTCGTCAGAGTCACCGGTGAGATGTACCAGCCGTTGGACCCATCCACGGCGGGGACGGATACGGTCATGCTCGGTGGTGTCACATCCAGGCTGATCGTATTGGAAACGGTTGTCCTGTTCCCGGCCACATCGCTGGCCTCGAACTCAATTCCATGCACGCCCTCCGGGACACCTACGCTGTCCCCGCTGATCCATGGCTCGCCATCCAGCCGATATTGCAGGCCTGACAACCCGGAAGTTGTATCAGAGCCTGAGCCGATTACGGAAAAGGGCGAGATGTGCCAGCCGTTCAGCCCGTCAGCAGGCGGCACGGATACGGTCAGGTTCGGCGGGGTCGTGTCCAACCTGATCTTCTCGCTGGTTGAGGTGGTATTCCCGGCAATATCGGAAACGACCGCGGTTAAATTGTAGGTGCCATCTGCGGAAGTGGTAAATATAGGACCACCGCCATTGATACTGGCCGTTCCGGAAATACCGGAGGTGAGGTCGGTCGCCGAGGCGGAGGCAGTCACCGGTCCCGACCGGAACCAGTCATTCAACCCATCGGCAGGCGGGATGGTGAGCGTTAGAGATGGAGCGACACCATCCATTTTCATCACAGCAGATGCCAGCGTGGACGAGTCGCCCCACGAGGAGAGCGCCCAGAAGTCCAGGTTAGTCACACCATCCGGGAATGTCCAGGTACAGGCGGGACCGCTGCACAACATGCCTGCGCTGCCTTCGATTCCGGTGATGCTGTACCCACCCATTGGTTCGTTCCCGGACAGGTCGATGGTCGCCGTCTCCCTGCACCAGCCGCTGTTGCCCGGTACCGCGCAGGCCGTCGTTCCACTCACGGTTGCAGGGGGATACGTGCTGGTATGGGTGATTTGGGTGCAGCCGGTTTCGCCGTTGGAGCAGCCTTGCGTGCTGCCCGTCAGGAGCGCGATGTTGCAGGATAAACCAGCACCGCACGTCCCCGGCCAGGATGTCCCGCAAGCCGTGGACGCATTGTTGAAATAATCCGCCACGCTTGCAGGTGCCGGGCAACTGCCTGGAGAAAAATACAGGGTGAGAAAACAGGTGCCAGACGGCGACGTGACGGTGGCGCGATAATTGCAGGATTGTCTTTCCCAGGTGGTGGTCGTCACGGTCCGGTCCGGACCAGAATAGGCCACAGATGCGAGGCCGAACCCAGTCAGGGCGAGAATGAGGGCGATCAGAAAACTCTTTACGATTTTCATCCAAAAACCTCTTGCTTTAGTCTTGCAGGTGTCTTGAAGAGCTTGGCCGAATGCATTTCATGATTGACGGGAATCTTGATTTATATTTATCCTGGAATCTAGCAAGGCGAGGGTGGGATCTTGGCCTGGTTTCCATAGCCGCGATCCAGCGATGGAGGGTCAGTATCTGCTGGGCAAGGGACAGGTTGTTTAGCGGAATGTCGGTAAAGCGTTCGGAACCCTCCAGCGTTTTCAACCACCTCTGATAGAGATTCGAGGGAAGGAAGATCAAGATCCTGTCGCCCGGGTTTGTCATTTCAAGGATTGCCTGGGCAGTCCTGCGTGACCAGCCTGCCATCTTACCGTCCAGAGGCGGCACAATTTCCTGCACCCGCCTCCATTCTTTCAAGGACGCATACTGCTTCACCAGATTTTGGATGGTAAGCGGGCCTCCAACCAGCACCAGGGGATCGAGCTGATCGTTCATGGATTAACCTCCTGAGAACATGCTGAGCACGGGAACACCCACAATCAGAAGCAGGATGATCAAGAAGGGGACGAAGAAGAACAGGGCTGCAATGGCACTCAGGGAATTGCCCAGCTTCTTCGCCCGGATGCTGGCCTGGCTCACAAAATCGTCAGCATGCCGCTTGGCCAGGGATTGCAGCAAGGCGCGCGTTTCCAGACCCTTCAGGGCGTATCGAAGCTGCACGGCCAGGTCGATGAGGTGCGGGTCCCCGCTGCGCGAGGCTTCGTAGTGCAGCAGCCCACGCGGGTCATTTTTGTGTGGGGCGAAAAGGGACTGTCCCTGCGCCTGTGCGAGCACGTTGCGCATCCAGAGCGGGGCAAGTCCAGGACCTTCCGAAACGCGCGCAATGACCATATCCAGCCCAGCTCCGCTGGCGGTCTCGGCGGCCATCAGCTGGATGAACTCCGGGAGCTCCTGCGCCAGCTGGCCACGAATGGAGGCTGCCTTAGCTTTCAGGTCGGAGCGGTTCAGCAACCACCCAGCCAGACCGCCAATGATCAAGGCGGCGGGAGATTTGAGTGTCAGGAAGGCGATCAGACCCAGCATCAGGGACATGAAAATCTGTTTGCCGAGCCGGTCGTAGATAACCTCCGACGAGACTTCGGTGGCGACAACGACCTTCCTCTCCGAGTTATCCTCAAAGATCACCCAATACAGATCGGTCTTGAGCCTCTCCGCATAGGATGGAATGTAGCGGGCCAGCAATGCACCCAGTTGACTGGCGGGACCTTTTCGGCCTTTGACCGACCCGCCAGCAGGGAGCGCTTTTGAATCCCGGATTGCCTGGGTTGGATTGTTGCTGGTGACGATGACAATTTCACGCAGGAGCAGGAACGAGACCGCGCCTGAAGCCAGGGCGAGCAGCAGAATGAGACCAGTGGTCATACTATTCTCCGAATTTGTGAACGCATGATCAGGAATCCGGCGCCCATGACCAGCATGGCGATCAGCAGGGCAATTTGAATGCCAAGCGTGCCCATTGCCTGGGCGATGACAGGGTCTCCCGACATGGAGACCAGCAGGCCGCCGAGGATCAGTGGCAGGTAGGTTGCCACCTGCAGGGCATCCGTGGATTCAGAGCGCGCCTGGTTGCGCACCTCGATGATGCGCTGCATTTGCATGGCTGCCTCCGAGACTGCTTCCGCATATTGGCCACCACCGGCGCGGTTGGCGGACTCGAGCAGCATCGCCAGGTTTGCCAGGGAGATGGAGGCGGAGCGGCGCGCAAGACTTTTCAGGGCCTGGGCGGCAGAGCTTTGGCGGATGTCTGCGGCAGTGCGCAGAAGTTCCAGGGTGAGCGGGTGGGCTGCGGGCAGGTCATCCGCGACTTCTTCGAGGACGGCTGGCAGGTCCGCGACGGCCCCCAGGCCAACAGCGATGCGCGAGGTGGAGATGGCCAGCATTTCGTCAATCCGCTGACCACGCGATGCAATCCGATCCTTGAGGGTCGCGAAGGGGACATAGGCCAGAATTATTCCGATGGCAACTGCCGGCAGGCCTGGTAGAAAAAATACCCAGGCCAGCAGCGTTCCTCCCAACGCAAGTCCGATCGTGAGCAGGACGAAGCGCGCCGGGCTCAGGTGCACCCCGGCCTCGGCAAGGATCCTGCCCAATCCCGCTAGCTGGTCAGTTTCCAGCACGACCGTCTTTCCAGCTTCCTTCGTGTCGGCGATCGCCCTCGATACTTTGGAACGGGTCAGGGGGATGCGGAAAACCCGCACTGCCAGGTAAAAGGTTACCGTCCCGGCCACGAGGGCAATAACAATGATGCTTGTCAAAGTGTTCATGAATTTTCCTCGAGGCAATGCTCTTCTTCTGCGCTCCTGGTCCAGCTGGGCGTCTCCGGGTCCGTATCTTCATCCAGGCGAAACACCGGGATATAGCGGGGCTCGCCGCTGTGGAGCTGCTTGTCAATTTTCACGATCGAAGTGACCTGCCGCCGGTTGCCACGTTTGGTGAGCTGTACCAGCATGTCGAGTCCGGAGACAATATTTTGAGCTGCCCGGCGATCTGAAATGCCGCAATCCGTGCCCATGAGCATGCTCATCCGTTCGAAGGCATCTGCAGGGGACTCGGAGTGGAAAGTGCAGGACCCGGGATGTCCGGAGGAGGCGGCCCGCAGGAGTGCCAGGGCTGCTGCTCCATCACGCACCTCGCCCACAATCAGGTAATCGGGCGAAAGCCGCATGGCGACATCCACCCCGTTTCTGAGGGAATACGAGCTGACCTCCGAACCAGGCGGAACAATGCGGGCTTCAATGGTCTGGATATTGGGCCGGTCGATCCATATCTCGGACGGGTCCTCGATCTTCACGGTTCGCCACTGTTCCGGTAGGAAATTGCAAAGGGCGGAAAGGAGCGTAGTTTTGCCGGAACTGGTCGAGCCGCAGATCAGGATACGCTGCCCGCCAGCAATAGCGTGCTGCAGGTAATTCATCATCTCGCGGGTCATCTGCTTGCGCTCCAGGAGCCATTCCGGCCTCACCGGCTTTTGTTCGAACAGGCGGATATTGACACATGGATAACCCGTACCGGGTACGATGCAAGGGTGCAAGGCGGTGACGCGCCCACCGGCCGGGTTGGCCTCGCTGGAAGGCAGTTTGGCCCGGATTTCGGGGGTGGCTTCGGTCAGGGACTTCGACTGCGGTCCCAGGATCAGGCTGAGCACACGCAGTACCTCGGCGGCATCTCCGGTTGTCGGGATCGTTTCCCAGGTGGTCTGCTCCTTGCGCATGACTTGGAAGAGCCCCGTGGAATAGATGGCGATCTCGGACAGGTCAGTTCGAACGGGGGGGAGCAGGGCATCCAGGAATCCGAGACCCGTCAGGCGGCGCAGGATGTCCGTGACGAGTGCCTCGATGACGGGGGTTTCAGTCGTCAGGGTAAACTTGCGCAGTTCTGCGTGCACCAGGTCCGTCACCCGGGCCTGCACCTGGGCATGCTGCTCTGGAGAAGGGAGGCGCAGGAGCAGCATAAATTCGCGGTTGGCGGCGTCAAGAACAGTGGCGATGATGGCCTTGCGGGTGTCATCATCGAGGGTTTTACTGCCTGCGCCCGGAACAAAATTAAACATGGGTTGCTCCCGTTAATCTGTGAAGCGGAGAATGCCGAACTTTTTTTGCTTCTTGGCCGGTGCACCTGAGGCTCCGGAGGGCCAGAATGTTTCGGCAATGGCCAGGCTGCCCCGGCTCAGAGCCTCCGAAACATCGCAAGCCGGTCGCTGGGCATCCATACTAGCGGGTATGCCCGCATCTTCGGGGATGGTAGCCAGGATGGGAGGACACCAGCCAGCCAGGTCGGCGGTTGCACTCGCGAACTGGGAGGGGGAATAGGTTGTCTTGGAGGTGTAGTGGTTCAAGACAATAAAAATGCTCTCGCGTTGGAACTGATGCTCTGCCCCGAACATTTTGGTCAGCACGTTGATGAGATAGGCAGTTGTGTTCAGGCCATCCAGGGTCGGGCGGCTCACGATCAGGACCGTGTTGCAGGCAGACAGGGCGTGGTACGTCCAGGCTCCACTGCCGGTGGGCAGGTCAAGCAGGACAACCGGAACCATCTGCTGGTATGATGTGGCAACCAGGTTGCGGATGGATTTGCTGACATCCTCGGCGGTGCTACCGGCTTCAGGGGACATGGAGCGGACGCTACGCTTGTCCGCCTCCTGATAGCCGCCATCGTCCTGAGGGGCAAGGATAATGTGCAGGGTTTCTCCCACTGCTTGAGCGGAATTGTCAAATCCCTGCCTGCCCGGTTGAAGGAAGAATTCTCGTGCGTTGGGTGTCTCCCGGATCTTGAAATGCAGGGGGGTGCAGGAGCGCTTGTCAAAGCTGAAAAGGAGAGTCTTGATGGACCGGCGTACACCCATCTCGTAGGCAAGCGCCTCCGCCAGAGTGGTCCGTCCCACGCCTCCCTGCTCTGAGATGATCCCCATCACGCGGGTACCGATGGCGATCGCTCCGGAGGGGGATACGCCGGCGTTCAAATTGCTGGGGTGGCTGCCCCTGACGCTGGCCAGGGCGTTTTCTGTTTGCATGATCGCATAGGCGGCATTCTGGACTTCGCCGGGGATGAACGGGGCGACAAAGGTCTTTCTTACCCGCTCGATTTGGCTAAACTGTCCTTCAATGGTCGCCCATGCAGTCGGCAGGAGCACGATCGCCAGTGCACTTTTTAAGCTGCCAAGGAACCTGGCTGCTTCTTCGGGTCCGGGGAAGATGTCCGCATAGACGATCAAAACCTGTGGTTCACCCGTTCTCGAATTTTCAATGAGAGCTGCGCTGGTGGTGGAAATGACCACCAGGGAGAAGCGCGGGTCGGACTGCAGGGGAATGGAAAAATGCGAGGTGAGGTCGCCGACGTTATTGCCGGCAAGACCGAGCAGGATTTTATCTGGCATGGGTTGCTCTCTTCCTGGTCTCTATTTGGTCTGAAACAACTAGGGGACGAGTTTGAATCCGGTGATGGCTTCGTATAATTGTGCCAGGTCTATGCCTGGGGCATTAATGTCAAACGTGATCCCGGAGGCTGGTTCGAGCACCATGTGGATCGTGGCCACATCATTCAGCAATGCCAGGACTTCGGCAGGGCTGGCTGGCACACCGGGTGCAATCTCGGTCCGCAGGATGGAGGCTTGCAGGAGAATCACGTTTTCATTTTGGGAGGCGGCTGTGGTGCGGGCCGGGAGATAGCTATCGCTGCCGGTGCTGCTGACCTCCTCATAGCGGAAAGATTGCGGCACGACCAGCACCTTCAAACCTGAAACTGCCACGCGTGCCGCTGGGGAAAAGGGTGGCTGCTGAGTGGGTGTCGGGGCAGGGGTGTTCACGATGGCCTGACCGCCGTAGGACAGGTCGGTTAGGGAAAGTGTGGGAACCAGGCCGAGATCGGGAGCAGGGGCCGCATAGGAGCTGATCTGGCCCTGGCTGATTTTCGAGGGGTCGATGATGCCGATGATGGAAACAGTCTGCCCGGGACGCAGGACACCAGCCAGGCCGGTAGCCTGGTCCACATGGACGGCGATGGCGACCGTGTTGGGTTCCAGCATGGCCGGGATACCTGAGGCGCTGGCAGCCTCCCCGACCACGTAGGAGGTCAGAGGATCACCAGCGACGCGCGCCACGACCAGGGTTTTCCCGATCACATCCACGGGATTGCTGAAAGTCCCGGCGGGCAGGTTGCCGCGCTGCAGGGTGCGGACTTCCACCAGGTCCGTGGTCAGAAGAGTACCGGCCATCAGGTCCTGTTTGGCTACCACAACCTGGACGGGTTTAATGGTGCTGTTTAGCAGGACGAAGACGCCGATCACAACAGCCAGAGCTAGTACGAGCGGGAGGGTCATGCGTTTCATGAATGAGCTCCTATTTCAGGGATCAAATGACAAGATGTTGATAATATTTCAGGATATCGCTGTCGCTTGGCTCGGTGACATCCAGCATCATGGGTCGGATCAGGAAAGGTTCCGCCTCGATAATGTCCTGCGTGTAGCCGAGTTTAACGATGGACATGGCGATGGGCATGCGCGCCAGGAAGCGGTCGTATTCCGAGTTGACAAAGCCCTTGGTACTGCGGGCCAGGTGGGCGAGGACTTCCTGGCGGTCGTCGTCGCTCTTGGTCTGTCCAAAGAAACCGTTGTTGCAGGAGGACAGGATACCGGGCGGGATCTCGCTGATGGTCTGGGCCAGGATGTGCATAAAACAGCCGTACTTGCGCCCGTCCCTCCACATGGTGGTAAAAGCTTCTGCGGTTTGATTTGTGCTGGCCTCTTTGTCAGAAGTGGCACCGGTGTTCACGCCGGTCAGGACCTTGTTGGCTTCCTCGAAGAAAATCTGCATGGGGGGGAACTTCGCCCCACCCAGCGCTTCGCGCCGACGGGTCACCGCGTCGCTGTAAAGGATGGCAGCGATCAGCGAGAGCAAGGCTGATTTTGAGAATTCGTCCATCTGCGCGCCACCGCCCTCGATAATGGCGATCCCCCATGGGTCATTTTCTCCGAGCAGGCCCAGTTCCTCGATGGCGATCGTGTCGAAGCCCGGACCATACATCTCGACCATCTCCTCTTCAGCCAGGGGGGTCAGGCGTAAAAGGACACCTTCCAGGGAAGTGCGGCTGGCCTGGTCCTTGGCGTCCGAGACCAACTTGAAGCGCTTCTTGAGTTCCTCCACCCAGGCGCGCAAGGAGGCATTCCGACTGCGCAGGACCATCAGAGCCTGGCGCTCATGGACGCTGAGATCGGTGACGCGCAGCTGCAGGGTCCTGCGCTCCGGCAGACCATGCTCACGCTGTGCAGCGGAAATGGCAGCTTCTTCATCGCTGTCCCGAACGAAATCCCAGGTCTGGCTGTTGGTTTCGTCCACGATGACCCCACAGGCCTGGTAAACCCTGGTCAAGGCTTCGCGCATGAAGCCCAACTGACGCGGACCCATCCGTCCGGCGTTGGCAAATAGTTCCGCCAGCAGGCTGCGATAGTTATTCGGCTGGATGCGCTTGGGAACCTGCAGGGGGTTCCAGCGGATCGGACGCACAGCCCCGGGGTAAAGCTGGCGGATGTCCACCCGCCCGTCCATCCCCGGCCAGTTCAATGCCTTGCGCCAGCCCTGCCCGAAATCCAGGACGATGGTGCGGTAGTGCCATTTGGAAGTCGTTTCGTAGGCCAATCGTTCTGCGGCGATGCTCTTGCCGAATCCGGTGTCGGCGACAAAGGCGGTATGGAAATGCCGTTCTTGCGTCAGGCGTAACTGGGAATTGGTCAGGGCCGCCCGCTCGGTGGAGATCTGGTGTCCCAGGATGACCTGGCCGGGCATCAGGGGATCGAAGGCAAAGGGAGGGATCGCTTCCTGGACCGTCCGGGCAATACCTTCTTCCATCAACCCGGGAGTCATATACGCGGCAGCTTGCAGCATGGTGATCAAGGTCGAGTCGGCGTATCCAGTCATGGCTTCGGGGATATGGATCTCACGCGTGGATGGAACCAGCAGGCGCGCATGTGCGCGGATGTATTCTTCCTCTTCTGGTACGAGCGTACGGGTCTGAACCCCCATGACCACATCTTCTTCCCCGTGAAAGGCTTCGGGGATCAGGGCCAGCATGGCCTGTTTACCTCGTTCGGTGGCGGTCAGGGCATAGACATCTGCGTAGAAGCCGCCTTCCACGGTCATGCTGTTCAGCAGTTTGATCTGCGTCTGCAGGATGGTTCGGAGCAGGGCGGCGACGCTGTTCTGCCACTGGTTGGCTTCGCCCATGCTGAACGAGGGGGCCAGACCATAGGAGGCACCGGCGGCAAAACTACGGTTCAGACCGCGTGCCACTGCCTCTCCGGATCCCTGGCTGACCACCTTGGAGGTCCCATCAGCGCTGCCGAGCGCATCTGACTCGGAGATGGTATGGGAGTCCGATTGACTTCTTGTGACCGCGTGGGATTCGGAGTTCGAAACGGAATCAGAGTTAGTGGTGGTTTCGGCATGACTTGTGCTATTGGCCTCGGAATGATTGACCCCCGCGGACCCGGAAACCCCGGCACTCACCCCTGCACTAACACCTGCGCCCACGCTTGCCACTCCAGGCACCCCGGCGCTGGCATTAACATTTACACTGGCATTGCTACCTGCATTCCAACCACTTTCGGAGTTTGATCCAGCGCTGATCGTATTCCCAAGGGAATCGGTGACGCTGCGACTTTCCCCGTGCATTTCCGTTTTGGTAACCCCATCCGTTATCGCCACACCCTGGGAATGAGTGTCTGCAAATCCGCTGACATGCGTCTGGGAGTCGGTGTGGTTGACACCATCCGCCACCCCTACAGTTTGCGATTGGGTGTAACCGGTCCCCACGCCGTGCGAAAGGGCGCCGGTGAAGATCAAGGGCAGCGCAGTCCCAACATTGAACGAGCGCGTGCCTTGCTGCCAGGCTGAAACCGCACTGTCGTATTCTGCCAGCCCGGTGACGAGGCGCGCCGCGTCGCTCATCGAGACCGGCGTGAGCAGGACCTGGAGTAAAAATTCTTCCTCCAAGGCAGCCATGCCGCGCATGACGATCTCGTTTTGCTGCATGGTGAACTGGTTGGGGGTGCCACCCTTCTTTCCGCCGCCGACGCCCAGCATGGGGGTGATATCGGAGTAGCCACCACGCGCATTCTCACGCGGGTCCGGGTGGCCAATGGTCAGGATGCCGTGTGGCATGTTCTTGAGAGCCAGGTTGAGCCATTCGGCAGTTGCAGCGCTGGGAGCACAGAAGCGGATCTGTGGATAGTTGGCCGCCATCCCGGCTTCCAATGCAGCCTGCGCCCGAACCGCGATATTCATGGCCGTTTCTTTCTCCGCATGGTGCCCGACCACGCCGTAGAACTGCACAATGCCCAGGCGTTCCGGGCGGAAAATTCCGGCTACGATATAGACGACATCCATGTTGGCGTTGGCGATGCCACGCAGGATCTTCTGCATCTTGGCGACCGCCCCAACATCGCCGCGCGCATCCAGAGGGATGGCTCGCAGCTGCAGGAGACGGACCACCCGGTGCTGATCGTAGGATCTCCCGCCCTCGCGCTCGATCACGTGAAAGTGCATGTGGTCCAGCTCCGTGGTTTGGTGATCGCAAATAAGTTCCTGCTCCAGGAGATCTATGTCATCCGGGATGGTGATGGTCCCATCTTTGAAGGTGGAGCGAACGCCGGCCAGGAGACTGTCCATGCTGCGGGTCGTGTTTGCGATGCGGTTGGTGATCCAGGTATTGAGGTCGGTCATAAGTACCTTTGTGGTATCTGGTCTATAAGTTGCAAAATGTCGCTTGTGCTGGCTGGACAGGAAGTTTGGAGGAGGAAGAATTCCTGACCGGCCAGTTGAAATCCTTATTCCTGGCGGGTGCGGATGCGGCGGATCACATCACCGAATTCCGTCCAGGCGCTAAAGAGCGGCTTGGGATTACGCAGGACCCGGTTGAACAGCAAGCCGGCATATGAGAGCGGGTAGATGGCAAACTCGAATAAGACGCCGATGGTGGCGATGTTCCCACGCGTATTGGCGATTACATCCTGGGCATCACCGCTTGAGCCGAGCATGCTGGCCCAGGCGACCGGGTCTGTCATCTGCAAGGCATACAGACCGGCCTGCAGCCCAACCACGAGAACGGCGTAGACAATGATCCCAACCTTGGCCCACCAGAGTATGTTGAACCTTTCCTCGGTGACGAACAGGATGGCTGTGAGGGCCAGGGTCCACAAGACGGCCCCGATCAGCGGGATGGGGAACTTCGAGGAGATGGATACGACGGTCCAGATGAGAGCCGTGACCAGCGTCAGGTAGGTTGCAGAGGGTGCGCCGGTGCTGACAATGCCACGCCCGTACCGTCTAGGGCGGTCAACCGCGCGCGATTGGATGTGCGGATCTATCCCGAAGGCGATGAAAAGGGCGACCATCAAGGAAAACATCGTGAATAGATTGCCAGCGATCCAATACAGGACAAAGAGCGAGCCGTTCACGAACCAGAGCGGGAGGCTGGTGAGGACCTGGATCATGGCTGTCCTCCGGAGGTGAGCGTAACCCGCACCAGTTCGTCCAGGAATTGGCCAATGGGAACGCTGACAAAGCGGGCGCCGGAAACCGGTGTGCCGGTGGTCAGGACGTTGATCTTCACCGCCCACCAGCCCGGGTCTTCGACAGGAATACCCGAAGCAACGTGCGTCCAGGTAATGCCGCTACCAGTCAGGGAACCAGGACCGGGATAGCTGAATGAGAAGGATGGGTGCTTGAGATGCGCACCTGGGTAGGCTTGTTCGAGGCTGGTCAGGATCCACTGGCGGGATGCTTCTGTCAAGGAAAGGTTGATCGTGACCGCAGAGATGGTATCAATGTAGGTGCGGGTGTGCTCGACACACTCGAAATAGACGTGGACCTGCTCGTAGTATTTGTTGTTATAGGCGGCCGAGGGTGTCCAAGAAGCGCCGTTGGCATATTTGGTGCTGGGCCCAGGGCAGCCGTGATGATCGGAATTGGCTGTACCGGAAAGGCATAGCAGTTCCTCGTGACGGACTGCCTCGAAGTAGTGGTAGGTGATCAGGGGCACCAGCACCTGGGCCTGGAGGTCCACACCGCGTCGCTGGGGGTCCTGACCGACCACGACTGGGTGCAAGGGTGCCAGCTTGCCGCCGTCCCCCGCCCCAGGACCACCGGTGACGATGATCGGGCCGGTGGTTGTGTAGGGGGCCTCGCAGGATGGGGGGTTAACGATCTCAGTTTCAGGAGGGGTATTGTCCACCATTCCAGGCGGGCAACCTCCCGGCAGACTCGCACATGCCCCCTGTGGAAAGGCCAGGATCACGGCGTAGAAGTTGCTGTCGGAGAGGCCTTGCTGCATCAAGCTCCATAGGAAAGTGAAGGTATCTCCTGATGGTAGCGACCAGATGTCCTCATTCCCGGAAAGAACCGCCCTGAAAAGGTCCCCCCAATTGGTATATCCGGCCGCCAGGAAGCCGGTATAGTCGGAAATGTCCATGTTACCGCTGAGGATGCCGGCGATAAAAGCCGCATCTGTAGCGTAACCAGTACTGTTCTCGCTGTTCCCCGAGAGCGCCCCCAAACTGTTGCTTAAGCCGGACTCGCCCGGGTTGGCCGCCATAAAAAAATACGTCAGGGGAGTGGGCATCATGTAGATAGTCCCGCTGACCGGGTCCTGGTAAGCGTGGTATTCCGCCACTCCCCCAATTCCTGCAACGCTCGGCATCCAATCGGCGGGAATGTCTTGCAAACCTAAATCGATCAGGTTGCTTGTATCGACACTGCCGTCGCTGTTTACGATCGGGGTCCAGGTGCTGCCACCATCATTCGGGGGATTCCCGTCGTCAGCGGCAGCCGGTATGACCGAGAAGGTGGTCACAAGAACTGCCAGGAAAATGGAAATAATGGCGTAAAAAGTTTTGGTGTTCATCGCCCGATCCTTTTCCGATGCTACGGAGTATTGGTAACAGCGTACTTATGCGCTTCCTGCTCGAACAGGACGTGCTGCATCCGCCACTCCTGGAAGTTTTCATCGTACCCAACTGCAACATAAGCGGTATGCGTCTGCTCGACTGTCGGCCAGGGGTTGGAAAGTGTCACCTGCATTTTCCAGATGCGCACCATGTGCGCCTCGTCGTTGTCTACCAACTCGACCGGCAGTACTGTGCAGCTGGTTTGCACAAAATACTTTTCTGCTGTTGCGTGGACTGCTGCCGCAACGTATCCCCTGGCAAAGATACAACCTTCATGCGTAGTGGTGGTGCAAACCCGGTCCGCCCACTGTTCCGCAGACTCTGTGTAGTCGATGGTGTAGAACGCCGAGACGCCGGCAATGGCAGCCTGCGCATCCTGCGAGAGCGCCGGGCCGGCGGCGGGGATTTGCTTGTCTTGAAAGAGTGGGATGACGAAGTGGAAAATTGCCCAGCCTGCTAAGGCGATCAGGATGGCCGCCGTGAGCATGATGAGCAGGAAGATAGGAGTTACTGTTCCCTTTTCACTACGGTTAAAGAGACGAATTGTGTTGTGCATGGGGGTCACTTTGTCTCCCGGAGTTGCAGCAAAAGAAGTTGATCTACTTTCCAGGCGTCTTCGTTACGGACCAGGCGCATCTCGATTGCCTGGGTGCCAGCCTGAGTGTTGGCGATCAGGCACACATCAATATAGTTGTTCCCGGTCCAGGTTACGACCGGGGTACCTGTCCAGGCGATGTCTGTTGTGCTCATGGGCTGGACGAATGCCAAGTAGTCGGTCTTGTAGCGGTACAGGAAAGTTTCTGTATACACATCCATCGGCAGGCTGTCCGGAGCTGTGCCCTGCAGAATTGCGGAGCCTGCCTTGTAAGCTGCTGTGAGAGCGATGGGCGGGACGCTTGAGGGAGCAAGCACAGGGCGGGAGAAAAGTACCCATCCGAACAGCAGCCCGGCGAGCGCGCCAATGCTCATCGCAATAGTGAGCTTTATGTCGCTTTTACTGATTGAGATCGTGCTTGACATTTTGGTTTCTTCTTTATTTTTGTTTCCCCCAATTGGAAACAAAAAACGTCGGCTGGGGGAATCGCATCGATACCTGATATACGGTAACGCTTGGCCGGCTCGACCGTGCGATTTCCCGCAACCAACGCGGGGCTGACGAAGGACTTGCTTTTGAAACTAGCCGACTTCCAGATATTATGCTTTTTTTGGATTTTTGTCAAGGCTAGTGCGGAGGTTGTTTTTTAAAATGAATAATTTAAAGTTGAAAAGTGGACATCTAACGGAAATACCAAAGAAAGGGATTAAAGTTGAAAACCGGACAGTTTTGATAGAGTATCAGCCAAAACGGAGATGCAAACATGGATCAAATACACCCATGGCTGACTGATAAACAAATTCGGCTGATCTTGAGGAACTATTGTGATCACAAGATATGCTAAACAGAGGTTCAGGAAAATTTATGGGTTGGCAAGAGTCTTTTTTTGTTTTTTTGAAGCGATATCGATATGACCATTCTGGTTTTTCGGTGAGTTCTCAGCGACATACGCCAGGGAAACTTGCAGCGAAGGCAGAACAAGCCATCCAGCATGAATTGAAACGGGAAAAGGATTTGGTGGGGGATCCGGAATTACCGATCTCCAGTTACAACGGATAGGTTCACCTGCTGTTGGTTCTGGCAAGACAACTACGACATTGTGGCACGAGACTTCACAAAGAGCCACCGTATACTTGCGCCTGAGGCGGTCAGGTGGAGGTGGTGTTGGGTTGCGCCGTCAGCTAAACGCGGCTTGCAGGTTGCTGCAAGACTTTGACTTCTTGGTTGATCCGCTCGCTCAACCGACCTTGGGCACACTCCAGATCGTAGCGGACCTGCATGCGGAGCCAGACTGCGGCGCTAGTGTTGAAATAACGAGCTAAGCGCATGGCGGTGTCGACAGAAATAGCACGTTGTCCCCGAACAATCTGGCTGATGCGAATGGGTGTTACCCCAATATCATGCGCAAGGCGATATTGAGTTAGGCCTAGCGGCTTCATGAAGTCTTCAAGCAGAACTTCACCGGGGTGAATGGGAGAGAGTGTGTTATCCATGTTTGCCTACCTTTACGAATGATAATCAACGATCTCGACGTTTTTGGCTTTGTTGTCAACCCATCTGAAACAGATACGCCATTGATCGTTGATGCGAATGCTATACTGCCCAGATCTACCACCCTTCAGTTTCTCAAGGTGGTTGCCTGGAGGAGCGAGCAAGTCTTGGAAGGTCTCGGCGTCATCCAGGTAGATCAATTTGCGACGAGCTGTGCGTTGGATATTCTTGGGCAACTTTGTTGATACGATGCCGAAGAAGACTTTCTTAGTTTCTTCGGAAGCGAATGACTCGATCACGAGACAATAATATCACGACGCGATAATATTTTCAATCCCCATTTTTTATTCTGGAAAACCAACCCAACATTTGGCATCAACGGCGGTGTGGAGCGTCGTTCGCTGCATGCCGTTGTTAAATCGACTATGCAGGGCATCATCCCCATATCGAGTGTATCTTCCGACCAAGGTCTCACCCGGTTCACGAACAGGGAAAAAGGTGTTGTAAATCATCAACGGACTGCAGATCTCGGTTGAGCTTACCAGCACGGAGATCCCTGTGAGGTCTCCACCCAAGATGTAACCCACAATTAGCGCGCCAGACAGAAAACCCATGTTGTCATCACCAACCTCGCGGCACCCACACCGCAGGCGAAGTGACTCTGCGCCCGTGTTTGGGCAGCGATCCGGTATTCCGAAGATAGCGAATGCTGTAGTTGTAAATGAGATCAAACGGGTGGCCTGGAAATAATTCCTCCAGCACCGCGATAGGCGTGACGACCCACAAGTTCGTAGGCGACGCCACCGCTGTACCTGCTCCGTCTAAGAGAGCACACATCCCAAATGCCATCAGAAACCAGGGCCCAACGTCTGCCAAGGTCTCATCGTCAACGTCGTTGAACCATTGGACATTCAGGTGTCGCCATCAATTCCCCTCGTGAATTTCTTGATCGGATCCAGGGTCCATGATAAAGCGAGGCAGTAATCGCATCTCTTTGTTAGTCTAGTGCATCTGCTCCCACTCTTCGAGCGTCGGAGGGTATTGTGGCAACCGGCAGTACGCAAGCGGGCGCCCATGATCGCCTTGTGTCCAATTCCGCACCAACGCCTCGTAGGTATCCCACCAGGCGGGCAGGAAGGTCATCCATGTTACATCGGCTGGGATATACTCGTAATCATGAGGATCGATGAACAGACGTAACCCAGGGTATATGCCTGCCAAGGTGTAGTACTCGGTAAGAGGAGCAACTGATGCCTCGTAACCTAAATCTCCCACAGTACATGCCCAAGGCTTAACCTTCACATTTGGATGTGTCGCTTGGTACTGGACGCCATCGGCTTTGTAAGACTCGATACGCCAGGACATATACTGGTAGAAGGTCAGCCTGTTAAACTGCGGAGCTTCCATCGGTTGGCTAGCACGCCAGCCAAAGAAGACAATCGGCAAGGCGATGGCGAGAATGGTAGCTGCCAAGGCAGCGGCGGCAAGGGTCTTGAATACGAACCTGATCACTTTCAAGGCAAACCGGGTGATGGTCTCAAAGAGCCTCTTGGCAGTAGTCGATGTGGCTGTGGTTATGATGTTTTCCTCCTCGTTTGGTATGCTGCGCAGCACGTTTCAATATGCAATGTCTTGAATGGGTGAATGCGAGGCGTTTTTCTATGCCGGATTGGATAACTGTATTTTGAATGTATGTACATTGTACTACATTTATAAAGAATGCAAATCTTTACCGTGCCATGTATTACCGCAAGAATTTTCCCTGTGAGCAAGAAGAATGGTTTGTTATTTCTTGTTATGACATTCTCTGAAAGAGGGTAGGAGAACATTTGGTCGCTATCAATTTGTTCCTGGCTCTTAAAAAATAGTTAGCAATGTGCTAACAAATCTCTATATACAAAATTATCTTTACCAAAGAGGCCGCCAGCTCTTTGTAGAAAATGCCGCGCAATGTGGCGATGTTGATTCGAGAGAAATTGGAAGCCATTGTTGCAAATCCTTATGTTGACCCTCCCAATGATAAAAAACTGCAAGGGCGGGACGCGTATCGATTCCAAGTAGGAGACTGGCAGGTGCTCTACGAAATACAAGATGACAAATTGGTAATATTGGTGTTGAAAGTAGCTTCCCGTGGTGAGGTGTACCGATGAACGAGACAATTCAACTTATTAAACTTGATGGCAAGCCTGAATGGGCTATTCTTCCTTACAAAAAATATCTCGAACTTGTCGAGCAGGCCGAGATGTTGCAGGATGTTCGCGATTACGATGCGGCCAAAGCTGATCTGGAAAGCGATAAGGAAGAATTGATCCCTGCCGATATGGTATTTGCCATCCTGGACGGTGAAAACCCGATTAAGGTTTGGCGCAATGCTCGCGGCCTAACCCAGCAGCAAGTAGCTGATGCGGCAGGGATTAGCAAGCCTTACCTTTCGCAGATTGAAACCGGCAAACGAAAAGGTAGTACCGAAAGCCTTGCCTCGATCGCAAAGGCATTGAACGTTTCATTGGATGAGATAGTTGTTCAAAAAAAATTGGGCGGAAAATAACCTTCCGATTTTTTACGTTGCTGTGCTTGTAAAGAGATTTTGTTGACTAATTGCTGAGAGTATGAGAGGCAAAAGGGGTTGAAATTTACATCCGATGAGATGTCTAAGGACTGACAGTATATTTTCACGCCTGGCCTACCTTCTGCTCTGCTTTTTCCCAGGGGGATTCGTCTGGGTCCACTTCTGTCAGGCGGGACAGGGTGGTTGCATAAATAAAGATTGGAGCCATCTTATTTTTAGCTGACCAGAAATTAATTTTTCCGAGCATGGTTGTCATTTGACTTCTTGCTTCAGTCACTATGCAGAGAACTCCTTGTGATGCCCTTGACGCGTTTGTGAACTTGGAGTCCCAATTATCTGCTGTCTCAGTTTTGATGTGTTCGCTGGTCTCGACCTCAACATAAAGCGTCGAGGCGTCTTTCTTGATAACAAGGTCTGGCGCGAAATAATTTTTGTCGTTGAAATCTATATGCGACGGGTTGTAATCCACTTCCCAGCCGAGTGCCTCGAAGCGTGCGCCTACCCTGGTTTTCAGTCCCCCCCGGTTCCCGGTCTTCGCTGATTTTATCAGGGACGAATCTTTTGGGGTTTCCAGGGCCTGGCCGGTCAAGTGGATAAAGTACCATAACCCTTTGGGAGACAAGAGAAAGATTTTTACTGGACGACCGCCACCTTCTAAATTCAGCGGTATCTCTTGCTCGGCGAGCAGACTGCACCTGTCAGTTGCGTATTTCGCGATCTTTCTGGCGATTAGTAGATCAAGTCCTGCACCTGCTGCCATTTCGCTGATTGTCGATTTGCCGATCTTCCCCACAAATTCCACAATGCGCTTAATATGCGCTTTTGTATCTTCTGGTTCTTCAAGTTCAAAATCTGTCTCCCAGGCTTCCCAATCTTTTATCCCGTTCAGCGTTTGGATATCTGAACCGGCAGGCGGGGCATCAAAACTATCTTCCTTTGGGTCGGTTATTTGTCTTGGAGTGGAGGCATTTTCTTTGTAATTATCCCTTCCACCCAGCTGGCCGCGCAGTCTTGCCGCTTTAGCGACTCTGGCTCGTTCGGCATCCAGCGTTTGTTCTGCGTTGGCTTTTGATCTTTCAAATAAGTCGGCGCGCCTTTTTTCCGCTCGCAGTAAACTCTCCAATTCTGTCACTCGAGATAGAAGTTTATCTTCTTTGTTATCCGGGCTTTTGGTACTATTCGCCGCAATAAGGCGGAGTGTTTGCGCCATTCCCTTCATGGTAGTTACAAGTTCTTCAAGTGGCAGTGTCGCTGCTGAAGAACCAGGGTGTTTTCCAGTCAGGATATCCACCTGGTCCGGGCATAGTACACGCGCAACGTCCGCGAGTCCCTGCCTGGCAACAACAAGTCCGCTTTTAACTTCCCTGATCGTTTCTTCGAGCTGGCGGGCGTACATGGCCGACTGCCCTTCGGAGATCATTTTATTCAATGTTTTGGGATCTGTCATGGCATTGGAACTGTAACCCAGGGGTTGTTGTATACATTCGTCAAAGTCGTGTTGGCGGAAAGAATGGCAACTTCGGCAGACTGGAGGGTTGCATCCGAGGGCGCACTCGCCCAAACCGCAATGGCGGCGGCTGCCTGTTCGTTTGCGTTCGCCGCATCGAGCATCAAGGATCGTAAACCGGCGAGGGTGTCAGGGATGGTCGTGCCATCTATGGACGTTGTCAAGTTTTGAGTCCGCCGTACGGTATCCTGAATCTGGCTATCTTGTTGAAAAAGATCGGTTGTCTGCTTGTCCAGGATGCTTTGCAGTTCTACCTGCACAGAACTGATTTCGCTCGCCCACCGCTGAACGTTATTTTGATAAGATGCGATCTGGGCCACGCGGGGGCTGAGAAATAGCAGTCTTCCGTCGTTACCCAAAGGGGTAACATTCCACCCGATAAACATCAAAATAATAGGCAGGAGAATAAAAGATGATATTCGTATAAGCATTTTCTTGCTAATTACGATTTCGTCTAATCGCATTGAATTCCACACCTGTTTCGCCGTCAGTCTTCTTGCATTCTTTATTGCGCGGCTGCTCCCGCTTCCCAATTAATATTATCTAAGAACACCATGTGTTCGGCTATGACCTCAACCACTTTTTGACTTGTAGATCTGTCACGAGTCTGGATATGCCCGTCTACCGCGATTACCGATCCAGGACGCAGATATGGATAAGCCAACTGGGCAAGGTTACCAATTGTTACTACTCTGAGATCTTTTACAGTTTCTTCTTCACCGGAGTTGGTAAGCAGGAGACGCATGTAAGCATATTGGTGATTCCCTTCGCCTTCTTTTGTGCGCCATTCAAAGTGTATGTCATCTCCGACTGTCCCAACTACAAAGACATTATTCGCTCTGGGCTTGAGTAAAGCGGCTCGTCCGTTCGCTTCTCCTGCGCCATTCCAATTGATGTTTCTTAAAAGAATCAAGTGTTTTGCTTCCACTTCTGTTATGATTTTATCCTCGTAATCTCGCGTCACAATATGACCGATAACTCCCAACTCGGAACCTTTTGCAAGGTAGGGGAAATACATGGTTGCCATGTCGTCCCACATGATGACGCGCAATCCTTTGACGATCCTGGGCCTGCTGGACATCAATAATATCCGCAGGAACGGACGATTACGCCCATCTCTGCCTACAGTGTTGAAATGAATGTTGCCTGTTATGTTCCCAACGATGAAAATTCGGTTCATGGTATTTTAATCCTAGGGATATCGAGAGGCCGCTATAGCTTTTCTTTCCAAGCGTTTGCGAAGAGTAAAAAAAGAATGATCCCGATCACGATACAACCGACGAATATTATGAAACCTGCAAGAAATCCTAGGATCATGTCAGGCCTCGAAAATTAGGGTGAGAGCTTGGGCTGGTCGCTCAGGGTGGCTGGTTTTATGATTATTATTTTCCAGCTTCCCGCGCAGGACCAGCAGGGAATTTGCCCCCATCAGGTGATATAGGTAAGGCGATAATTTGGTTACTTCAAGAAGATTTGCTGACATTTTGATTCCCCTCTATGCTTGCAGGACCGTCACCGACTGGAGAGTCGTTTTTCTCGCCTTCCCCATTCGCTTCTTGGGCCACCAATCCCAACCGTTCAAGTTCTTTGCGAATGATCAACGCTGCTTGGGCTTTCGGTGCACGGTATTCAAGTAACGCTAACCGGTGCAGCGCACTCATCTCCTTATCTGACAGATAAATAACAACCTTCGCCATATGCAACCTCCTTCAAGAAGTTGGAAAAATGAACTACGGTCCAATGGCTCTTTTATCATGGGAGGCTAAAGTAATTCTCTTGGTTTAACTACAGAAATTCTATGAAATTTCCCCCATGGGTTTATCACCGAAAAAAACCTAATTTTCGATTTTAATACTTATATGCAGCAATCATGTTCACGTGTTTTGAAGTGTATGGGTGGCAATGTCCAGCTGTCCCGCGTTTTACGTACACTGGACTTCAAGAATGGTTTCAACGTCGAAACTCTATTGACCAAGATTTTACCGACAATGCAGACGGGAGGCACAAAAGAACACCGAATGTCAAGGGAGATTTTTCTATGAATCAGCGAAATATGAGCATTACCTCAAATGGATCGATTGTTTTAACCCTGGTTTAATATTTACGCTTTGATTTTACTTTGGGTAATATTGCCAGTAGATATTTTTGCTTCAGTTTCGTTTTTTATTTCTGTAAAAACTTTATCCCGCCAATAATAATAAGATTGCTCGGTCATCGTAGGTGATCCATCGACATTAGACCCAAATTCCTCGGAGAGGCGGTCTGCCAGGGACATCGAGTCGCGCAATGTGTCACGATATTCCCACTTCAACACAACCCTCCTCCAACGATCAATTGTAAAGGTGGGCTTTCTGCCTCGCCGTCTGGGCTTGTTCAGGATTGCTAAAACTTTATCGGCTTCCAAAGTTTGGGCTGGCGCAGAAGGTGGGATTACTCTTTCTCCGTCAATTGGTTCAAATCCCCATATTCTGATCAGGGTGTCTACCCAGCCTCCAGGAGGGGGATCGAGAAAGATGAATCTCCGTTTGCGAATGGCACTGTCAATGAAATACCCCAGGCACATGCCCGTCATAACCAGCCCCAAGCATATTACCATTGCAAAAGTCAAGGCAATATCTGCGACATTCACCCCCACGTCAAATTTTATTTTTTGATAAACCCAGGCAATGGGAAAAAATACGATTAGGGCCACGCCGACAAGGATCAAATACAGAACGGTTTTCTCAACACGCGTATATTTCCCACCCCGAAAGATCGTGCGAATTATCATGGCCCCCTGATTTTAGCATAAAAAAGGATCTTTGAGATTCTCGTGATAGAGGGAAATATATTAGGGCGTTGGGGCTTCATCCGCCCAACATGCAAGTATGTCTCTTCGGTATGCTGGCTAGAAATGTCTACAATATTGGTTCCGTGACACTCTGCTGCCGCTAAAGCGGAGAGTCAAACTATAAACGAGATATAGCTATAATGAATTTCTATCTAACCCCGTTACATCAAAGGAACTACTTGCCAGATAAGTTGTTGTCGGAAGGCTAGCTCCATCGTGACCCTTTCGTCTAGAAATCAAACGAGGCAGGTGAAAACCCGCCTCGGTAACTAAACGAATGTGAAGAGAACATTCAGGAGACTAATGCTTCCGGCCACACCGCCAGACCGGCTTTTTTACTGGCCTGCCAAAGATCCCGATCAAACGTCGCCATGGTAATCCGGGTTTCCAGTGTTTCCTTCCAAAGAAGTGCACAGGCGAGGTGCATTGCATCATAACCGCGCAAACCATATTCCCAGGCAAGAGCGGAGGCACGATCAATAGTACCAGAGGATGTATTCAGGCGTGTAAAAGAGGGCCAGTGATCAAGAAAATCTTGCCAGGCTTGCATAGCAATCTTCCTCTTTACCCATCCCTGACGAACGGTTTTCTCAAACGCGGCAGCCATTTCCACTTTAGTTAAGGAAGCAGATCCAACTGATCCAGCGCTTTCGAGAAATGCAATCACCTCATCCGTGCCGGTCTCCTGGATATACCGTTTTACAAGCGCGCTCGTATCCAGATACAGGATCATTGGCGATCCTCGACTACCAGGTCAGAGACTTGTCGATCTCCGCGGTTAATGGCCACCGGCTTGTAAGGATTTAATTTCTGCCCATCCCACTCAGCAAGTCCGGTAGCCACCATTGCATGCAAGCGCTCTTCTACGGATGCTTTGACTGGCACAATCTGACCGATGGGTTTACCATGCTCGGTGACTACAATTGTCTGGCCGGATTTGACCCGCCGCATATACTCGCTCAACTTGCTTTTTAACTCACGTATGCCAACTCTCATCTCATTCATAATGCAACTCCTTGATGTAGTTGCATTATACCATTATGTGCCCACATATCGGTGGTTTGATTAGCCAACCAAATACTATCCTAAATCTACAGGGAATTTCCAAAAAAAAAGAAATAATCAGAGTTTCGCGAGCGGCAGGGTCACAACGCCTTTGCCAAGTGGGAGGGTCATTTGGCTTGGATGAATTATGTACCCCAGGCCAGCCTTCCCTTCAAAATCTTTCTGGAAGTTGACAATCTCCTTTGCCATCTCAGGGCGCGGCGTTTCGGACTGCTTGATCTCGAGGGTAATCAGCCGGTCTTGGGTATCGATCACCACATCCACTTCGGACCCCGCCGCGGTGCGCCAGAAGTAAAGTGCCGGTTCCTCCCCCGATGGGTATAAATTTTGAATAACTCGGCGACGACCAGATTCTCAAAAATGGCCTCACCCATAGGACCGGAAGCGGCATGTTCGATGTCCCGCAACCCAACCAGGTAGCAGAGCAACCCGGTATCAGTGAAGTACACCTTAGGGGATTTCACCAGCCGTTTGCCAATGTTGGCGTAGTAAGGTCGCAAGATGAAGACTTGGAAACTGGCCTCCAGGATCGAAATCCAATCCCTGACCGTGTTGACCGATATCCCGACATCCCTGGCCAGGTCGCTCAGGTTGAGGATCTGCCCACTGCGGGCGGCCAGGGCACGCAGGAAAGTCTGGAACAGGCTCAGGTCACCGATGTTGCGCAGATTGCGGATATCGCGTTCCAGGTAGGTTTGTACAAAGCTTGCCTGCCATAAGCGGACATGGCGGTCGGGGTTGCAAACGATCTCTGGATAGAAGCCGCGCAGGATATGCTCCCATAATTCCTGGATCGGCTGGTCTGGCAGAGTGACCGTTTTTCCTTTTTCCCAGGGCAATTTCCTTTTTGGGTAATGATCAACTTCCCAGCGCGACATGGGAAGCAACTTCAGCACGGCGGCGCGTCCCGCCAGGCTTTCGGTCACCTGCTGCAACAGGAGCAAGTTCTGGGAACCGGTCAGAATATATTGGCCGGGTTTGGCCCGGTGGGTGTCCACTTGCTCTTTAATGTACGGCAACAGAACGGGAGCATACTGGATTTCATCAAAAATTACTGGAGGGGGATGCATGTTGAGGAAACCGCGCGGGTCGTTCAACGCGGCAATACGGACATCCGTTGGCTCCAGCGATTCAATGGGGACCCGGTCCCCATAAAGATGCTTCAGAAGGGTAGTCTTACCGGACTGGCGCGGACCGACCAGCACGACAGCGGGAAATTGCTTGACCGCTTTCTTCAGAACGGGTTCCAGGCTGCGGGGAATATAGATTTGGCTCATAGCTATACCTTGTGCATATTTGCACGTTTTTCTATTATTAGACATTGCATGTTGAATTCTCAGGTTTGAATTGTGGCTATGGTGGGGGTTTGGTGAGTTTTATCCCGGGTGCAATTATTCCCAGATCGCTCGCAATTGCTAGTGACGATAAAGCCTCTGCGGTCTCTTCTGCTGCAATAACCGTCCTTCCTTGGTGTTAGCGTTTTATTCAATCCCCGGCCGGTGGCAGATCGTCACGACCGGGAAGGTCAGGACGAAAAACCTGGTGCAGCAGACCATCCAATCCGCTGGGTCAGGATCCAAAGCCTTCTTGTTCGCACCCTTTGAGCAACTGGCCGATAAGAACGTGCTGACAGAACCGGTCTGGACAAAACCTGGTAACGATTTGCCATTAGCCCTCTTTTTGAACGATCAGCACAACCGGGCTAACCTCACCTTGGATTAGAATTGGATTTACTTGGTACCGTCACAACATTGACAATAAAACATCAATAGTTTATTATATATATATAAAGTCACATATATCAATGACCTATCATATATGAAACAAACTCTTTTGTCAGTGAAACAAAGCGAACTTCTGGATAATTTGGTCGTTAAACACGGTCAAATAGTAACTTCCGGCCAGATCCTTAGTCAGGCTGAAGACTTTTGGGACTACAAACAGGCAAAGAACCAGGTTACTAAACTGGTTAAAAACGGTTGGCTCATTCGCATCAAGAGGGGGCTTTATACCATTTCCGACTTAAGTACCAGGGGGTTCTTAACTCTGTCTCCTTATGTGGTAGCCAACCTTTTGGTTCTCGACTCCTATGTCTCTTTTGAATCTGCTTTACAGCAGTATGGCATGTTTGACCAATTGACGGATAAAACAATTTCTGTGGCACTAAAAATGTATAAGGCGGTGAAGATAAACTCCACCGAGTATCGTTTTGTCAAAACCAAACCCGAGTATTTTTTTGGCTGGCAAGAGGTAAACATTGACAATAGAAATGCTCGGGTGGCTACGCCTGAGAAAGCCTTAATTGATTTGGTTAATTTTCATAAAAGCGAGTATGCCATCGATTTGGTTATCGAAAAACTGCAAGAGCATAAAGACGATTTGGATATGGCCCAACTAAATGACTATATAAGCAGATTTTCTCTCACCACCGTAAAAGTTTTTGGGTTGATTTTTGACTTAATTGGGATTAATTCAGATAAGTTGTATGAATTGGTAAAAGCCAAGTACGGTACACATTGGATGCTGTCCGGCGATAGCAAATTTAACGCCAAATGGCGTTTATATTACCAGGCTTATTTTGACAAATACAGATCAGCATGAATACCCAAATCATTACCCGCCAACAGTTAGAGATTATTAATCGAAAAACGCTTAGGTATCCTCTGCAAACTGCTGAAAAGGATTATTTCTTAGCCTTAATCACGCAAATCATTTTCCATTCACCTCTGGGAGATAAGCTGGTCTTTAAGGGAGGAACAGCTATACACCACTGTTATTTGGAACAAAACCGTTTTTCTGAAGATTTAGACTTTTCTTCAAATCAGGTAAATCTATCACTAGAAGAAATCCGGGGGATGTTTACTCCGGTCAGTTTTTTAGCCGTCAAAAAGGATTATCAGTCCGAGGCAACTATTAAGATCGAACGATTGCAGTATACCGGGCCATTAACGTTACCCAATTCATTGACGGTAGAAATTGATCGTCTTCAAAACGTGTTGTTGCCTCCTAAATTGATGAAATATAACAACATTTGGGGGTTGGACTTTAAAGTTAGAGTCATGGATGTGAGAGAAATCTGTGCTGAAAAGATCAGGGCAATGAGCGACCGGGCCAGATACCGTGATTTTTACGATTTCTTTTTACTCTTGGAAACACAGCATATCAATTTGGGTGAAGTAATCACCTATGTTGGCAGGAAAGAAATCCGAAAACCCATAACAAAAGCCAATATTTACCGTAACTGGAAAGTGGGGGGAACACAGAAAACCGCAAAAATGGACCAAATCCATTATTCGCGGCCAGTAGATGATGCACAGATTGAAAACGTAATCGAGAAATTACCGTTCGTGGAAATTACCTCGCCATGATCCAGTTAGAAGAGCTGATATTGTACGACTTTTATGATTTTACCTGATGGTGCAGGAGTATCATCCCAGCTTGAACGAGACCATCCATTTGATAAAACAAAAGGAAGTGTGCCGACCGATCTCGAATGAGTCTATTCTATCTAATTGGAAGTGCCGTAAAAAACCGGCGTGATGAAATGGATTTGGTCTATTACAAAGAAGATGTTTTCAACCACGAGGAATGGATAGAGGAATTTCTAAGGAACTTGGTGTTTGAAACGATTTCACCCCACAGCATGGGATTAACGAAAGAATGGCTGAGAGCTGGATTTGACCGGCCGCTCTTTGTAAACTATGGGGGATGATGCTCGAAAACGAAGCAAATGTAATGTAAATCCTACTTCGCAAAATCTGCTCGACTAACCAAGTCGAGCAGATTTTAGGTCGGTAAACATTAGGCCGAGATTGGGTAGCAATGTGTTAGGACCGTCGAGGTTTGAATATTTCGGAGGCTCTTGGTTGCTATATAATGTAGTCATGCTCTCGCGTATAGATGCCAGAATTGCCCGTAAGGTTAAACACCGTCTACTAAAAGTGGCTCCCGTTAAGCGGTTGATGGTGTATGGTTCGCGCGCTCGGGGGGATGCTGCACCTGATTCTGACCTGGATCTTTACATCGAAGGCCCTACTGTTACACCAGATATGCGACGAAAAATCAGCGAGATTGCCTGGGAAGTCAGCTTGGAGACGGGTATCGTAATATCAACCTTGATCTATAGCAAACAGTTGGCTGGTCAGCCGATTATCAAGGCGATTGAGATGGATGGCGTTATAGTATGAATGAAGATATCAGGCAGGCTATTCGTCTACGGGTTGGGCAAGCGAGAGAAACCCTATAAGAAGCCGACGCATTACGCGAACATAGCCTTTGGCGGGGCGTCATCAATCGTTCTTATTACGCGATGTTTTATGCGGTTTTAGCTCTGGGAGTATCCATGCAAGTCGTACTTTCCAAACATTCTCAGGCGATTGCTTTTTTCGACAAAGAATTCGTTAAAACGTAAATTTCCCTCGCGAGCTTTCGCGATCTCTTCATCTAGGGTTCGACCAGCGCCATGTAACTGATTATGGCGACATCTGGACGGTGAGTCAGGAAGAGGCGGAGATCGTTTTCTCAGAAGCCCGCTTGTTTGTAGAAAGTATTGACGGTTATTTAAAAAAAACAAAATTAGCGGTGCCAGAGTTAGTCCTGTGCTGCTGGCTGCCGGAAGAGTATGCAGGGGCTGGATTTAAAGTAGAGCATGATAGAAGCGGAGACCGCCAGAATGGGCGGTTTCTGCAAATCTGCAAGGGCTTTTGCGGCAGCCCCTGTTTTGTAACCTCTTAATCCCGACAAGGGCTTCAAAAAAAGTCACTATACGAGGTCTTTTTTATGTCATTTCTACTTCACACAACTTTTTGTGTGAATAATGATTATCAGTACCCCCGGTTTTGCTCAAATAACATATGCTCGAAAAACCTTGACTAAAACGGAACATTCGTGCTTTAATCATGCCAACAATAAATTATTCCGCCATTCGTTGAGAAAGCCTGCTCAGATCAACTTGATCGAGTAGAACCAGACGCCAGCACTGGCACTGGGAGAATCCGTTTACAGCATTTCTTACAGGGAGAGCCCTGTCTGTATGGCTCAGTAAACGCATTTCTCCTGGTTGCCAGTTTTTATTTAATTCCTTCCTGGTTCCTGGAAAAATGTCTGAACCAGCCGCAAGAAATATACTAGCAGATACGCGCATTCCGGTTTTGTATACCTTCGCAATATCGTGTATTTTTCGAGGTGCACCTGCTATTGCCTGTCAACAACTCCCGGCATGATCACCGCAGTGCATGAACGGAGAGAGTGCTTCATTCGCAAACATACAAGATGGGTGCTGATCAGTAGGCCCCGCAACCAATCGGGAACGATCTGTAAAGTGTGATATCCAGCGTGACTTCCCGGCGGGTTATTCCGAAATGTCACATCCAGACTATAGGAAAAAGGAGGAAGATGAAAGAAAAAATGGAAAAGGACCTTAATAGGATTCTCGATCTCTATACCGAAATCCTTAAGAACCAAAAGCTCTCTCTGGAGATCATATCCACCTACTGTGCAGAAGTTCGTCGTTTTTTCTTATGGCGGGCAGAGCGCGGTTATCAACCCACTGGTTTCCAGCAGGTGACCAGCCTCGATATTAAAGCATTCTTGAACAACCACAAACGGTCCAATCCACCGATTGCGTGTAACCGTACTCTGGCAGCTCTGCGGTCTTTTTTAGCATTGTGGTACCGGATCGATAGTCCAAAAAACAACCCGACCCGGACGATTCCCAATGCCTCGGATGCGCAAAAAGCTAACTACTGGCTGGATTGGGAGCAACAGCAGCAACTGGAAGGGGCAATCGATCGACAGCTCCAGACTTCCCTTGACTTGATTGCATGGCAGGTCAACCGGGTCCGCTCCGCAGTCTTGGTACGTTTTCTGCTCCATACCGGGATGCAATCGGTGGAAGTCCGTACCTTGCGCTTGGGGGATATCCGTTTGGGCGACACGCGGGGGGTAGTGCATGTGAGAGGCAAGCGCGATCGGCGCTTGCTGTTGGATGGTTCAACCTGTGCCGCTCTGCGTGTCTGGTTGACGGTCCGTCCGGGTGGGAAGGATGACCGGCTCTGGCTGGATGAGAACAGGGGTGAAGCGCGCCTGCTAAGCGAACGTGCTATCTGGCGTGCCTGCCGTCGAATGGTTCAGCTGGCCGGGCTGAATCCGGAAGCAGTCTCTCCACGTATCCTGCGCAATACCTGCGCCCATAACCTTCTGGTAGCTGGCGAGTCGCCGCGGGTGGTCAAGCGCCTGATGAAGATTTCTACCACTAAAATTGCTGCGCGTTATCTTTGAAAAAAAGTGTCTCTTAATCGGACAGGTTTGCTTGCATAGCAAGTCTCGATGACATATGATCGAATTGGTTTTGCCTGCGGATGCAGGGCTCTCTATTCGTCAGGAAGCCGCCCGGCTTCAATTGCACGGAAGCAGCAATTCACCTGGAGCATGTTCAATGAGACATGCGAGGCGTTTGGGATTTGTTTCAAATTCCCAAACGACCATACCCTTCCCGGATCCTTCGTCCTCCAGATCCGGGGCACAAGGGACAGACGTACGTCAGCCCCCAGGACGGGAAAGCGGGAACCGCTGCTGACGATAAACTTTCCGCATGTACGTCAGCCCTGGCTGACGCCTGGCTTAATGAATTACCTTGCAAGTGTTGGACGTCATTCGAACCAAAGGTCCGAATATTCATAAAAATCATTATCGACAGGGTCGAAATTAATAGCATGTAACTATTATTCGGCCCGGACTATAGCAATATAAAGATCAGAGAAAAGATATGAGCCCTGCATCCCTGGCAAACCAGATTGCTTATGTGCTAGACGCCCTTTTCTGGGAAAAGGAAGATATCGAAACCTACAAGGCCGAACATCGGGTTGCCTCGGTCAAGCGGGATCTGCGTCCGAACGGCGACCCGACCGGGCCGTTGCCGATCATACTCTCGTATGGGACAAGGGAAAATTATTTCAGGACCTCCATCCCCTTCTTCCGCCGCGCGAAAGAGCTGACTGGCAAACGATTGCTGGCCGACCTGCTGGATCCGAAAACCATCTGCCGAACACTGGACACCTACTACACTGACCACAAAGCTTCTTTCCTGCGGAACGTGCTGGCTGCCATCGGAAAGGTCCATCAGGGCTGCGAAAAGGTGGGCTGGACGAGAATGCCCTCGCCGGTCACGGACATCTTGCGAGCCCGAGTGAAAGCCTATCAGGACGACAATCATGTACACCAGGCCCGCTTCGGTTATATCCCGGAAGACGCTGATCGGATCATCGCAGTCTTGCTAGAGAAAGGATCTACTTTTGCTTTGGCTGCGCAGGTCGTCCTGCGCTGTGGGTTGCGAATATCCGAAGTCGCTGGCCTAAAAGGCGAAAATGTGGATCTGAAAAACATGGTATTGCATATTACTGGCAAAGGTGGCAGACCTCGGAATGTGAATCTCCCGGCAGAGATAGCGGAGCAGCTCAATCCGTCCATGCAATATCTTTTCAATCCCAACCGTTTATGGAAGTTTGCATTCTATAATGCAGTCCGGAAGGCTGCCCGAACGTTGGGGATCAATGTCACTGGAGTGCACCGTCTGCGGGCGAACTGTTTTCAAAACACATATAAGAAGCTGATAATGGAAGGGTTGACAGATCTGGAGGCACGGAAGCAGGTATCCCAAGATGCTGGCCATAACCGGGTGAAAGTGACGTATAGTTATATTCCAAAAGGGGAATGATAAAAAGCCCGCTTGACAGCCGTACAATCAAGTGCTATTATGCACGGCAGGAGAGCTGCCATGGAGGAAACCAAATTGACCGTGCGCGTACCGCGTGAGCTATTGGAAAATATTAAACGCTACGCCACCCAGAATAACACCACACTTACCAACCTCATCCAAGCCTTTCTGCGTGCCATTCCTGCCCAGGTGCCGCTGGACAATGCCCCCATCGTTCGAAGGTTAAGCGGCACAATGTCGCAGGCTGTTTCCATACAAGATTACAAGAAACACCTGGGCGAGAAATATGGCCAATAAACCCTGCGTGCTGATCGACATTAACATTCTCCTGGATGTTCTGCAGAAGCGGGAACCGTTCTATGAAATATCTGCAGCCTTGCTGGCAGTGGTCGAGATCGGACGGGTTAAGGGGTACATTGCTTCTCACAGCCTCACCACCCTGTTTTACCTGATCAAGAAAGACAGGTCTGCCCCGGAAGCCCGGGCGACGATCACGAACGTTTTGCAGTTCATCAAGATCGCCCCGGTTGACCAGAGCACGATCGAGCAAGCTCTAAATCTCGACTATCGCGATTTCGAGGATTCAGTCCAGATGATCTCTGCCGTTCAATGCAAGGCTGATTGTTTGATCACGCGCAACGTCAAAGACTACCAGCCTGCCCTTCTGTCTGTTTTGCAGCCTGTGGAGTTCCTGGCCACGCTGTGACCCAGGGAAATTTCTTTTTTTGGGGGAGGCAGACGATGAATAGTTTATTTGTAACTGCCTAACGAAGTTTAATGCCACTTCGATTAGTTTCCTGTACTGCGTATACCGGCTGATTCCGTTAAATTCCTTGGATCAGCAAATGGTCATGCTAATAACTCTTCAAAATTCCCCTGACTTTCTGTACGTCAAGCATCATTCGCTTTTCCACCCGGTTTCAGAAAAAACCTTGACATATCTCCCGTACTGTTGTACAGTAAACCTGTACAGATTGGAGAAACCATGACAATTCACACCACATATACTCAGGCTCGTGCCGGGCTTGCCAAGTTGTTAGATAAGGTCACACGCGACCGCGAGGTTGTCGTGATCCAGCGTCGAGGCCATGAGGATGTGGCGCTGATCTCCGCGGCGGAACTTTCCAGCCTGACAGAGACTGCATATCTGTTGCGCTCGCCGAAAAATGCGGAGCGCTTACTTTCTGCCCTGGGGCGCGCTTTGAAAAACGAGGGTCGGCCACTGACGGAACAAGAATTACGCCAAGAGGTGGGACTTGAGTCGGAAAACGCGTGAGGCCATTTTTCATCCGGAATTCCTGGAAGACTTGCGTTATTGGATCGAAACCGACCGGAAACTGGCTTTGCGTACCCTAGACCTGATCGAAGCAATATTACGCGATCCCAATCAGGGTGTTGGTAAGCCTGAACCACTACGTTATCTTGCACCAGGTACCTGGTCACGTAGGCTTACCCAGGAACATCACATTGTCTATCTGGTTCGCGACGACCGAATTGATTTCCTGCAGGCGAGGTATCATTATTAGAATCTCGCGGACAACCCGTTAGAATAATTGGGGATATCTCCCTCGAATGATTATCCCTAACAAGACAATGGTAATGGTTTTCATTTCGGAATGAGTGGAGATATTCCTGTACATCATGGAAAGTGCATATGGGAGAAGATTTCTTTCCCCATTATTCTCGGGGTAACACATAGATCCGAAATAAATTTTGGGCGATAAGGAAAACCATTGATTGATAACGTAATGCTCTTACAATGGGAAATTCAATCCAATGGTGCTAATATTCAACCAGAAATTTGAACAAACCTTGTAGAAGGAAGAAAAAAACCTGGTTTAACAGGCAATCCCTTTTTGGACAGGGAAGGTTTGTACTAACAAAGTGAGGCAATTTGGTGGCGGGGATCCGAGTGCGAAATTAGGGATATAAGGAGCTGATATCCCTGTTGGGAATCTCGCGGAGAAGACTAAATGAATAAGAACAAACGTAGAATCTTTGTGCCAATGAGTAAAGTCTACTAATCCTGAGATGAAATTTATGCTAAAAATAACTTGAGTGTGGATTGATTTTTGTAACTAAGCAGGATAAAATTTAGTGAACACAGGATAGAGCGCAACCCCTCTATGGGAATGTCAGCTTCATGAATTTATCTCGCCCAACAGGTGGAAAATGACTGCGAAGATAAAAGTAGCAATCCTTGAGGACCATCAAAGTATTATTGATGGGTATAACTACCGGCTTTCTGAGTCTGATTGTGAGATTGTTGGCGCGGCACTCTATGGGGAGGATATTGAAAAGATCCTGGCTGCCAAAAAGCCAACCGTGCTCATTCTGGGTGCCAATGTGCGCAATTCTCGCGAAAACCGCAACCCTTTCCCCATCTTTTCTTTTACCAGAATCGCGCTCCAAAAATACCCCAGTATGAAGATCCTGGTCATTTCCATGCTAACTGCCGGTGCGCTTATTGAAGCACTGGTGGAAAATGGTGTCAGTGGCTATATTTTTAAGGACGATGAAAGTTCCATCCACCAGTTGTCCCACATAATACAAAGTGTTGCCAATGGAGGAATCTATTTCAGCCCAGGAGCCTGGGAAAAAGTGAAACCGGGGCATTCTGCTTTGATTTTAACCAACCGCCAGCTGGAGGCATTATCGGTAAGCGCGGCATACCCGGACCTTTCCACTTACGTGCTGGCGCAGAAATTATCCATATCTCCATCCACATTCCGCAATCTGCTGTCAGGGGCGTATCAACGCTTGGGGGTGAGCACGCGCACAGCTGCAATCGTGCGCGCCAACCATTTGGGACTGCTTGCGAATGGAACCGGGGTACCAGATTTGAGCAAATAGGTCGGGATTTGTGCAGCGCAGCCTGAACGTCGGTAAAAAACCAGTACAACTGTCTATGTGATTTGCTTGAATACCTATTGATTCGAGGGGCGAAATCCTGTATAGTAATCCTTACATAAATCAATCTATTTTCATATATTTTCCTCGTTTATTTGCAATCCCTCACGGGGGAAAAACAAGGAGATATCCCATGGAAAATCCTTCTGCCCCCAAACGGGAGGAAAATGTTTTCATTATGACTGTCCACGATGTGGCCGGTTATTTGCGCCTGAGTGAAGCCAAGGTGTACCGGCTGGCAAAAGATGGATGTATTCCTTGCTTTCATCTGGGGAAGAGCTGGCGCTTTAGAAGAGATTTGATCGACGAATGGACAAAAAAAGAGACCCAAAATAGCCTCCGGGAAGTTGCTTGATCGTTTTTACAAAATAGCGGGATAATCGTTTCGATATTTGGGACCCCACCTTTAGCGGAAAATCATGACTCAACGTTGGTACGTTGTCCGGACTAAACCGCGCAAGGAAGACTTCCTTGCCGACCAAATGCTAATACGTAGGATCGAAATTTTTAACCCCCGGATTCGGGTGCAGACGGTAAACCCGCGAGCTAGAAAGGTCAAGCCATATTTTCCGGGATACTTGTTTGTGCATTTGGATTTGCGGCAGACTGGCATCTCTTCGATGCAATTCATCCCAGGGGCGGGCGGACTGGTGGCTTTCGGAGGGGAAGCTGCCGACGTACCGGATGGGTTGGTCCATGCCATCCAACAGAGGGTCGACGAGATCAATGCGGCTGGGGGCGAGTTGTTTGAAGTCTTACATATGGGCGAAACGGTGGTGATCCATTCAGGACCGTTCGCTGGCTATGAAGCCATCTTCGATGCACGCCTGCCTGGCTCGGAACGCGTGCGGGTGCTGCTGAAACTGCTCAAGAACCGGCAGATGCCGGTGGACCTGCCTGTAGGTCAAGTTCATCCGAAAAATAGGCCCGCCTGACGGTCCGGCAAGACCGGCTGTGGGTACCTGGTCATACGAAGATAGAATTTCCGACCCTGAAGGGATGTCGGAATGGCGGAGCGCGGAAGTTTTGAGCTCGCATGAAGGATTTAGCTAAATTGATCCCTCGTCTAACCGGCTTTGAGGGGGATCTGGGTTGGGATACGAGCAAACCCAATGGACAGCCACGGCGTGCACTGGATACAAGCCGGACGGAAGATACTTTCGGATTCCGTGCGCGGATGAATTTAGAAGAAGGTCTGCGCCGAACTATAGGTTGGTATGATCAGCAAAGGGCAGGATCAATGGGAAGCATCATGGAAACTGGCATCGTTAGGACTGCCAGGTAGGAAGGCTGGATGATTGTCGTGAATACGTTTTTAGTGATGGAAAGAGAACTAAGGTGGGGGTAGGTGTTACGTCGTGTGATTTGCTGTGTTAATTGAGCATAACAGGGGGATGTTACGTAGAAAGGCCAATTGTGTCGCATCGGGTTTCAAATTTTGTGGATGTCTGGACTGGAATAAGATGGGGATGAAGAGCTACCAGAGAATCCAGCATACTCTTTCAGAGGCTAAAAATAGTCTTGATAGTGTTCTTTGAGAATATTATCAACAATGGTCTGCGCTCCAATGGCAAATTTCTGAGCTTGAACTTGTGTCAGCATAGTATACATTAATGTATACTATGCTGACATTAATGCCAAGAGACACTTTAATTTAGCTTCTTTCGATTGCAGTCATTTTCTGCCTAAAAATCCTGGTCCATAACGCGATATTTTCCAGTCAGGTTACCACTGTTAACAGTGGTTAACATTGTTGGCTGCTAACAGCGAAATAACAGCGAATAATATTTTGTCTGTTTACAAGCAATTAGCCTGCTAATTATCGTGAAAATATTCACAATACAAATTTATCAAGGAAAAGGGAATAAATAGTTGGATTAAAGTCTAAAAGAAAAATTCCCCCTAATGAATAATGATGCTATGTAATTTGAATAGGTAGAAAATCTCCCGGACCGTTTTTGAGGTCCAGTTCGTTTCCGAGATAGAAATGGGTGGTGGCCAGGGACTCATGACCCAGATTGAGCTGGATCTGGTCGATCTTGGCTCCATTTTTGAGCGCCAGTTTGGCGTAGGTGCGCCGGAGATCGTGGGGAGTGATCGAAAAACCGCATCGGTGGCTATACATCAAGACCACTTCACGGACGGTCTCGGAACTGATGTGGTCCCGCAAAATGCGTCCATTCTCGGTCATGGCTTGAAAGAGGCGCCCCGAGCAAATTTGGGAAGCAGCCAGGTAGGCGTCAATGCATTGCTTGACCCAGAAGGGGACAGTAACCGTGCGAGTTTTATTGCGTTTGCCCATCAGGTCAACGATCACCCAGCGGCCATCGCGCAGCTGCAATTGTGCGGGTGACAGATTGACCAACTCTTGCCGGCGGGTGCCGCAACCCAACAGGGTGGCCAGGATAGCCCGGTTGCGCAGACCCAAGTGGGTGGCCGTATCCGGTGTATTGATCAACAACTGGGCCTGTTCAATCGTCAACCTGTTTCCGATACGCTTTCCACGGTGAGGGATGTTCTTGACGGAAGCAAACGCAGCCATGACTGTCTCCGGCCAGATTTTCAGCTCATCGGCTTCCCGGGAAAGCTTGCGGATGGCGGCCAGGCGGAGATTGATGCTTGCTTCACCGATGCCTTCATCCTGCATTGCGGAAATATAGGTTTGCAGGAAGAGTTTGTCGAGGATTGGTTCTTCTTGCGACTGAAGGTATTGCATGAAATGTCGAATGGCAATGTTATACACCCGTTTGGAGTGGGGACTGGGGAGGCTGTTGATCACCACCCGCACCAGGACATCCAGCGATCGGTTGTTAGAAGAGAGAATAGGATTGGTCCCAAAGGCATTCTGCATATGATCCTCCATTTCGGTGGTCCCCGCAACGAAAAGTGCCCGGCATTTGCCGAGCACATGGTAGAATCGCAGAAGCTATTCTTGCCGGCAACTCGGCGGGGATGGTCAGGCCTTACTGTGTGCGTCAACACATGGTAGGGCCGCTTTGATTTTCAAACTGATAATCTGATTATATCAGAAGTGCCATTTAAATTAATATCCTTATTTAGGGACCGATAATGGTCACAGAATTTCAAGTAATAATTGAATAATAAAAAGTCGAAATATTCTCACCGCTGTCCTCGAAATGGGCTATGTTGGCCTCCCGCTGGCGGTGGTGTTTTCCGAAGCGGGATTTAATATGGCAGGATTCGACCTGAAAAAGCGATTAGCCGATTTGGTGGTCAAAAACAGCGTAAAAATGGAACCAATACTGTGGCGAATTATCTAGTTACTGGTGCAGCCGGGTTTATCGGAAGCCGGGTCACCGAAATGCTGGTCGAGCAGGGTCACACCGTCACCGGTGTTGATAATATGAACGACGCTTATGACGTCCGCATGAAAGAGCATCGCCTGCGGAAATTAGTGGCCCTGCCGGGGTTCACCTTCCAGAAACTCGATATTTGTGACCGCGCTGCGATAGAGAAATTGCCGAGTTATGATGCGGTCATTAATTTGGCCGCACGTGCCGGGGTAAGGGCTAGCGTTGAAAATCCCTGGATCTTTATGGAGACAAATGTCAACGGGACACTCAACCTGCTGGACCACTGCCGCAGGGACGGGATCCGGAAATTCATCCTGGCTTCCACCTCAAGCATTTATGGTGGAAAGGCACCTCTCCCGACATCAGAAACAGCCGACAGCGACCACCCTATGCAACCATATGCGGCCAGTAAGAAAGCTGCTGAGGCACTCAGCCACGCCTATCATTCCTTGTACGGAATCGATGTCAGTGTGGTGCGTTATTTTACCGTTTATGGCCCGGCAGGACGTCCGGAAATGAGTATGTTCCGTTTCACCAAGTGGATTTCCGAAGGACAACCAGTGCATTTGTACGGGACAGGGGAACAGACGCGAGGTTTCACTTACGTGGATGATATTGCGCGAGGGACGATCGCGGCTCTCAAACCGCTGGGCTACGAGATCATCAACTTGGGCGGGCATGAGGTTATTACGATAAATGCCCTGATTGCCATGCTTGAAGAACGAATTGGCAAAAAAGCCCTTATAGAGCGGCACCCGCCCAATCCAGCCGATATGAACGCCAACCAGGCTGATGTAACCAAGGCTCGCCAGATGATCGCCTGGCAGCCCAGTGTGGGGCTGGATAAAGGTGTTACCAACTTGGTGGAATGGTATAAGGCAGAGCGGAAGTGGTTAAAAGGTATTTCAACGGGATGAGCAAACGAACTCAATTCAATAACAATGAGCATTTTACTTTCCTTGATCCTAAGCAATTGGAACGCCTAGGTCGCCAGTATAACGGGGTAGGAAGGTAAGTTTGGAAAATGGGAATTGTGACTATAGCTCAAATCGAACCTGAATATGAATCTTGGGACATGGTCATCGAGCCCCACCATCACCTACGGGATTTGAAGCTGGTTGATCTGCTTATTGGGTGTGGAGGTAAGTTTTGAAAAAAGAGTTTGTATGCAGAGCAAGTGATTTAATTGCATTAATTGCTAACGGATATTTATCTTGAAAGTTAGAATAACGATTCTTTTTCTGTTAGTTGTCTGTATCATAACCAGCAGGTGGGAAGTCATAAGCCAAGCCTGGAGGATAAATATAGCCTATATTTTCTTAACTCGGTCAATTGTAAATCAAGACAACAGTGCCACATCTAAGTTTAATGACTGGGCCTGGAATATATATTCAATTCGCGAGAGTGACGCTTCAGCTTATGGATTGGCGATGCTTTTAGCTCATCAAGCCAGTAATTTATCGGAGGATTGGCTACAGAAATGGAATAATGGCAGCTGCCGCTTGACGTCAGATTCGGTGCGGAACGAAATGATCGAGTCGAAAATGGTTGTATCTTTTTTGCCGGATAACCTTCTATCAATGATTGATTGCTTAGACAATCAAACAATTGCTGACTGGTTGATCTTTGCTGCTGAAAAACGGCCTAACGATGCGATGGTATATATAGGGGAAATTAATCATAGGGAGCTCGTTTCTTTATTATCGCAGACCAATCGATTTCGGTTAGCAGCTGTCTATGGCGGTCTTGCAAACCAAATGCGGATTTCTGGCAGTTCAACCGAAAAAGTGATGACTTTGGTCAACAAGTCATTGGAATTGAATCCGCAAAGCGAGCTGGCAATGATCGTCAAGGCACTCATGATGCGCAATTCCGGGCAGCTGTTGGATGGTATCGCATTGCTAGAACAGGTCACTGTTCTTTATCCAAAATCAACTTTTGCGTGGGAATGCCTGGCTGACCTAAGGATAGACAATTCAGATTATAAGGGGGCTGAAAGTGCAGCCCGTATATCCATCGGTTCAATCCCTTCGGGTGTTGCAAGTTGGGGGAAAAATCTGTTAGCGAGAGCCCTTTTCAAACAGGGACGTTGTGATGAGGCGTTATATTATGCCCAGATAAGTGCCAGAAATAATCCAGAATCGCCCTATGATTTGATAATTCTAGGAGATGTATACTGGTGTTTGGGAGATCGGGATCTAGCCTCCAGCGTATACCAACAATTGGAAATGATTGATCCCGATTACGCGTCATATGTGCATGAGCGTATTCAATCCACCAAGTAATGTTCGCAGCTACTGCTTCTTGCATACTTCTTCGAAGCACACTGTAAATATGGGAACTTTGAACGATCAATATACTAATAAATATAACGATTGGGGTTAACATCTTTGAGCAGCACAGTAAATGATCCTCATAAGTGTGTCGTTTTTTTTACCCATTAGGTGCGTAGGACTGGGTATCGGGAACATCTGTAATGACACCCGTGAAATGGCAGTTGCGTGCGAGAGTGCGGGAGACAGTTTCTCCCCATGAGCTTTGGCCCAATTTGCGACGCATTTAGGGTTCACACTCAATGATATCTTTGACTGCCTGCTGAAGTCGTGCTTTTCTTTTTGTTGCTTGTCAATGCTCTCAAGCTTTGGTAATTTTGTACCCCAATTTTCCGAAAATTTAGGTACTCCCGCTGGTGCAAAACTGCAAAAAAATAATCCATTTACAATAAAATTATTGGCCTCGTATTGATCAGACCGCCACGAAACCTTTTCAAATGTGAGGCGTAAAGGCGATCGGGACACCGGCAACATAGGTCAGGAAGGTAAACGAAGACATGCGGATTGCTTCCAGTACTAGTAATAAAATTCAACAGGACCGATGGGATCTGGATATTGGGCCTCGGCGCAACTTGTTAGATTTGCGCTTGGGTGATTTGTGGCGGGCGCGCGACTTGGTGTTG
>Ga0209638_1000123_pt1 | contig 49258 bp, 35 predicted proteins | sample BarGraNGADG00211_FD_184490 | JGI IMG/M metagenome (GOLD analysis project Ga0209638, IMG submission 184490) | Arctic peat soil microbial communities from Barrow, Alaska - Barrow Graham LP Ref core NGADG0002-211 (SPAdes) (version 2) | ecosystem: Environmental > Terrestrial > Soil > Wetlands > Peat... | reverse complement strand
AGGCGGGGACGGCGCTGCTTAGGAACCTGGACCCCCCTGCCGCTGATAGAACGTTCGTCCACCTTCAGGAAGCGTGCCAACCGCTGCCGGTAAGTATCACGCTCGACCGGGTTGGGGAGGTCCTCGATCAGGGGCAACACCTGGGCGGCAATTTCAGATTTAACCTTGGCATCGTCCAGGTCACGACCGACTGCCAGGGCGCCCATCACATGCACCACGATGGGCTGCGCATTTTCAATCAGCTTTTTCCACTGCTCCGGGTCGCGCTGGACGATCTCATCGGGGTCGAGATTGTCGGGCATGGAGGCCACGCGCAAATCGGCCTGCAGGCGGGCTTCATGATGCAACAAGCCGCGGGCGTCAAAGGCGATCTCGTCCTGGCGGTCGAGGGTCTGGCGGGCGGCTTCCAGCCCGCGCAGGACGGCTTTCTGACCGGCGGCATCCGGGTCAAGGGCCAGGACAATGCTGCGGGTAAACTTCTTGAGCAGCCGCAACTGGTCTTCCGTGAGGGAGGTGCCCATGGGCGAGACAACGTTCTCGAACCCGGCCTGGTGGAGGGCGATCACATCCAGGTAGCCCTCCACGATGATGGCCTGGTTGGCGCTGCGGATGGGTTTGCGTGCCCGGTCCAGCCCGTAGAGCAGGCGGCTCTTGCTGAAAAGAGGCGTCTCGGGCGAGTTCATGAACTTGGGAACATCATTGGGGTCGAGGATGCGCGCACCGAAACCGGTCATCCTGCCGTTCTCATCGCGGATGGGAATCATCAGGCGGTTGCGGAAACGGTCATTAAACCCGCCGGAATCCCGCTGCGAAACAAGCCCCGCCTCCAGCAGTTCCTGGTTCGAAAAACCCTTGTCGGTAAAATGCTTGAGGGCATTATCCCAACCCTGGGGCGCGTAACCCAGCCCAAAGGTCTCGATGGTGGCATCGGTTAAATGACGCTTCTCATGAATGTAATCCAGGGCAAATTTCCCGGGAGGAGTGGAGAGGTGATACCGATAGAAGGTGACCGCTTCGTCAAGTAATGTTCGCAGGCGTTCATGGGCTTCTTTTTCTTCCGGTTTTTCGGCCTTATAGGCCTCGAGCTTGACGCCGGCGCGCTCCGCCAGGAAACGCAAGGCTTCCTTGAAGTCCCAGCCTTCCTTTTTCATCACGAACTTGAAAATATCGCCGCCCTCCCCGCACTGACCGAAGCAATGCCAGGTCTGCCGGTCGGGGGAGACAATGAACGAGGGCGTTTTCTCGTTGTGGAACGGACACAAGCCGGAATAGTTCTTACCGGCGCGGCGCAGTTTCACGGTCTCCCCGACCAGATCTACTATATCTATGCGGGATTTGATCTCATCGAGCTGGGACATGGCGTGGCTGAATTATAGACGCGGATAAGGTGCCTTGCAAGTTAGATAAAAAGTCCCCGTTCCATGTCTAGAAACGGGGGCCTGTTTTGAGGATGACGGGCAAGACGAAGGTTTACGCGGTCCCCTCAAGCAAGAAGAGGCTAAAAAATAATATCGAAATCATCCAAAATCAGGCAGCTTGCATCCTGCTAACCGGGTTTCCCTTTCAACAGGGCTTCGACCATTTCGTCGGGAACCTGGACAGCGACGACTTCGCCGCGCACCGTGATGATACTGCCGGCAATAATCCATTCTTCGATGACAGCTTTCCGTCCCTTGACTTCTTTTACTTTCCCCCGAATTTCCAACTCAATCCCCAACGGAGTGGGTTTGAGGTAATCCACATGCAGGGAGGCCGTGAGAAATCGAAATGCAGGTTCGGTATCCATGGCACGCCCGGCTGCCCGATATGCGGCTGCAGCGGCAGTGCCAGTGCCGTGACAATCAACCAGGGAAGCGAGCATGCCCCCGTAAACATAACCGGGGATGGCAATGTGATAGGGCTCCGGCAGGAAATGGCAGACGGATTCTTCCCCATCCCAGAAGCTCTTGATCTGGTGCCCGTATTGATTGAGCGTGCCACACCCGTAACAATGGGCCATGGCTTCGGGGTAATAGTATTGGAATGCTTTTTGAGCCATGGAAGCAATCCTTGGGAAATTTCGAGGGTCGGGATGCCTTGACTGAAATGTGGATTTGGAACTAATGGATTCGACTTCGGTTTAAGGGGTGGAGGTAGGCAAGGGCTGCAAAATCGTACCCAAGTAGGATTGTAATTCGGCAAGAGTCAATTCACCCTTAAATATTGACCTTATCTTTCCATTTGAATCGATAAAGAAATGCAGCGGTATGGAGTCCAGACTGATGTTATAGGCATTCTTGAAAATGGAATTGGGGTCGAGCAGGATGGGAACGGTCAAATTATGGTTGGTGCGGTAAAGGGTCACGGTGGCGAGATCATCAGCAGCGTTGACCGTCAGGACGACCAGACCAGCGGCTTTGTTAGTCTGGGATATGGTTTCGATCGAACCCATCTCGTTGTTGCAATGAAGACACCAGGTGGCCCAGAAGAAAATAAACACAGGCTGCCCCACATACTGGGCGAGGGTGACCTGCTTTCCCGAAGCCAGTTCGGTCAAGTTAAAATCGGGGGCGAAAAGGCCAACCACCGGACCAATCTGATTGGTCGGAATCGGGGTCCGGGGGGGGGTAAATTCCCGCGTGGGAGGAGCGGTTGGGGATGAGGTAAAGGTGGAGGTGGGCAAACCGGTACTGCTGGGGGAAGGGGTCCAGGTGGGGATCAATGTGGGCAGGGGCAGGTTCGTCAGAGTCTGGGCAACCACGAGCGTCTGTTGAAGATCCCGCGCGGTAGCCAGTGCCAGCGCCTGTGCCTGTACTTTCTTTTGAATGGAAATGTACCCAACCACCGCAACCGTGGCAAGAATTAAGAAACCTGCCAGCAAGATATAGACGATTTCCCATTTTGAACTCGGGTTACGGGGAAGAGCGGCCGCTGTGGAGGGTTTAATGGGCGCAGGTGGTTTTGGGGGAGATGCGACCGCTTCGGCAGAAGCAGCCGGTTTAATCAAGGGTTTCCTTGTCTCGACGGGCGGGGGTGGAGGCGGAGCGGATGAAGCCGCCTCCAGAGGGATTGGCGGAGCGTAAAAGGACTTATCCAGCTCGCTGAAGAGAGCGTGTTTGGTAGAAGAGGCTTCCGATCCCACGGGGAAGTCCGGCGCATTGAGAACTGGCTCTGATTTGAGGGCGGCGAGCGGCGTGGTGGGGGATGTATCCTGTCCGCTGGCGGGAGCTGGCGCGGTTGTAATCGCCGCAGCCTCAACAACGGCTGGCAGCGTAATGATGGACTCATCCGGCCTGTTGACTACAGTAGATTCGGCTGCAATCGCCGCAGCCTCAACAACGGCTGGCAGCGTAATGATGGACTCATCCGCCCCACTGACCAGAGTCGACTCGGCTATTATCGTCTCCGCTTCGGCAGGGGCTGGCAGCGTGACAATGGACTCTTCCGGCTCGCTGACCGGAGCAAACTCAGCTGCAATCGCCTCAGCCTCGACAGGAACGGGCGCCACGGCAGTGGATCTGACAGGAACTGAATCAGCTGCAATCGCCTCGGCCTCGACAGGGGCTGGCGGCGTGACAATGGACTTATCCGCCCCACTGACCAGAGTCGACTGGGCTGCGAGAGCGTCTGGCTCGATAGGGGCGGGCTGAGTAACAATGGACTCTTCCGGCCCACTGACCGGAGTCGACTCAAGTATTATCGCCTCAGCTTCGACGGGGACGGGTGGCTCGGGAGTAGATTCGGCCGCGATCGCCTCAGCCTCGACAGGAACGGGGGGGGTGACCGCTGGCTCATCCGGTCTGCTGACCTGAGCTGGCTCGGCTGAAATCGTATCCGTTGCGATGGTCGGAGTCAACACAGCAGAGGCTGACTCCGGTTCGACCGGCACTGAAGGTATTATCGAAGTGGGTCCCTGCTCAACTGGCTCGACTGGAAGGGTTGCAGTCACCTCCGGTTCCCGAGGCTCAGGGGCCACGTATACTGCGGCTTCTGGTTCGATAATCTCAGATAACACCGGGGAGACAAGCAAAGGTTCAATAGGCCCTGGCGGAGTAATTGAGGCCACCTCCGCCGGGACTGGCATAGGCAGTTCAACTGGGAGCTTCGGCGTTTCGCTGGAGACCGGCTTGACGAAAGGTGGTATCTCCGGCTCGATAGCTGGCAGGATGCTCTGGGGCTCCTGTGACTGGGCGGGAGCGGACGTGGCTGCAGAAGATTCCACCTGCTCCGCGGTTGGCTGGGGAGGCTTGCCAGCAGCCCCAGTACTCATAGGCCGGGCCCATTCGGGGATGAGCGTGATATCGTCAGCGGAAGTTTCGGTCTCACCCATGAAGGAAGAGGTGAAAGGACTAGTCGAAGGGAGAGGCTTAAGCTGGCTGTTTAACCCGGTTAGTCGCTCCCGGGCCAACTTGTTTTCGGGATCCAGCCGAAGGACGCGCTTCAGGCAGGCCACCTGGCGGTCGACATCGGCAAGGGTCAAGCTCAGCAGCCACCAGGCGCGGGCAGAGTTCGGGTTTGATTGGATGAAATCCACCAGCAACAGCCGGGCTTCCTGAAGCTTGCCGGCATTCAGAAGCTGTTCAATGCGGAGTAATAAATTGGCGGGAGGTTGGGTCATCTCATCTCCACGGGTCAAAAGGAAACCAACGGGAATAAACGTGACGGAGGGAATTCCGCCGCACAGATCGTCCTAAAAACCTTCCAGCTTGCCAAAATCTGCAATTCCATCTGCAAGGGATGAAATCCTCTGCAGCAATCCTAGACGATTTTCCTGCACGGGTCTGTCTTCGGTCATCACCAGGACCTTGTCGAAGAACCCGGTGACGGCCGGGAGCATGGGAACAAAGGCCTCAAAGAAATCATCCACCGACCCGGGAACCCGCTTCCTTTTTTCGGCTTTCTCCAGGGCCGCAAAGAGTTTTTTCTCTTCGGCCTCGATAAAAACTTCCGGATTTACTGTGAATTTTTTCTTCTGGTCACGGGTGATGCGAACACAGCGGGCATATCCCGGGAGGATTGTACTCCAGTCCGGGCGGGCAACCCAGGCAGTCAACTGCCTGACGGCGCGCGCCGCGCCCGCCGGATTCTCCGCCTGGGCTGCCAGGACCGCATCCACCACGTCATGCTTGAAACCCATTTCCATCAGAACCACGCGGAGACGGCCCGAAATGAAATCGAGCACCTGCACCTGGACCTGTTCAGTAACGGGAACCGGTTCCAGCGCGGCGGCAGATTTCAAGGCAGTGTGGAGGTTGAAATCAATATCGTGTTCTATAAGCGGCTGGACCACACCGATGGCAGCGCGCCGCAGACCAAACGGATCCTTCGTCCCAGTGGGCGCGAGCCCCGCAGCAAACAAGCCTGCCAGTGAATCCAACCGGTCGGCCAGGGCCACCGTCAAACCGGGCCCGGTTTTTGGGACGGGCAGGTACTGCTCGCCGATCGCTTCTCCCACAGCAGGTGCTTCGCCGTCCCGCCGGGCATACTCACGTCCCATGATGCCCTGGAGCGAGGTCATCTCAACCACCATCTTGCTGACCAGGTCAGCCTTAAGCAAGTGGGCAGCACGCCGGGCATAGACGGCTTCGTCGGCTGCCAGGTTGAGCATCGGGAGCAGCGCTTCCGTCAATTTTTCGATGCGCTCGTTTTTATCAAGCATCGAACCGAGTTTCTTCTGGAACATGAGCGTGCCCAGGCGCGGGCGGAAATCTTCCAGCTTGTGCTTCAGGTCTTCGGCAACAAAGAAATTTGCATCTGCAAAGCGGGCGCGGACGACGTGCTCATTTCCCTGCCTTACCAAATCCAACCCCTGCGCGTCACCATTGCGGACTGCAACGAAATTGGGCAGCAGGATCGATCCTTGCACTTCCCCGGCGCCCCCAGTGGGCTCCGCATTTTGTCGTTCAACCGGGAAGTAGCGCTGGTGTTTCTTCATAACCGAGATGAGTACATCCCTGGGCAGGGACAGGAATTCCTGCTCGAAACTGCCCAGGAATGGCATGGGATTCTCAACCAGGTTGGCAACTTCGCCAAGCAGTTCGGGCGGCATGATGAGCCGACCTTTGACCGAGGCTGCCAGTTCCCTGCCCGCAGTCTCGATGAGAGCCTTACGCTCTTCAACATCCAGGAGGATGCCATTCTCACGGATGATATGCAAATACCGGGCTGCAGCAGGAATATCAATCTCCGGAGAGTTGTATGGGCGCAGGCCGCAAGTAGTGCGACCGGCCGTCAGACCGGCATATTCAAAAGGAATAACAGACTCCCCCAGCAAGGCGACCAGCCAGCGGATGGGTCGTGAGAACATCACGCCGCCATTTACTGCCAGGCGGGAAGCAGGCAGCCAGCGCATGGACCTGTCAAACTTGATCCCCGCCACCAATCCCGGCAACGACTCGGCCAGGACTATCGAGGTAGGGCGACCGGCTTGTTCGACAAGTGCGACAACATACCTGCCTCCGTCCACCTCACGGACTTCAAGGTCTTTCGGCTGGACACCCTTGCTCCTTGCAAAACCAACGGCTGCAGGGGTTGGGACTCCATCCGGGCCGAAGGCACGCTCAGCGGACGGTCCCTTCATGATGTCGGAGCGGTCAGGCTGGCGCGGGGCAAGCGAGTCCACGATTACAGCCAGGCGGCGCGGGGTTCCCAATACACTGATGGTTCCGTGCTCCAAATGGAGGTCGTCCAATAACCTGGGGACGTTGACTTTCAATTGCTCAATCGCAGAATCCAGGTCCGAGGCAGGAAGTTCTTCTACACCAATTTCCAGGACAAAACCGGCTGGTTGAAGTGGAAAGGTCGATTGTGATTGAGAAGACACTGCCCCAACTTTAACTTGCGGCGCCTGGCTCTCTTTCAGGAGGGGATATTCCAGTTCCTTGCGATGGTCAAGCCAGGTCTCAGCGACCCGGCGGGCGAGGTCGCGCATCTGGCCAAAGAAGGCCTGGCGTTCGGTTACGCCAATGGCACCGCGTGTATCCAGGATATTGAAGGTGTGCGAACATTTCAGGACATAATCATGGGCCGGGACGACCAGCCCCTGGGCCAGGCAGGCTTCCGCTTCCGCCTTGTAAAGGTCATACATTTGGCGCAGGCGGGTCACGTCGGCTGTCTCAAAGTAATATTTGCTTTGTTCGAATTCGTCATGTCGGCGGACTTCACCGTACGTGACCCCCGCTCCCCAGGGCTCGTCCCAGATGGCGGCGGCATTGTTGAGGGCGATCAGGATACGCTCGAGTCCGTAAGTGATCTCGACCGACACCGGGTCGAGGCTCTGCCCGCCAACCTGCTGAAAGTAGGTGAACTGGGTGATCTCCTGGCCATCCAGCCAGATCTCCCAGCCCAGACCCCAGGCCGAGATGGCAGGCTGTTCCCAGTTATCTTCCACGAGGCGGATGTCATGATGGCGCGGGTCGATTCCAATTGCTTCCAGCGATTGGATGTAAAGTTCCACCGGGTTGCCGGGGTCGGGTTTCAGGATGACCTGAAATTGGGTGTGCTGCTGGAAGCGGTTGGGGTTTTGGCCGTAGCGACCATCATCCGGGCGGACCGAAGGTTCGACGTAGCCGACATTCCACGGCTCAGGCCCCAGCACCCGCAAAAAGGTGGAGGGGTTCATCGTCCCGGCGCCGACCTGGGTGTAATAAGGTTGTCCGATGAGACAGCCGTGCGCAGCCCAGAATTCCTGTAATTTGAGGATGATGGTTTGAAGGGAAGATTGCGTCATTGTTTGATTTCTAATTTTTGTATTTCGATTAATTATTCCACTCGAGAGGATTATACCGTTAATAATTTTAGCACCCTTCCATGGAATTATTGGGGATGTCCCCGGTTGGAAAAAAAGATTCTGTGTATCACTATTGATAATTGCTTGCCACCAGGTCGCTTCTAAAATAGAATTGGTGCACGATGCCAAACGTCAACCAAAACAATCAACAAAATTATGACATCATCATTGTGGGAGCCGGCCCAGCTGGGGTCTCCACTGCCCTCCACCTGGCAAAACTGGCACCGGAGTTCGTTTACCGGACGCTGATCCTCGAAAAAGCACGCCACCCGCGTCCCAAGCTGTGCGGCGGCGGGATCCTGCCGGACGCCGAATATATTTTACGCAGCCTGGACCTGGATATCAATGAGATCCCGCACGTGGATGTGGACTGGGCACGCTTCGATTTCGATGGGCAGGGGATGAGGATGCGCGGCGAAAAGGGCGGCAGGTTTGCCTTCCGTACGATCCGGCGATACGAATTCGACGCCTGGCTGGCAGGCAAGGCGCGCGAGCGCGGGTTCACCATCCTCGAAAATACCACGGTAAAGAAAATCGACGTCCATGAGACGGAGGTGGTGGTCACAACGGACAGGGGGGAGTACCACGCTGTGGTAGTGGTCGGTGCGGATGGGTCCAACAGCCTCGTGCGGCGGGCGATCATCCCGCACGAGGACACGCATGTGGCCCGCCTGCTGGAGATCGTCACCGAGCCGCGGCCCGAGCGATCATTCCACATCCAGGCTGACTCCTATTTTGATTTTGTTTACGTCCCCCAGGGAATCCTGGGATATTCATGGGATTTCCCCGCGCTTGAGAATGGGAAGCCAGTGCGGGTGCGCGGAATTTACGACAGCAATGTATACCCGGTAAATTCAGACGTCTCCCTGCGCGAGGCCCTGGCAGATGAGTTCAACCGGCATGGCTATGAATTGGAGGAGTACAAGCTGGAAGGCCACCCCCTGCGCTGGTTTGATCCGAAAAGTATTTTCTCTTCCCAGCGCGTGCTGCTGGCAGGTGACGCAGCGGGAGTGGATGCTTTGTTCGGGGAAGGGATCAGCATCGCCTTAGGGTATGGTGGATTCGCGGCGCGAGCCTTGCGCGACGCTTTCGCCCGCCAGGATTTTTCATTTGGCGATTACAGGCGCTTGATCCTCGGGTCGGAGATGGGTAAATCCCTGCGAAGGCGAACCTGGTGGGCGAAATTTTATTACCACCTGCGCTGGCGCGGCTTCCAGCGCCTGGTCTGGCATCACCTGGGAGCGGTCGTCAAGTGGGTCATGCAGCATTTCATGATCGGCTGGGCGCGGCGCGGGAAACGGCAAGCTTAACGACAGAGTCTTGTTTTCTACTGTTTTATTTGAGATATAAACCGGGGGGAATTCAAGGCGCGTTCCAATAAATAAGTGATGTAACGCTGTAAAAGCGATTCGACCTCATTCTGGATTTCGAGGCCCGGCCGCGCCCGCTGCGCTTCTGAAAAGGTGCTGCGCTGGAAGTGGCGCAGGTACTTGAGCGCCTCGACGGAAATAGGCCATACTCCCGGCAGACCCCTGCCACAGGCCGGACACAACACACCACCCCTTGCCGCTGAAAAATACTGGTCTTCCGCTTTGATATCCCTGCCGCAGTTGGCACATTCAAACCAGTGCGGGCGGTAGCCGAGCAAGTCCAGCAGCCTCACTTCATAATATCGGATCGCCAGCCAGGGATCGAGTTCCTTTTCGAGGCGCGTTAAAACCTCGGTCAACAGGCGGAAAATGCCGTGATTCTCGGTATCGTCTTCGTAGGTGAACCGGTCGAGCAGTTCGACGATATAGGCCGCCTGGCCAGTCTTGACCAGGTTTTCATGGATCGGCAAATAGGCATCCAGGGTATCGGCCTGGGTGACGATCGGCAAGTCGTGGCTGCGCGCAAGCTGCAGGGTCACGCGTGTGAACGGCTCCAGATGGCCTGCCTTGCGGGAGCGGATCTTTCGGGCGCCCTTGGCAATGGCGCGCAGCTTGCCGCGTTCACGCGTGTAAAGTGTAAGCAAGCGGTCGGTTTCGCCCCAGTCAGCATGACGGAGGACGACGCCTTCAACACGGAAAGAATGCTGTTCAGCCATTAACCCATCCGCACAATAACCAGCCTGAGTTTATTTCTTCATATCCTTCGGACTAAATGCCTCGGGCAGCAGCCCGGCAACGGTGGTCTCCAGCACCTGCCGTCCTTCACCATCGGCAACCAGGACAAGCGTGTCGAGCCCAAATTCCGACATCACCTGGCGGCAACTGCCACAAGGGGTCCCGCCGTTGGGCGTCACCACGGCGATGACGTCAAACTCTTTTTCCCCTTCAGAGACTGCTTTAAAAATGGCCGTGCGTTCGGCGCACATGCTGGTTGGATAGGCGGCATTTTCGACATTACAGCCGGTAAACATCTTCCCAGACCTGGTCCGCAGCACCGCCCCAACGGGATAGTTTGAGTAGGGAGCATAGGCCCGGCGGCGGGCTTCGTTGGCCAGGTCGATCAAAAGATGGCGCTCGTCATCGCTTAGTTTTAACATTTTTCGCCTCATTTAATTTTTTGATGGGCCGCGCCGGCACGCCCACAACGAGCGTATCCGGTTCCACATCCTTTGTGACCACCGCCCCGGCACCTGTGCGGGAATGCGCCCCAAGCTTCACGGGCGCAACCAGCATGGTATCGGAACCGATGAACACCCCCTCCCCAATCACAGTCGGGTTTTTGCGGACACCATCATAGTTGCAGGTGACCGTCCCCGCGCCGATGTTTACATCTTCGCCTATGGTGGCATTGCCGATATATGAGAAATGCCCCATCTTTGTGCCCGGGCCAAGAGTTGAATCCTTGATCTCACCAAAGTTGCCCATATGGACACCTTTGCACAGGTGAGCACCCTTCCGCAACCTGGCAAATGGACCGATGCCAACATTATCTTCGATCACTGCTCCATCCATTACAGCAGCCAGGATTTCGCAAAAGTCTCCCACGGTCGTATCCTGCGCAATGGTGTTCGGACCAATGACGCACCCTTCGCCGATGACCGTGGTGCCGCGCAAATACGTATTTGGCCATATTACCGTATCCCGGCCGATTTTCACTCCCGGTTCAATGTAAGTGGAAGCCGGGTCCACGATGGTGACACCCGCCAGCATGTGCGCCTGGTTGATGCGCTGCCGCATGACCACCTCGGCTTCCGCCAGGTGGATGCGGGTGTTTATACCAATGGTCTCCTGCAAGTCAGCGCTGACCAGTGCCTGCACTTCCTGCCCGGCCTGCACCGCCAGTGCAACCGTATCCGTCAGGTAATATTCTCCTTTTTTGGAGACTTTTATTTTGTTCAAGGCTTCCCACAACCATTTTGCGGAGAAACAGTATGCACCGACATTCAACTCGTGGATGGACAATTGTTTGTCCGTAGCTGCGGCTTCCTCGACGACTGCCTGCACGCTGCCCTGCGCATTGCGGATCACGCGCCCGAACCCGCGTGGATCAGAAGCATTGACAGTTAAAATGGTCAGCGGACCAGGATTGATCTTCTGGGTATCGACCAGCCGCCTGAGGGTCCCGGAGCCAAGGAGAGGCATATCGGCATAAGTCACCAGCACAAGGTCCGTTTTGCCGCGCAGGGTGGATTCGGCTTGCCGGACGGCATGCCCAGTGCCCAACTGGGGGTCTTGAATGACACAATGGGCTTTTTTACCAAGAAACTCGCGCACCGCCTCAGCCCCGAAACCGATGATGACCAGGGGAGTCTCACTGCTGGCAGCTTTTGCCGCCGCCAGCGAATGGGCGATCATGGGAACACCACAGACAGGATGGAGCACTTTGGGCAGGTCGGAATTCATGCGCGTGCCCTGTCCGGCAGCCAGGATAATGGCAGTTATCTTCATTGGCATCTCCTACGGATTGTTGCGAAACTCGATGAATTTTCCCGGATCTAAGCGGCAGGAAAACGGGATTTATACCAGGTTATTAACCAGGCACCCATTAACCAAAAGAGCCTGCGCAACCAGCGGGACGGCGCGAGGCCCTATTTGGGAGAAAAAAGCCCCGCTTGCAGGCGGGAAATTCAGGCTGGGGCGCCTGGATTCGAACCAAGATAATCAGCTCCAAAGGCTGACGTGCTGCCATTGCACAACGCCCCAATGGGAAATCCCGGTTCGAGCATGGGAGGAGGCGGCGCAAATTGTATCACAGCCCCCACGGCATGGCTAGGATTCATCCTCGGGAGTCAGACCAAGTTGTTTAGCCTGCTCATAAGAAAGCATATCCGGGTTGGAGACCGCTTTTTGATTACTGGCAGCTTCATCCCAGTAATCATTCACCTCAGCAGGTTTGAGCTTGGGCTGGTCATCCATGAACAGCGGCTCCATTTCTTCCATGGTCGGTTCGATCACGGGCAATGGAGTTGTTGGGGGTTCTTCCACAGCCGAAAGCCCTTGATTCATTTCGAGGATTCCCCGTTCAATATTCCTGCGTGCTTCAGAAAAAAACTCGATGGAATTAAGTACACGTTCCATCCCGGCGATCCCCTCCCCGATGACGAGCATGGCATGCGTCAACCCAACCGGTGCAAAAACCAAATCATACGTACCACCGTTAAAAACGGACCAGTTGGAAGAGGTTTTTTGACCCAGCTGCAGGGATACGTTTTGACCGGCGCTGTAAATCGAAACGAGGGAAGCGACGAGGGCAACCTCGTTCTCCCTATCCGGCAGGTCTCCGGCACGCGCCAGGATTCGCCCGCGATCGTTAAGCAGCAGGACGGCGATGGCTGAGAGGTCCTGGCGCAACCCTGCCAGCAGGTCTGGAATGGTGCGCTTGATTTCGGTATCGTCAGTTGAAATTGGCTCGGGAGGTAAGAGCGTCTCGACCAGCCCCAGGTGACGTTCCACCGCGTCCAGGAAATCGGCCATGGGCACCGGCTTAATAAAGAAGGCATCGGCCCCTGCCTGAGCGACTTCCCTGCGGATCCTCGGATCGGTCTGGCCTGTGACCAGGATGACCTTGGCACGCGGGTGGTTGATATGCACCTTATGCATCAATTCGATGCCGGTCATCCCCGGGAGACGGTAGTCGGAAACAAGCAGGTCTACGCGGTTGTTCGTGCTGTGCAGGATGGCTTCTTCGCCGGATGGAATCTCGATGACATCCAGTTCAGACTCAAGGGTTTCCAGAGCCGAGCGCAACAAACGACTGACCTCACGCTGATCTTCCACAATCAAAATATGATGTGAGGACATATGTCTCCCGATTTATTTATTTCACTAACCAGCAGGCTGCCCAGTGGTCTTTTTTCGATTCTTTGAAGGCAGGCTCTTCGACCGAACAAATATCAATCGCCACCGGGCAACGCGGGTGAAACCGGCAGCCCTTGGGCGGGTGGAGCGGGCTGGGTACATCACCCTTTAGAATAATGCGGTCACGTTTGTAGCCCGGGTCAGGGACCGGAATGGCAGAGAACAATGCCTGCGTATAAGGGTGCAAAGGCTCGCGATAGAGATCTTCACGGGTGGCCAATTCGACCATTTTACCCAGATACATCACCGCCACACGGTCCGAGATGTGTTCCACCACGCTCAAGTTGTGAGCGATAAACAGGTAGGTTAACCCGAATTCCCGCTGGAGGTCTTTCAAGATATTTAAAACCTGAGACTGAATGGACACATCCAGTGCCGAGACCGGCTCATCGCAGATGATGAACTTGGGGCGCAGTGCCAGCGCGCGTGCTATCCCAATCCGTTGACGCTGTCCGCCGGAGAATTCATGCGGGTAGCGGCGGGCATGGTAATCTTCGAGTCCTACCTTCTTGAGGGTCTCCATCATGATTTCGACCCGTTCCCGGTGGGTACCGATGCCGTGTACATTCAACCCTTCCATCACCGATTCTCCGATCGGCATGCGCGGGTCGAGTGAAGCATAAGGGTCCTGGAAGATGATTTGCATGTTCCGCCGCATGGATTTCAATGCCTTGCCCTTCAAGCGCAGAACATCCGTCCCGTCAAATATTACCGAACCGGAAGTCGGTTCTATCAAGCGCAGCATGGAGCGTCCAACCGTGGTTTTACCGCAGCCGGATTCCCCCACCATCCCCAGGGTCTCTCCTTCGTGGATCGTGAAACTTACTCCATCCACTGCCTGTACCTGGGCAACCACGCGCTGCAACAACCCTGAGCGGACGGGGAAATACTTCACCAGGTCTTTCACCACCACCAGGTCTTTTCCGATTAGTGGTTTGTTTGTCGGCTGCATTGTCATCGAGAACTGCTCCAATAGAATATTATTCTGCTACCAGGGTACTAACTCAAGCGAGTAATTGAACTTCATTATTTAACCAGTCGAATTCATGGAGATTTAGCGGTTCGTAAAACCATTTTCAAAAGCTTTTACCAGCAAATACCCGCTTAATGATTAAGAAGCACTCGCAAGATCATGAAGATACTACTGCTGTTCCAAGAGGAGCATGGTGACCTTCCCGGTCCTGATAGAGCCAACAGCGAACGAGGTGGTCGGGGGAGGCCGGGATCAGGTCGGGTTCCAGCTCAGTGCAGATCTGCAGCTTGTATTCGAGGCGCGCCTTGCAGCGCGGGGCAAACCTGCAGCCAGCGGGGAGATTAACCAGGTTGGGGACCGTGCCGGGGATCACTTCCAGATGGTCTTTGATTTTTCCCAGGACGGGAATGGAGCCCATCAGTCCCTGGGTATACGGGTGGCGCGGGCTGGCGAACAGGGACTTGACATCTGCCTGCTCCACGATCCGCCCGGCATACATCACCGCCACCCGTTCTGCCATTTCTGCAACCACCCCCAGGTCATGGGTGATGAGAACCACCGAGGCATTCACTTTATTGCGCAGATCGCGCATTAAATCCAATATTTGAGCCTGGATGGTCACGTCCAGGGCGGTGGTCGGTTCGTCCGCGATCAGCAGTTCGGGAACACAGGCAAGCGCCATGGCAATCATCACGCGTTGAGCCATGCCGCCGGAAAGCTCATGGGGGTATGCGTCTGCCCGCTTTTCGGGTTCCGGAATCCCCACCATGGTCAACAATTCGATGGCACGTTTCTTGCCTGTTTCCTTATCGCAATTCTGATGAATGCTGAGAACCTCGGAGATTTGATCGCCGACTTTAAAGACCGGGTTGAGGGCTGTCTGCGGCTGTTGGAAGATCATGGAGATGCGGTTACCGCGCACATGGGTCATTTCGGTCTCGGTCAGTTTTAGAAGGTTCTGACCATCGAAGGTCACATCCCCCTCGATAATTTTCCCGGGCTGGCTGATGAGCCGCATGACAGAGAGCAGGCTCACGCTTTTCCCGCAGCCCGACTCACCCACCAAACCCAGCACTTCTCCGGGATATACCTCGAAATCCACCCCGTCCACAGCTTTTACAACCCCATCTTCTGTATAAAAATATGTCTTGAGATTTTTTACTTCCAGTAGCGGTTTCTTCATTGCTTTTGGCTGCACAACGCTGCTCCGTAATAAGATTTCAATACATTATAGCAAAGATTTGAAATTTGAATTTTAAGCAAAAGAATGCCCGACCCCAAGGCGAGCATTCCACGAAATAAAATAGAGTCTGCGGCTCACTTTTTCTTCAACCGGGCATACTGCGATGCACCAATGATGCCCAGGATTAACCCGACCATCGAGGCGCCATAGCTAAAAAAGTTCAAAAAGAACGTCGATTGAATAACATGCAGCACCATGAAGAACGGTAATACAACTCCCAATATTACCAGTACCAGGCCGATCAGAATAATACTCACGGGGCTTAGAGACATAATATTATTGGTAAAGCCAGCAAGCCACGAGATGCCCTGGTTCCGGTTCAAATTCAGGTGGGAATTTTACTTCACAGAGGCCCTTGATCCATTGGGAACAGCGCGGGTGAAACCGGCAGCCAGTGGGCGGATTGACCAGGCTGGGCGGTTCGCCGGGGGGTAATTCCTTGAAGGTCTCGGCATTTTTAGCGTCCGGTTCCGATGTGCCTGTGAGCAGGGCGCGAGTATAAGGATGAAGCGGATTATCAATAACCTGGCGCACCTTGGCTTTCTCAACCAGGTTACCGGCATACATCACAAAAATGCGCTCGGAAAAATAACTCACCGTGCTCAGATCGTGAGTGATGTAGATAACCGAGAGATTATGCACCTTCTGCAAATTACTCAGCAGCTTTAATATTTCCACACGTACAGAGGCATCCAGCATGGATACGGGCTCATCCGCAACGAGGAATTTCGGACCCATGATCATGGCACGTGCGATGACCACGCGCTGCTGCTGTCCGCCGCTCAGCATGTGAGGAAATTTATTCAAGAAATCATCCACCGGGGTGAGTTTGACCTCATCCATGGCCTTGTGAATGCGCTGAATTCGATCTTCCTTGGATTTAATCCCACCGATAATCAGTGGTTCTTCCAGGATTTTTTGGACCGACATGAAGGGAGCCAATGCACCGTATGGATCCTGCTGCACAAAACCAACGTTTGAGTGATACCAATGCAGACCCTTAGTATCCAACTTTGAAAGGTCTTTGCCATCGAAAACGATTTTCCCCTTGATCGGTTTATAAAGGGCCAGGATGGTTTTCATCAGGCTTGATTTTCCACAACCACTCTCGCCGACAACAGCAATTGTTTCACTTTCATGAATTTCAAAAGAAACGCCATCTACAGCCTTCACATATCCCGCATGACCAAAGCCAAATCGTTTCAGTTCAAACCAGACGTGAAGATCATCAATAGACAGGATGATTTTTCTTGTATCGTCAATATTTTCCATTAAATTCGCTGGGGAAACAGACACCATAACCATGCTCCTGACTCAGGAATATAACCAGCACTTGACCTTGCGATCTTCCACTTTGATCACGGGAGGATCTTCCACACACTTTTCAAAGCGGGATGGACAGCGAGCAGCAAACCGGCAACCTTTTGGCAGGTTGATAAGGCTGGGAGGCTGACCGGTAATAAAATCAGGCTCCATATCACCATGCAATCTTGGCACGCTCGCCATAAGTTTCTGCGAATAGGGATGCAGCGGTTTTGCAAAAAAATGATAAGCGTCATTGACTTCCACGATCTGGCCCGCGTACATGACGGCTACATCGTCCGCGAGTTCGCTGGATGTGGCGATATCGTGGGTGATCAGGATAAAACTAATGCCCAGCTCTTTCTTCAGGCGTTTCAAAACGTTAAAGATATTCGCCTGGGTTAGAACATCCAGGGCTGAGGTTGGCTCATCGAGGATAATTAATATCGGTGAGGTGACCAAAGCCATGGCTATCGCCACCCGCTGGCGCATACCACCGCTCAATTCAAACGGGTATCGGGAAATAAAATCTTCAGGAACCCCCACATGCCGGAACATTTTCTTCACCAAGCCGATGGCTTCAGTTTTATCCACATTAAGATGAATAATGGCCGGTTCCGCCACCTGGTCTCCAACCCGGATGACCGGGTTCAAGGCATTCATGGCAGCCTGCGGGACCATGGAGATGGAAGCCCAGCGAATATTCTGCCTGAATTCCTCTTCATTAAGGGCCATAATATCGCGCCCATCCAGGTAGATGTGGCCGGAATAGGTCCCGGCATTGCGAGGCAAAAGGCGCAGGATGGCTTTGGCGAGTGAACTCTTCCCACACCCCGACTCACCCAGGACCACGACCGCACGGTTGTAGTCCAAATCGAAATCGACCCCGTCCACAGCCTGAACCGGACCCTGGCTGGAATTAAAATGCAGAACCAGGTCTTCTATGCGTAATAATTTTTTGTTTTCGGCCATGTGGCTAAATATCCCTCAATCTAGGATTGAAGATACGATCCAGTGCGAAACCAAGCAATGCAAAGCCAAAACCGGTGATCATCAGCAGAACGGCAGGTTCGAGCACCCAGTAATAACGCCCCTGGTACAGCGCCCCATCCGCCCAGGCGTCATTGATAACTTTGCCCCAGGTGGGCAGGACCGGGTCGCCAAGGCCAAGAACTGCCAGGGAAGCTTCGAGAAATACAAAGGATGGAACGGAAGTGACCAGGGCCGGGATCAACAGCGGAACCATGCGAGGAATCAAGTACGAAAAAATGATGCGTGAACTCGAAGCGCCATAGGCACGGGCGGCCTCAATATAACTTGACTCCTTGGATTGGAGGAATATGGAGCGGTAGGTCTTGATCGATCCGGAGAAAATGCTCAACAGGATCGCAACGCCCAGCATCAGCCAGATGCTGCGCGAGTAGAACTGGCCTACCATGATCAAAATTGCAAGAAACGGAAGGACGAGGTTGACTTCGGTAATGCGTTGGATCAATTCATCAACCCAGCCCCCATACCAAGTGCCAATTGCGGCGATGATCATGGTCACTAATGATGTTCCCAGGGCAGCCAGCAAACCGAATGCCAGCGCGATCGGCGTGCCATACAACAACGGGAGCATGAGATCGCGCCGGTATTTATCGGTGCCGGCCAACCCAAAAAGTTTGCCCTGGAATACGAACTGGGCGGCGATATCTGAACCCTTATCAAAGGTTGTCCCGCTTATCACCAGCTGATAGGTGCCTTTCAACGGGGTCGGGGTTGTCGCCTTGGGGTCCGCCTTGGGATCGGCGAAGAGCGCCTGCATGACTTTATCGGTATTCAATCTTGTCCCCAATTTTGGATCCTGGGAAAAACGGAAGGTCGAATTGCCTCCCACTGCCATGTCTGCGATCCTGATCTTCCTGCCATCCGGAGTCAGCCAGGAAACGGAGACAAATGGGAACTTCTGAACAATTGTCGGTGTGAAATACAGGATCATCTCATCCGGGAAACCATCGTAGGTGTAATCAAAAGAGTAGGTCATATCCACGGTGGAGATATTTGGATCGTTGGAGGTGACGATCTTAGACATACTCCCATCTGCAGTGTCCACTACAAACGACAGGGGTAATTTTTTGCTCGTGAAAAAGTTATACCAGGAGGGAGCGGCATACTTTGGGTTCTTGTACCAGACATCCTCGCCCCCCCGCCACAGGCGGACCGCCTCACTATAAGGGATCGTGATGAGGGCGTAGGCAGATACTCCGAGCAAAAAGGCAATAATTGCCAATCCCATCACTGCCGATGGGAAACGGAGGAGAGCACGAAACCATCCCTTGAGCTTTGTCATTGTGAGTTTCCTGAACCAACTTTAACCCGGGGATCGACCAGGGCATAAACAAAATCAAGCAGGAAAACAGTAAGCGCCAGCAAATAGGCATATATGATCGTGGACCCAACGATCACGGGAGTGTCATAATAACCGATCGCATGATAGAGGGTAATCCCCAGCCCAGGCCACCCGAAAACCGTCTCAGTAATCGTAAACCCCGTCCACAGGGTAATGACCAGCAGGGCAAAATTCGTGATAATGGTTGGCAGGGTGGGGCGGAGGATGTAACGGCGTTCAACATCGCGCGGCGGCAGACCTTTCGCCTTCGCCATCTCCACATAATCCTCGGTGGAGTAGATGAGGAAAAAAGTGCGCCAGTTGTATATGCTCAGGAAGATCGAACTGACGATTACCGACATGCCCGGCAGGATAAGGTGCTTTAATACATTCAGACCATAGGCGACCTTGTTGACCGGCGGAGGCGAATCCACCAGGCCCCCAAAGGGGAGGACTCTAAAAATGGCTGCAAAGATCAATATAAAGAAAATTCCGTAAAACCAGGGGGGGGCGGCGGAGGTTGGTGAAAGAGCGATGGTCAGCTTATCCAACCAACTGCCGTATTTTCTCGACAATGACAGGGCAATAAAAACGCTGGCAAAGAATAAGAAAAGCTCGGAAGTTCCCGACAGGAGCAGGGTGGCAGGCAGCCGTTCGAGCAGGATCAGGCGCACCTCCTTGGACCCTGCATTACTGGTCATTCTGATGGAACGTCCCAAGTTCAACGTGAGCGCATTGGTTAGGTATCTAAATGATCGGACCGCAAAAGGCTGATTCAAGCCTAGGCGCTCCACCTCTGCCGCGATTTTTTCCTGGAGGAGTTTCTCACGCACAGCAGGTGCCAGATTGCGGTAGGCCGGGTTCGAAGCAATGGACTGGGTAATATTATCGCGGGCTTCGTTGCGCATGATCGTGTCAACATATCCACCCATGTTGGCAATTAAAATGGTCAGATAAACGGCGACCGTAACGGTGATAGCCAATGTGACAAGCCTGAGGGCAGTATATCTAACCAGGCGCATGAAAGTGCTATTTGAAAACTTTTTCTTGACAAGGGGAGTTTCGGGTGCTGGCGTGTCCAAGGTTTCTGTGGCCATATCATCCTTACACATTTAGAAATTAAGAGGGGGCAAGGGCAAGCCCTTGCCCCCCCCACTTTACCAATAGATATTAAACTTCCTACGGCACAACCGTGTAGTCAAGCGTCGTGAAGGCCGGGATAGCTACGGGGATAAGAACCGCGGCTGCCTCGATCCTGCCGGTTCCAGCAACAAGCGTAGAGGTTACACTTGCGGGCACCAAGCAGGTGAATTTGCCATCAGATCCCGCAACAGCAGTTCCTGCACCAACATAGACAGTCGCGCCAGAAGCATCGTAGATCAGGAACTTGACTTCCTTGACACTGGCGCTGGCGTACGGAGTTCCGTCCGACTTCATGGTCAGTGTAAGGTTGAAGGTTGCATCCTTGCCGATATTGACCTGGGCTGGGCCATCCAGCGCGGCCACCCCAAGCGGGGCCTGGCCAAACCTGGACCAGCGGTCAGCGCTATCAATGAAGGCTGTATTGTTCTTTACCACAGCGGACCCAGCATTGAGATCCACGGAGGCCAGGTAATAAGGACCGGTGCCATCCCAGAAGTGACCGCGGGCGGTATACCAAGCCTTGAGGGCGGTATAGCGCGCAACGGCTTCATCTGCGGTGAGGAAGGCGCTCATGGTGGGCGCATAGGGGATGGTCTTGGCAGCAATCGCAGCGTCAAGATCCTTGGCCAGGATGGCCAGGCTCGGGCCACCAATGAAGCTCATCCACTCGACCTTGTTCCGGTCAGCTTCGCCAGTGCCCCAAGCAAGTTCCTTATTGCCGACGGCGATGTTGCCAACGGCAATGGATTCCCAGGGAGCTTCGCCAAACAGGTAGGTAGGCCACCAGGAACCAACCAAGGCATCGAGTTCTGCATCCGCATAGAGGTTGTCCGAGTAGGTCTCGATCACCAGCGGGCTGGTCGAAACGATCTTCACGCCCTTGAAGGTGGTCAGCATGGCTTCCAGGTTGCCAGCTACATCTGAATCATAGATGGCACTATCCGGTTTGCCCTGGTCGAAGGACATGATCATGTTCATGATAAAGTCGGCAATCGAGAGATTAGAGCCGTCATGCCATTTCACCGTATCGAACAGGTCGGGCGGGAAATACAGAACGATCTTCAACTTGGAAGTAGTGCCGGTGGGGAACTTCGTGGCAGCAGTGATGAATGTCTGGGTTTTGGCGTCCCAGTCGGACCAGGCATCCGGGGGTACAGTAATGGTATCAGCGGTGCTCAGCGAGACCCAGGGGAGGCTCGAGGCAACCGGGAGACCAGTCAGAACCTGTACATCGGCCTTCAAGGCGCGCAATGGCCAGGCGAGACCGGTGTAAGGATCGGGCATGAAGGCACGGCCAGCTGTTGCATCCTGAATGTAAGCGCTGGTGACCCAGTTGCTGCCGTTCACAGGATTCCATGGATCGGTGAACATGGTAGCCGTGGAGCCGACCTTTACCTGGCCGCCCACCTGGTCTTTAATGCGCATGGTATAGGGTGACATAAAAGTGGTTTCAACACCGGCACCCACATCAGCACTTACCTGGAGCTTGCAATTGAAGGGGGCATAGGTTTGCAGGTCGACTGTCCAAACCTGCAGTGAGTCCTGTAATGCCAGCTTGAGAGCCTGGGCAATCAGGTCATGGCGTGCCTGAAGGGTGCTGAAGTTACCGTTCGCCAGGTCGTCGCCAACCTTCTGGAAGGCAGGATCGGGTACGTTCGCAACGTTGTACGGGTAGCCGTCGACACTGTCGGGCAGGTACATTTCCTGGAAAATGGACTTCTCGTCTCGACTCAGACCATTTGATCCCCAGCCGGAGGTGTAGATATTCCACAGACCAGCCTTGGGGTCAGAGCCGATCCAAATGGGGGAAAGCTCGGCGGAGGTCTTTGCCACTCTGGTTACGGTAAAGCCGAGTTTTTCCAGTTGTTGGGCAAAGTATTCGCCCTGCGGAAGACGAGTGCCGTCACCATCATTCCGGATCAGCAAAATCAGGGTAACGGGCGCGCCCTTGAACTGGAATTTGCCATCTGTACCCTTGGTTGCACCCAGGGTGGCCATTTCGGCATCGACGACTGTCTGAGCTTTGGTCATGTCATAGGCATAGTAGGATTCGAGGCCGCGGGCAACGTCGATGACGCCCGTATAATCCACCAGTTGGGTGGCCAACGGGAAGAACTTCGGCAGGGCGCCGCCGGCATAGATCTCCTGGTTGATGTAATTGCGGTCGATGGCCCAGTTCATGGCTTCGCGCATCTTGTGATCCGAGAAGGGGTTCAGCTTGGTGGCATCGCTGAAAACAGCGGCGTTAAACATGAAATCGTAGAAGGTTCCATACGATTGTGAGTAGCATAAGTTGGCGGCTTTGATATCGGCCAGCTTATTGGCTGCCAAACCATAGCTGAACAGGTCAATCGCGCCAGCGTTAATTTGCGTGATTACCGAGGCTGCATCGACGATTGAATAATCAATCTCGTCCAGCCAGCCGCCATTGCGAGCCGGGACTGCGGTCGCAGGGACTGCTGTCGCAAGGACTGCCGTGGCAGGTACTACAGCCGTGGCAGGAGTAGTGGTTGCAGGACCGCAGGAGGCCAGCATCATGCTGAAAGCCACCAACAAACCGACAACCAATGTAATGCGATTTCTTGACATTGTCTTTCTCCTCCAAAATATTAATTAGGTGAACAGGTTAGGGTGAATAAAAAAAACAAACCAGACAACTCGAGGTTTTCCCGAGAATCACCTCCTTCGCTGAAAAGGTTTTAGTCCTGGTATATTTTTGTAAATTGCCAGAATAGTTAACGGAAGATTAACACAAGAAACTCAAAAAGTCAAGCTTACTCATTGAAAAATAGCTGAAATTCGTCAAGCAATTATTTTCCAGAGATGAACCCAAATCTGGAGATGATGGGGTCAAGAAATGGCACACACGATGTAACCCAAAGGGAGCGTGATCCACAACTATGTCTGGAAAAAGGACAAGCTCATGTCAACCTGATTGGGCATTGCATTAATTCCCCGGCTAATTTCCTGCCCAGCCCAATTTCCGAAGCTCAGATCGCGCTCCGTACCAGGATTTTTTTCACCTGGCAGGGATTAATAATTTATTATTCCGCTACTTTACAATAAGCCGGTTGAGCATAAATTACCGTGCAATCCACCCAATGATCTTGAAAAAGAACTAAAACATGTATTTGTCCGAGTGAGTTGTCGTAACTCGCCACATACAAACGTCTTGACTGAACGATATATTCTTCGACCCCATTCAACGAACTTACGTGCATCCTGGAGGCAAGGGTCTTATCCAGTTGGGGATTGTCCCTATTGTCCAGCGTGAATTGGATGGTACTGTCGAGGGATGTAATGGCGTCCCGGAAATGTGCGTTGATCAAACTATCGGTAATGGTGCCGCTTATTCCAAGCACCACGATGCAAAAAAAGAAAGGACTTATTTTTCCAAAGAGGGATTGCGAGTAAACAGATGACTCTGTGACGGAGAGCTGCGTCACGCCTACGATTAGCATGAATGGGATGACCCATACTGCTACCAAGCCTAGACGGAAACTGATTTGCGCGCCCAATGGATAGTTTAATAACTCTCCCAGATGCGGATTGATCTTTGAAACGATTAAAGGATTAATGTACAATGGCAGGTAAACCACCAGCCCGGCAAATAATAGTGCAGAGATTAACCAAAAGAAAGCACCCAAGATACTATTTTCAAAACGCGCTGTCAGCCAACCCGCCGGAGCATTAAGGATGGCACAAAATAAAATTGCAATACCCAGGTTAAGTCCGGGCAGATAAGCATGGGAAAGGCTTAATTCAAATCCATCCCATCCCCAAACCGTAAAAGCAAAAACAAACCCGCTGACCATGCCAAAGATCAACCCAGTTTTTCGTTTTAATTTTATGAGATCGGGCCGAAATTCAGGTCTGTTTACTGGCGATACAATCACGGAGTATCTGTCTCCTTTAAAAACAGGGGGGAAATGACTTCTAGATAGGGCAAGGGTGGAAGTATTATCCTCGGTATCCGCCGAAGATGAAGTCAATCACACCTCTTTGAGCCGCACCCAGGGCAAACGTGGAAATATAAGGGAGAAATAGCAAATTTTATTGCTCGAAACACGATTATTGCCCGCTTCAATTATATACTATGGAATTCCCTCCAGGAATCACAGCGCCGCATTCGAGTATGTATTTCCACGAGGGAATGGATTGGCTTTTATAATCAGACTATGCACTGCAAAACTTATGTTTTGCCACGCATACGTGGATCCAGTACATCGCGCAAGGCATCGCCAACCAAGTTCCAGCCCATGACAAAGAGCACCAAAGTCAACCCGGGCCAGACGATGATGTACCAATACGTATTCAAACTGGTGATCCAGTTTCGGGCAAAGCTGAGTACCTGCCCCCAATCGGCATAGCCGATGGCAGTGCCGATCCCTAAAAAGGAAAGGGCAGCGAAGGAGAGGACTACATCCCCTATCGCCAATGAGGCCAGCACCAGCGTGGGGAAGATGGCATTGGGGATGATGTGCCGGAAGAGAATCCGGCTGTCCCTGACGCCGATCACCCGAGCCGCCATGACATAATCACGTTCCTTGATGGCCAGGATATCGCTGCGGATAATACGTGCGTATCCCATCCAACCGAACACAATCAGGGCTATGATGGCCGGGTACAGGCTCGCTCCGATCCTGGGGGTAAGCACTGCCGCCAGGATCAAGGCGGCCAGAATGAAGGGCAGGGTCAGGAAAACATCCACGATGCGCATGATCACGTTGTCAACCACACCGCCGTAGTATGCCGAGACTGATCCTACAATGACGCCAATCAGGAACGTAGCTATCACTACAATGAACCCGGTGCGGAATGCTGTACGCACACCCCAGATGATCCCATAAAAAATATCATACTGACCCTGGGAAGTACCCAGGATGTGCACCCACTGGTCGGTCCCCATGATGGGTTTCCACCAGAAAGGCACAGCCGGAACGTTGCGTGTCCAGGCCGACATCATTGGGCGCGGCTCGGAAGTGAACCCATCGCGTGGGATCTGGTAGGGATTATTGGGTGTGACCGGGGGAATAATCACCGGAGCCAGGATAGCAATGAGGATAAATATCCCGATCAGGATGAAACCCAAAATGGAGGCAGGTGTCTTGAGCAGGCCGGTAAGAATGCGATAATTTTCCGGACCGAGGAAGCGTTCGAGACGTCCGATCTTGCGGACGGCGATCGTTTCGCGCAACAAGTGGTTTTCGCCGCTGGGAATAGAGTCTGTCATGAGAGATTCTCCTTATGCCAGGCGAACGCGCGGATCGATGAACGCATACAGGACGTCAACAGCCAGGTTGGCCACGATCAGGATCAGACCATTAAAGAGTGCAAAGCCAAGCACCGTGATGACATCCAACTGCTGGGCTGCATTCGCAGCTGCCTGGCCGATTCCCGGGTAATTGAAGACAGTCTCGGTGATGACCACGCCGCCCAGCAGGCCAATGACCTGGAAGCCTGCCAGCGTGACGACCGGCAGCATGGCATTGGGGCGGGCGTGCCTGTTGATGACGTATTGTTCCGGAAGACCCTTGGCACGCGCAGTGGTCACATATTCCATGCGCAGGCTTTCGAGCATTGAAGAGCGGGTGACGCGCACGAAGGTGGCCCAACTAATATAAGAAAGGGTCAGAATGGGCATGAGCATGTGGCGCATGGCATCCCAAAAGATATCCAGCCGTCCGTTGAGCAATGCATCAAATGTTAACAGGCTTGTATAGTGGTGGAAACTGCTTGCATAAACCACCTGGTTGGCCCAGTCGCTCAACCTGCCGGGTGGGAACCAGCGCAGTTCGACATAAAAAAACATCAACATCAGCAAACCGAAAACGAAGGTTGGAAAAGAAGTGCCGATAATGCTAAAAATCCTGGCGGCCTGATCGATAAAACCATTTTGATGGACCGCAGCCTGCACCCCCAGCCAGATCCCTACCAGGATCACCGGTGCCACCGCCCAGAGGGTCAAATCGAGGGTGTTGGGAAAGCGGGTTTTGATCAAGTCAACCACTGGCTGGGAGGCTGTCCGCGAATAACCGAAATCTCCAAAGATAATGCCACCCTGCCTCCCCCCGGTGACAAGATTGGGTACACCCACCAGCCAGCGCCAATACTGAACATAGATGGGTTGATCCATACCATACTGCCTGATGATGGCATTGATCGCATTGTCATTCTTGGGAATATCCCTTACGTACAGGGCCGAGCGCATCACCGGCGAAAGGAATTGCAGCATGGCAAAGATCAGCACTGTAACTCCAAAGAGCAGCACCGGCACGAGCAACAAACGGCGAATGATGTAGGTGGTCATATTTCTACCTTTCAGATTTTGTCGTTCAGACTGAACTGGATCCAAGATCCATATCAGTCGGCAGGACAAAATCCCTGGATTATGCGGGGGCTCTTTTGAGGCCCCCGCATAATGGATTTCAATTTACCAGGTTGATCTTACTTAATATTGAAGTTGTAGATGATCACGTCCTGTGTGAGAGTTGGTTGGCCAATATACAGGCGGAGGATGCCTGTCTTGGGAGTTTTCCCAGCCGTACAGGCTGTAAATTGAGCAACAGCCAGCTTGGTCGAATCGTAACCGCATACATCTTGGACAGGTCCATAGGCATCGGTTGCAGGATCGTAGGCATGGAATTGGCTGACCAATGCATCGGCCTGCGAGCGGTTACCGACGGGAACGTCCACGATATCGGCATCACCGGCCTGCAGTTCAGCAAAGCGGGTGCCCCACTCGGGGATGATCTGGATCACAGCGCGATCCAGGGTAGGCATATTGGCAGTATCCCAATAGTTGGAATTCTTGGTAAGAACGATCTCGGTGCCAGGAGTCCAATGATCCAGCATGAATGGGCCGGTGCCATTGGTGACCTTGGAAAGAGGATCGTCCGCGGATGTAATCCCGTAGAATTTCTGCCAGGTGGAGCATGAACCATCCCAACCCTTGTTATCAGCAACCCACTTGGCATCCATAACGGAGCCCCAGGTCTGAGCAATGGTGGCCAGGAACGGACCCCACGGTTGCTTCAGGGTCATGGTGACGGTCATGGCAGTATCATCAGCTACGATCTGCGAATTCAGATTTGTGCAGACCGCGGCGAGTTTGGTGGCATCGAAAGCCTGAACTTTTGCGGGGTCATCGACCAGGGCACCGGATGGATCAAGCATATAAGCCACGTCCTGGTTGCCCACACCGAAGAATGGTTCAGCAAGCAGCCATTGCGGGGAGGCACCACCGCCCTGCAGCAAACCGCGCACGAACGAGTAGGCCACATCCGAAGCAGTCATCGGATCGCCATTTTGGAACGTTACACCCGTGCGAAGTTTGAAGGTATAGGTCATGCCGTCTGCAGAGACAGTTGGCATTTCGGAAGCCAGCATCGGAACGAAGCTGCCTGGGTTCTCGCCATCATAGAAGATCAAGGTGTTGTAAACGTTCTGGATGACCTCGCCACTGGCGGTATCGTATGCCAAGGCAGGATCCAGGGTATCCGCATCACCGATGGTGGCGTAGGTAAAGGTGGTCAGATTCTTCGCGTTGGCAGCCTTGGTGATGGGCTGGAAGTACAGGCCAGGGAAGATCGGGTTGCGGTTGACGCCGTTCACCCACAACTGTTCGTAACCATGGGTGGTGGGGAGCACCAGCGGGATGCCAGGTGCCTCGTCGTAGTACAACTTGTTGATCTGTGCATAAACAGCCGCGCGTGCAGCCGGATCGGTGGTGGAAACGCCCTGATCCAGCAGGGGTTTGAACTTGGCTGCCAAATCTGCGGGCATATTCTGCCGGCCGCCGTAGGCGCCGACGGTGTAGGGCTGGACCCAGTTGGAGGGATCATGAATATCTTCGATCCAGCCAGCGGTCATGATCGGGATTCCGCCAGCGCGCTGGGCAGCCAGGTAAGCCGGCCAGGGCAGGCCCAAAATCTCAACCACGAACTTCGGGTTGATTGCAGCCAGGTTGGCAGCCAGGATCTCAGACACGGTCTGGCGGGTGGTGTTACCCTGGTTGTAAAGCATCTGGATGCGGAAACCAACGTCCCACAGGGATTTCCCATCGGGCGATTTAAGAGTGGAAGCCTTGAACGCATCAGCCGCCTTGGTGAGATCCATGACGTAATGCGCGGCATTCGCATCATAGCCAACCATGCCGGGCAGAGCGAGCTCAAGGGATTGAACTGCTTCACCCTTGTAGACGTCGTCGATGTAGGTCTGCCAGTCAAAGGCATAGCTGAAGCCTTGGCGGACATTTACATCTGCAAAGAAGTCCGGTGGAACGCCGTTGCCGTCCAGAACTCCGGAACCAATGTAAGGGTTGGTTACGGGAACTGCGGTGGGGGGAACCTCGGTTGGAGGAACCGCGGTCGAACCGGGAGGCGGCGGGGGCTGAGTCGGCGTAACAGTGGCGGTAGAACCACAAGCCGACAGGAGCATGCCGAGCACAACCAAAGCACTCAGTACGTAAGAAATCTTTCTCATTTTTCTTCTCCTCATTTGATGATAGTAAACGATTTGGATATTACCAAGATTCAATATTACCAAACGGTTGTTCAATTGATTCGACGATCACCTCCTTTGAGCCATTTAATGATCATAAAAATCTGTCTGCGAAATGACAGGCGACGAAATGGCCGGGCTTGATTTCATGGAAATCGGGCGTCTTCTCGGCACAAAATGCTTCGGCAATAGGGCAGCGAGTTCTGAAGCGGCAGCCCGACGGCGGGTTGACAGGTGAGGGTACATCACCCTCCAGGATGACGCGCTGGCGCTGGGCATCAGCCACCGGATCGGGGATGGGAACTGCCGAAAGCAGCGCCCGGGTATACGGGTGCAGCGGTTTAATATATAAGTCATTCCGACTGGCCAGCTCAACGAAGATACCCAGGTACATGACCGCCACGCGGCTGCTGATATGGCGCACCACCGAAAGGTCGTGAGCAATGAACAAGTACGTCAGGTTCAGCCGCTCCTGTAGCTCTTCAAGCAGGTTGATCACCTGCGCCTGGATCGATACGTCCAACGCCGAGATGGGTTCGTCGCAAACGATGAAAGACGGTTGCAGGGCCAGCGCCCTCGCCACACCAATGCGCTGACGCTGACCACCCGAGAACTCGTGCGGATAGCGGTTGGCAAACGATGGGTTCATCTTTACCAGCTCGAGTAACTGCTCGACACGTTCCTGGATTTCTTTACCACTGGCTGCGTTATGAGCCACCAGTGGTTCGGCGATGATATCCTTCACGGTCATGCGCGGGTTGAGGCTGGCATATGGATCCTGGAAGATCATTTGCATTTCACGGCGCATATGGCGCATTTCTTCCCGCTTTAGAGCGACCAAATCAATACCATTATAATAAACCTGGCCGGAAGTGGGTTTGTAAAGCTGCAAAATCGTGCGCCCGGTGGTTGTCTTCCCGCATCCAGATTCGCCGACCAACCCGAGGGTCTCGCCGCGCCGCACATCAAATGAAATCCCGTCTATTGCGTGAACCGCTCCTATCTGGCGCCGGATGACGCCGCGATAGATCGGGAAGTGCATCACCAGGTTTTCCACGTGAAGTAAGATATCGTTGTTAGCACTCATGAGCGGGTTTTTCCAGTCTTGGTATCCACCCAGCAGGCGGCACGGTGATCAGTTGAAACCAGTTCCAGTTTGGGATTCTCTTTCCAGCATTGGTCGAGCGCCCACTTGCAGCGCGGAGCAAAGGGACATGCCTGAGGCAAGGCATATAACACGGGCGGCAGACCTTCGATTGAATACAGGCGGTGGCGTTCTTTTTCGTCCACACGCGGCAGGCTGCCCAACAAGCCAATGGTGTAAGGATGTTCCGGATGGGCGTACAGGTCTTTGACCGGAGCCTCTTCAATGATAAAGCCCCCGTACATCACGATCACTCTGTGCGCCAGGCCGGCTATGATCCCCAAATCATGCGTGATCCAGATGATCGTCATGCCCAGTTCATCGCGCAAGCGCTTAACCAGTTCGATGATCTGTGCCTGGATGGTTACATCCAACGCGGTGGTGGGTTCATCGGCGATAAGTATCTGCGGATCGCAGGATAACGCCATGGCAATCATCACACGCTGGCGCATCCCTCCGGAAAACTGGTGGGGATAATCGGGCAGGCGGTCTTTTGCCCTCGGAATTCCCACTTTTTCAAGCAGTTCGACGGAGCGTATCACGGCCTGTTTCCTTGTCATGCCTAAATGGAACATGAGCTGCTCTTCCATCTGGAAGCCAATTGTCAGAACCGGGTTCAAGGAAGTCATGGGGTCTTGAAAAACCATGGCGATCTGACCCCCGCGCACATGACGAATTTCCTCAGGAGTCATTTGAAGCAGGTCTTTCCCGAGAAAGAAAGCTTTCCCTGCTGTAATTTTTCCGGGTGGCGAAGCAATCAGCCGAAGGATGGACATCATCGTCACAGTCTTGCCGCATCCGCTTTCCCCCACCAGGCCCAGTGTCTCCCCCTCTTTTAGACCAAAGGAGACTCCATTGACTGCATGAACAATCCCGTCCGGGGTCTTGAATTGTGTTTCCAGTCCTTGAACATCAAGGAGAAGATCGGGCATCCGTGTAATCCTTCATTAAAGCAATGGATTTAAAAAATATATTAATCTCAGATTAAATAGGGTATTTTGAATTATACTCGATTTTATTTGCCCGTTAAATTCGCACAGAATTCGCGCCACAAATATTCCCATGGTCATTTTTTGGATGAATTTTGTTAAACAAGCGGGGTTATGAGAGCTGCATCAAACTCCGCTGGACAATTACCGGATTGAAACGGGAACTAAAATGACACAACCCGATTATTTTAATTAAATAGGTTCGCTTAGATGCATTTATGAGTGAGCTTCAACTCCTGGTGTGCAGGATGAGTCTGCCATCTGTCGTTTGTTCAACCCGGAAAATTTTTAGTGGCACCGTGGCAGGACCCTTTACCGGGATCCCATTTTTGTTGAATCGGGATCCATGGCAAGGACAGGCAAAGGTATCGATTTGAACCTCAACGGTGCAGCCAAGGTGAGTGCAAATCAGGCTTATGGCCGTAAACCCCGTATCATTATGAATGAGGACAGCAGGGATTTCGGGTATCGTTGTCGTCGATCCAAGGCGGTAATTTTCTGCGGGTCCCAGGTCGAACTCCGTCGGCTGAGCAGGTTCGGTCTTGTAGTTCAAAAAGCGAATCAATCCTCCCAATCCCAGCAGCCCCCCAAAGGCCAGGAGACTGTCCAGGGTTAATTTAAAGAAGTCGCGCCGCGAAATGGATGGTTTCTTCATCTTAAAAATAGAATCGGTCTAGATTATGAACATGCAAGGAGGATGACAAAACGACCTTGCATCTCACGTTGCCGGAAGAAGGGCCCAGATGGTCATGCCAATGAGGATCAGCGAAAGAATGGTAATGATAATGTGCGCCGCCCGTCCCCCTTTCGGGAACCAGCGACCTAATTCGGAATCAGAAGGTTTTGGAAAGCTATAGGGGATAAGAATAAGAATTGCCAGGAGAAAAAGCGGGATCAAGACACCCATGAGAAAAGGGTCGCCAAATTTGAGCAATTGTTGCACCCATAAGAAAAACCAGGGTGCACGGGCGGTGGAAAGATCAGTCGCCGTATTGGTAAGTGGAGGCGTTATCGATGCAGGCCAAAAGATGGATAAAAGCACCAGGACGAATGCAGCTATGACCATGAGAAGGAACTCACGGCGGACCAGTTCGAGGCGTGAAATCCGTTCCTCATTTTCACGCATTGCAGGAGGTGGAACTGCGATCCCACCGTCCCGGCGGATGCGAAAGATATGCCAGACAACAGCAATGATCATTGCCAGTGTAAGGCCAAAAGTGTGCCAGGAGTAAAAACGAATCAATGCGGCAGAGCCGAGTTGTGCCCCGCCAATTACGAATTCATATAACTGGTTACCAATGACCGGAATCGTCTTAATCAGATTCGTCCCCACTACCAGGGCCCAGCTCGTCCCCTGGTCCCAGCGCAGGATATAACCGGTGAAATCCAGGGCCAGGGTCAATAACAACAAAAAGAGCCCGAGCAAATAATTGAATCGGCGCGGCTGCTTATAAGACCCGGTATACACAATGCGCAGCAAATGGATAAACAGGACGAGGACGAGTGCTTGCGCACCCCAAAAATGTAAGTTGCGAATTAATCCACCGTAAGGGACCAGATGGGCAATGGTTTGGATCGAGATCGTGGCCTGGTACGACAGGGGAATGTAAAAATACATCTCCAGGATGCCGGTTACCAGTAGAACCAACGAAAGAAATATTGCCAATCCTCCCGTTCCGAGAGTATACCGCCAGCGGGCCTGACGGGCAGGAATGGTCGGAGGGTGCAGGTGCAAAAGGAAGTTCGGGCGTGAACGCACCGAAATGGGGCCATTCGTTGAAATTACCTCACCGGAAGGGGCAGCTGCAGTCTTGCGTTTGGTGGCTACCTGCAGAATCATCACAACAGCAACCAATCCGAGCAGCCCGGTAAAAATATATTCTCCAAACCGGTCATTCGAATTGGCAGTCACAAGGTGATGAACCGAAATGGCCGAGGCGTCGGTGGGATCCAATATCACCCCCTGCGGTAGGGATCCATTTAATTTGAGAATATAAGCGGTGAGAGCCCAGGCTTTTTCCGGTGATAGTGAACCAGGATTCCACCATGGCATGGCGATTAAAATGTAATCATGGAGCTGCTGGGCGGTATTAAACCGAACCAGGCTGCCGAGCCCGGTCACTGGCGGGGGCAGGCGGTCCCGTGGAATGGAAAATCCTTGCGGAGGATGATTGGGGGCATGACACTTGGAGGTCCAGCAATTCTGGTCCGCACCGTAGACCGAGCGCCATTCAGTGGTCAGTCCCTCCCCGCGATCACCGTGGCAGGCCATACAGACACCCCAGTAAACCAGAGCCCCCTGGTCAAGCTGCGTCGGGTTCGTGGGAGAGGACAGGATGGGCCTGGCAAGCCGGGCTGTATTAGAGACCGGCAGGAGCGGTGCCTGAGTCGATGTCGTTGTGGGAGTGGTGGTTGATTTAACGAGGTCAAATGACCACCAACCGACCAGAATAATCATTCCGGTAAAACAAGCGAAAAAAAGGCCGCGTGCCAGGCCTGATTGGAATGCCGATGACTTGGGAGTAGGCAATAATGGGGCTTTCATGTCCTGCAGTGATACCCTAAAACCTCTAATGTAAGTGCGTTGGTTTTTGCACTAAATATTGATACTGTTTTTTCAAGGTAAATAGTATACGTCATGTTTTCAAACAAGACTCAGGGTGACCTATCATGGTTGACAACCCGCCCCCCTGTCGAAAGCTTCAATATTCCACAGGTTGCTGGCGGCGGTGGGATCAAGGGAGAAATGACAAAGGTCTGCGCGCGTGGCAGCGGTTTTGACCCGCCAGTAGAGCGGGATGACCGGCAAATCGGTAGCAAAGATGGACTGGACCTGGGCATACGCGGCAGCATGAAACGGGTCATCCGGAAGGGTTTGTTGAGATGAAAGGCAGGCAGTGTCAAAGGCAAGATTGGAGTATCCGCTGACATTCGTCCCCACCCAGTTATTGGCAGCATTCGGTATCTGGGAACTGGTGTACCAATCACAGGGGGGCTCAATGCCGGTGCTGCCCATGGCAAACTCGACCATGTCAAAATTCCGGCCGAACAGGATACCCGCCGGACCGGGCGCGTAAAGGGTGTTGGCATCCAAGTATTGCACGTTGACTTTGATCCCGCATTGCGCAAGCGAACCTGCCAGGATTGTACTCACCTGCTGGCGCTGCACGGCGTTTGTAGTGGCATAATTCACTTCAAAAGGAGTCCCGGATGGAATCCCCGGCACTCCCCAGGCCTGGCGAGGGGTGGATGGATCATTGTCGATATCCTTCCAACCGGCAAGGTCAAGCAGTTTTCCCGCTGCAACTACATTTAATGAGTAGGCGGCCACGTCCGAATTGTAAAGGGGATGGTCTTCCGGCAGGTATGTGTTTGGGATGCTGCTCAAGCCCGAAAGGACCGAGTCCACCACCTGCGGGCGGTCGAGACAATATGCAAGGGCCTGGCGCACACGCACGTCCCCAAAATAATTCGGCCGGTCAACGCCAGTATCAATTCCATTATCATAGGATGCCGGTTTGATGCCGAGCGCCAGTTCTTCCATTACAGGCACTTTGGAAAACAAGGCCTGCAATTGGTTCTGGGCTGACATCGAACGCAACAACTCGACCTGACCATCCAGGGGGATGCTGGGATCCAGCACATCACAGGTGCCATCCAGCAGGTCGCTGATGGCGACTCCGGGATCGGCGACAAAGCGAAAGGTCAGGGTGTCAAACTTGGGCAGACCTTCACCCGCCCGGAAGTAGTGCGGGTTCTTTGTCAAAGTGATATGGTCCCCAGAGACCCATTCCTTCATTGCGTAAGCTCCCCAGCCAAGCGGAGTACGCGTGGTAAGGTCGGTTTCGGTAAGCTGATCTGCCGCGATCTGGTTCCAGGCGTGTTCCGGGAGCGGAGACCAAAAATTGAGGAAATAGGTGGGATCGATGAAACCGGGTTTTCCCCACCATTGAACCGTGCTTTTGTCCACGGCTTCATATGATTGGGTGCGGTCCACCAGATACTTTGAGCCCGAGGTGGAGGGATCTGCAGCCACCTGGTAAGCATAGACCGAATCTTCAGCTGTAAGAGGTTGGCCATCCGACCAGGTGAGACCCGGCAGCATGCTGAACGTTACCTGCATCTGGTCCATCTGTACTTCGGACTTGCCATCATACGCGATTGCGCAGGAGTCTGCGCGGCAGCCTGCCGGGTGGATTTTTACCCCCACCGCCAGCGTGACCGGAGTACCGCTGGCATCAACCACTTCATCACCAATATAGAAAGATTTCGTAAAGAGCTGGGCATCACCGTTTTTAATATTCGGGATGCGCTGCAGGATAACTGGCTGATATCCATAGGAGTTCGTGTCGATCGGTCCATCATAGATCGCCGCCAGAACACTGCGAGCGGCAGTGGATGGATTGTTCACCGGGTACAAGCTGACCGGTTCCTGCCCAAGACAGACGGTCAGAAGTCGCGGCGGCACATGGGTCGCGGAGGGAGTAGGTTGTTTGGTTGGGGTGGAGGTGGGAACAGGCGGGGTTTTCTGACCGCAAGCGACCAGAAACACCACTCCCAAGATCAACCCGCAAATTATGCTAATACATCGGCGAAATGACATTACGACCCTCCCAGGCCCGTGCCTGAATGAACGATACAGCGCATGATTGCCGGGACTGTTGGCAGGATTATACAACAGAGTAGACGGTCGCAAAGGGAGCGGGACCCGCCATCGTTGACAGCCCCCCTTCCCTGACGGTACAATGAAGTTACATGCCATCTCCAAGAGAAAAGGAGTCTTCCATAATAAAAGAATTCAAGGCCTTCATCATGCGCGGCAACGTGGTGGATCTTGCCGTCGCGGTGATCATCGGAGGAGCATTCGGCAAGATCGTCACAAGCTTTGTGAGCGACATCATCATGCCGGTCATCGGACTGATCATCGGCGGGATTGATTTTAGCGGTCTTGCCTTCACCCTTGGCGGCGCCAAGGTTACATACGGGAATTTTATTAATAACATCATTGATTTCCTTATAATTGCCCTTGTTATTTTCTTGATGATCAAGGTTTTCGACAACCTGAAGAAAAAACCCGCACCCGTCTTAGCCGAACCAACCACCAGGGAATGCCCGCGCTGCTTTACCTCCATTCCGATCAAAGCCACGCGCTGCCCGAACTGTACTTCGGAACTATAAACATAACTCAAGCTATTCGTTATTCGTGATCCATAAACCGGTTTCACTGGTCATTGATCATGAATAACGGGGATCGATTAACCCTCTCATGGATTTCCTCGACAAACTCAACCCCCAGCAGCGCCAGGCTGTGACGGCTGGCGCAGGCCCCGTTTTGGTATTGGCCGGACCCGGGTCCGGCAAGACGCGTGTCCTCACCCAGCGAGTGGCCTATTTGATCGCCCACGAAGGTGTGCGTCCATACCAGATGCTGGCGGTCACTTTCACCAACAAGGCAGCCCGCGAAATGAGCAACCGTGTTCGGGATATCCTGGGTGAAATGCCCTCCGAGGGAATATGGCTGGGGACATTCCATTCCATTTGTGCCAGGCTCCTGCGGCGCGAATCAGAAAACCTGCCTTTCAATGACCGTTTTGTCATTTACGATGATGATGACCAGCAGCGGGTAGTCAAAGGTGCCATCCGCGACCTGAACCTCGATGAAAAAACATACCGGCCGCAGGCAGTGCATGCAGCCATCTCGCGTGCAAAAAACGAGTTGATCTTCCCAGGAGAGTACCCTACACAGACCTACCGGGACGAGGTGGTCAAACGAGTCTACCAGCGTTACCAGGAAATGTTGAAACAAAATAACGCGGTTGATTTCGACGATCTATTGTTGTGGACAGCTCATTTGCTCTCGGAATTTCCTGCCGTGCGGGATAAATATGCCCAACGATTTCAACATGTATTGGTCGACGAATTCCAGGATACCAATTTTGCCCAATACGTGCTTTTGAAGCACTTAGCGGCGGTACATAATAATATCTTCGTGGTGGGCGATCCCGACCAATCTGTGTACCGCTGGCGCGGGGCAGACTATCGCAACGTCCAGCGCTTCGAACAGGACTTTCCTGATGCAAAAGTGATCCTGCTCGAACAGAACTACCGTTCCAAGCAGACCATCCTCGACGCTGCCATGGCAGTGATCGACCGAAATCCACACCGTCGGCGTAAGAGCCTTTTCACCGAGCGCGGTGCGGGAGAAAAACTCTTCTATTATGAAGCTCTCGATGATTACAGTGAAGCTGCCTTCGTTGTGGATACCATCGCCAGCCTGGTCGCGAGCCGGACGTGTGAGCCGGGCGACTGTGCGGTGATGTATCGCACCAATGCCCAGTCCCGCCTGCTGGAAGAAGCCTTTCTGCAAGCGCGCCTGCCATACCGGTTGGTGGGAGCGCAGCGATTCTACGGGCGGCGTGAAGTGAAAGACATCATCGCCTACCTGCGCCTGGTCCACAACCCGGCAGACGAAATTTCACTCGACCGGGTGATCAACCTGCCGCCGCGCGGGATTGGGGACAAAACCATCCTGTCCCTGCACAATGCCGCCAGCGGGGCAAACACTTCCCTTTCGGTTGTGCTGATGGACCTGGGGCGCGGCGACGCGTCTACTTTTTGGCAACAGTTCAGCGGCCGCGCCGCACTGCCGCTGGCTGACTTTGGGGGACTCCTATCAGACTGGAGCGCGGAGGCGCGCACAGCAACCGTCACCGAGTTGTTCGACCGCATCACCAGGGATATCAACTACCAGGCCTATATCGACGATGGCACCGATGAAGGCGCCGAGCGCTGGGGAAACGTCCAGGAACTGCGCCGGCTGACCACCGAATACGAAAACCGCAGCCTGACCGATTTTCTCGAAACCGTGGCACTCATTTCAGACCAGGATACCCTGGCCGAGGGCAAGAACGCGCCAACCCTCCTGACCCTGCACGCCGCAAAAGGCCTGGAATTCGGAACGGTCTTCATCATCGGGCTGGATGACGGCATCCTACCCCACAGCCGGTCCTTCGATGAGCCGGAGGCCATGGAGGAGGAGCGCCGCTTGTTCTACGTGGGTCTTACGCGCGCCAAGGACAGGCTCTACCTGCTGCGCGCCCTTAGGCGCGGCGGCCGGGGTTATTCCGAGGAAACCATCCCGTCGCGTTACCTGGACGATATCCCGCCCGAGTTGCTTGCGGGAAAAGCGCGCGGAGGGCGTGCCGCGCGCAGCCAGACCCCTACCTGGTTACGCCCGGACGCGGCACCCGCGACCGAGACCGAGGTGCGTTTCCGCGCTGGCATGAGAGTCCAGCACCCCACCTGGGGTGAAGGGATTGTGCTTAATTCCCGCCTGCAGGACAATGACGAAACCGTGGATGTGGTTTTTGAATCGGTGGGGATCAAGCGGCTGGCGGCAAGTCTTGCCAAGCTTACCATCTTGAACTAAAGCAGCCTCCATGAATGTCTGCCCTCTGTGCCTTTGGCTTCAAATATGAGAAAATATGAGGGGCAAATTCCCGCGTTCGCTGCCAACCACGAGCGCGAAAGAATCGGGAAATAACTTCCGAGAATTGAAAGGACTCCCAATGTTAAAAAATCTTCCGGCTACCTCACAAGATATCATTGCCTGGACCTGGCCAGCAATCGAACCGTACTACATAGAGTTGCAAAGCCGCCCACTCAGCGCCTCAAGCGTGGATGATTGGGTGGCCGACTGGTCGAGTGTGGGTGAACGGCTTGAAGAAATGTACTCCCGCCTGGCAGTGGCTACTTCCATTAATACTGCCGACAAGGAAGCCGAAGCGCGCATGAACGCTTATCTCGACGGCATTTTCCCCAACGTGATGGCTGCCGAGCAAAAACTGAAAGAGAAGCTGCTTGCAAGTAAATTGGAACCGAAAGGGTTCGAAATCCCTTTGCGGAATATGCGCGCCGAGGCAAACCTGTTCCGCGAGTCCAACCTGCCGCTGCTGGCTGACCAACAAAAACTGGCGATCGAATATGACAAAATTTTCGGCGCACAGACGGTTAATTGGGAGGGGGAGGAAATCACGCTCACACGTCTTGCCCTGAACTTCCAGCAGCCCTACCGAGCCCGCCGCGAGAAAGCCTGGCATCTCAAGGCCGACCGTCAACTTGCAGATCGAAAAGCGATTAACAACCTGTGGCAAAAGTTCATGGATGTGCGCACCAGGATCGCCAAGAACGCGAATAAACCCAGTTTCAGGGAATATGCCTGGATTCAAAAATTGCGCTTTGACTACAGCCCCGAAGACTGCAAATCGTTCGAAGCCGCCATCGAAAAGGTGGTCGTCCCGGCAGCCACGCGCATATACCAGAAACGGAAGCAGGAACTCGGTCTGGACTCGCTTCGTCCGTGGGATTTGGTGGACGGCTGGTTCTCGCGCCCCACGCCACCCGCAAACATCCCCCAACTTAAGCCTTTTGCCTCCATTGATGAGCTTAAGTTGAAGGTCTCTGCCATTTTCCACCACGTGGACCCGGTGCTGGGAGGCTATTTCGACCAGACCGTGGCCGAAGGCCTTACGGATCTTGAAAACCGCAAGAACAAGGCCCCCGGCGCATATTGCACCTCCTACACTTCCATCCGTAAACCTTTTATTTTCGTCAATGCAGTCGGCACCCATGACGACGTGATGACCACTCTGCATGAGTCCGGTCATTCCTTCCATATATATGAGACCGCCAGCATCCCATACGTCCAGCAACTAGCCGTGCCGATGGAATTTGCCGAGGTGGCATCGATGGGGATGGAATTATTAGCTTCGCCGTACCTGACGAAAGCCAATGGCGGGTTCTATTCTGATAAAGAAGCCGCACGAGCCCGGATCGAGCACCTTGAAGGCATGATACTTTTCTGGCCGTTCATGGCGGTGGTGGATGCGTTCCAGCAGTGGGTTTATGAAAACCCAAAAGATGGCGCAGACACGGCAGCATGCGACAAGAAATGGGGTGAACTGTGGGATCGTTTCATCCCTGGAGTGGACTACTCCGGGTTGGAGGAAATCAAGGTAACCGGCTGGCATCGCAAGCTGCATATCCACGAGGTACCGTTTTATTATATAGAGTATGGATTGGCACAATTGGGCGCGGTGCAGATATTTGGGAATGCGCGCTCTGACCAGGCCGGGGCGGTGGCAGCCTATCGCAAGGCGCTTTCGCTGGGCGGGAAGGTGACATTACCGGAACTTTTTAACGCAGCCAAGGCAAAATTCGCCTTCGATGTACCTACTGTTAAAAAGGCTGTTGACCTCATGGAAACCGTGGTGGCAGAACTGGAAGGGAATACTTAGGCATCCCTGAAAAACTCGCAATAGTATGGTCCTTTTTCGGCAGTCATCCCATGCAGATGCAGCCTCAATACCTTACCAATATCAGGATGCTTAATCACCTGTTGGATTATTCAGCCGTTCTCGTCTAAAATAGAGGTCCATGACACAAACCCTTAAAATCATCATCCCCACTGCCGGATGGGCAACGCGCATGCGTCCACAGACATGGTCCAAGCCCAAACCTCTGGTAAGTGTGGCAGGCAGGACCGTACTGGACCATCTCCTGGATATGTTCCGCAGCGTACCGGCATTTAACCCCGCGAATAATCTCGTTCATACAGCGAAGAAATCGAGCGGTGCGGGAGAGAGCAGGGGCACTGTTGAATTTATTATCATCACCGGGCCTGGCTTGGGGGAGACCCAGATTCCACAGTACATGCAGGAGCAACATTCGGAATTAAAAACCCATTTCGTGCTCCAACCGGAGATGCGAGGTCAATCGGACGCCCTATGGCTGGCACGGGAATATCTTTCCGGTCCGGTGCTGATTTGTTTTGCAGACACTCTTTTGGAAACGGACTTTTCTATCCTAGGAAATGAAAAGGCAGAAGGCATAGCCTGGGTAAAACCCGTTCCGGACCCGCGTCGGTTCGGAGTAGCTGAGGTGGATGTTAAAGGTTGGGTGACGCATCTCGTTGAGAAGCCGCGGACCTTGAAAAATAACCTGGTCGTGGTCGGCTGTTATTATTTTAAACAAGGCCAAAAATTGCAGGCGGCACTCGCAGAACAGTTCCAGCGCGGCAAACCGCGCAATGGCGAGTACTTCCTAACAGATACCATTAATATCATGATCGAAGACGGTTTGAAAATGCGCACCCAGGCGGTGGAGGTGTGGCTGGATACCGGGACGATCGACGCCGCGCTGGAGACAAACCGATATTTACTGGAACACGGGAGCGCCACCAAAACCCGCAATCAAATAAAAACCGGGGTAAAAATCGTGCCGCCCGTGTTTGTCCACGCGAGTGCAAAAGTCACCAATTCCAATATCGGCCCATACGCCTCCATCGGGGCGGATTGTATGATCACTGGTGCGCGGGTCAAAGACTCCATCATTGAAAGTGGGTCAATGGTTGAGAAGGTAGCCTTGGTGGGCTCTTTCATTGGCCGGCGGGCCAGGGTTCAAGGCACTTCCGCTGAAGATCCCCCACTTAAGTTGAACATCGGAGACGATAGTTTTGTTTTTCTAAAATAGAGTAAAGTTGTAATCCTTCCATGAGTGATCACGTCGATTGTTATTCAGGGGCTGCTTACGGCGAAAGACCGCTGGCATTCACCTGGCAGGGACAGCGGTATTCCATCCTTGAGGTATTATCCCAGGGACGTACGCCACAGGGGAAGTGGTTCCGGGTTCGGACAGAGGCGGGAGATCTTTTTGAGCTGTCCTATATGGAGGCAGCCGTGGAATCTCCTGGCAAACACGAGTGGCAAATTAAAAAATTTTAAGGAGGCAGGATGCAGGAAATTTCAAGTGCGCGCTATCTCTCCAGGAGTGTGGCTGGGCTGAAGCCCTCGGGCATCCGCAAGTTTTTCGACATTGCCGCCACGATGAAGGATGTTATCTCACTCGGCATCGGCGAACCGGATTTCACCACCCCGGGCTCAATCCTGGAAGCGGGTATCCGTTCCCTGCGTGCCGGAAACACTCATTACACTTCCAATTCGGGCAAGCTCGAATTGCGTCAGGCTGTTGCAGGGAATCTTAAACGTCTCTACGGGGTAAGCTACGATCCGGTCGAAGAAATTATTGCAACGGTGGGTGTCTCGGAGGCACTCTACCTGGTGATGACCGCCCTGCTCAACCCGGGCGATGAGGTCATCATCCCAACTCCGTGCTTTGTCTCCTACCAGGCCGGGGTGATCCTGGCAGGCGGTGTCCCGGTGGAAATCCCCAGCCGATTTGAGGATAATTTCCAACTGGACCCGGAGTGCATCCGGGCTGCCATCACGCCGCGGACCAAGGTCATTTTCGTGGGCTACCCGAACAACCCGACCGGAGCGGTGGCCATGCGCGACGTGCTTAATCAGGTGGCAGAAATCGCCATCGAACACGACTTGATCATTGTCTCCGATGAGATCTATGACCGCCTCGTTTACAATTTCGACCACGTCTGCGTCCCGGCATTGAGCGATGAGATCAAGAAACGCACCGTACTGTTGGGCGGCCTGTCGAAGGCATATGCCATGACCGGCTGGCGAATCGGTTACGCCTGCGGACCGGCAGACATTATTAAAGGAATGGTGCGCATCCACCAATACACGATCATGTCTGCCCCGACCATTGCCCAGGACGCAGGACTCGAAGCCCTGATAAACGGTGAAAAGTATGTGCAGGAGATGATTGCTGAATACGACCGGCGGCGCAAGTTGATCGTGGGCGGGTTGAATAAACTTGGGTTGACAACTTTCGAACCACGCGGCGCATTTTACGCCTTTCCGAAAATTGCCGCCTCCGGAATGGACGATGAGGCTTTCGCGGAAAAACTCCTTCTGGAAGAACACGTGGCGGTGGTGCCGGGAAACGCCTTTGGAAAAGGCGGCGAAGGATTCGTCCGCTGCTCGTACGCAACAGCCTACGAGAAGATCGAGGAGGCCCTGCGCCGCATGGAAAAGTTCATGAACCGTCATGGATAGAACCGGTAATAAATAAGGGTAAGCAACCGGAGGGTTTTTTTACATGTGCGGTTGAGATAAGAAAAACAAGTTCATTGGCGGGCTTTGCCCGCCTTTTGTATTGGTGTAAAATAATGCAATCATGGAGGCGTTTAATGATTTTTCAAGTTGGGATTGAGAATAATAATGAAGGACGCTCCATCGCCTGGGCATTGGAACATCCAGGGTGTTTTGCTTATGGGATGAAGCCCCAGGCAGCCATCACCAACCTGGAAGGGGCACTCAATAAGTATGCAGGCTGGATTTTGCACCACGAACCGAAAACATGGCTGAATTTTACCGAGGCTGAGATTGAGCTGGTCGTCAATGGAACCTGGGATGTTTATTTTGTCAACGATGACCTGGACATCGCCAGTGAGATGGACGGGTACAGCGTGGAATCATTCTTCCCTTACGATTGGAAACCTCTCACCACAGAAGAAATCAAGCGCGCCCTCGATATGCTTGTCTGGAGCCGGGATGACCTGCTCAGGACCTTGCATGGATTGACAATGGAAAAACTCAACCAAACCTATACGGGGGAACGCTGGAGTATCAACGGGGTGCTCGCTCATCTGGGTGGGGCAGAATGGTGGTACATGGAACGCCTCGGGCTGGCTTTCCCACGTGCCAACGTCCCGGAGGAACCGATTACCCGGCTGGAGAAAGTCCGCAGTCATTTTAACAAGGTGTTATTCAAAATGGACGGGGTGAAACAAGTAGTCGGCACGGATGGGGAGATCTGGTCACCTCGTAAAGTGCTACGCCGGGCGCTTTGGCACGAACGCGAGCATGTGGAACATATCAAAAAATTGATTGCCATGTCGGGGAAGTTTATAGAGACTGGTTAATTCAAGGAATACGGGTCGGAAATACTTTTGGATGCAAGCAGCACAACCCGCTCGAGTTGACTACAGAATTGCTTGTAATCACGGTTAATAAAAATAGAATAGCGACTAAAAATCGCTATTCTATTTATACGTAATTGAGGATCAAGCCGGTTTAATATTTACCATTTGTTGGCGGATGCGATAATTCCCGTTTTTCGCCAATACCCGCGCTGCAAATTTCTCCGGTACATCCACCAGGGTGAATTTATCCTGGATGTGGATTTTTCCAATGGTGTGACCGGGGATGTCGGCATGGAAGGCGATCGTGCCGACCACGTCGTTGGGGCGGATGCCATGGATGCGGCCAAGGTTCAGGTTGAGGCGGACCATGCCCGGTTCATGCGAAACTGTCTCGCGGTCCTCGTAGCTGCGGTGGGATGATCGTTTTCCTCCCTTTTCATATCGGCGGGGACTGGCATCCTGCACTTCGCTGACTTCGCCAAGCGGACGTTGTTTTTCGTCCGCGCGCGCCAACTTAAGAGCTGCGGCGGCAATTTCCAGGGGGTCGTGACCTTCTTCCACCAGGCGGGCCACCATTTCACGTTCACGGGCGTAGCGGCCGCGTGCCAGCCAGACTTTTACGTTTTCAAGCAATTCATTCTCGCGATGGTTCCGAATGTCTTCTTCGGTCGGAAGCGTAGATTTGATCAGCGGCTGGCGGATAAGGGATTCAATCTGGCGCAGCAGGCGCTTTTCGCGGGGCGTGACCATTGAAATGGCTACGCCGGTCTTACCGGCACGGCCGGTGCGGCCGATGCGGTGGATGTAAATTTCCGGGTCATCGGGAAGGTCATAGTTGAAGACGTGGGAAATATCGTCAATATCCAGCCCGCGTGCAGCCACATCTGTGGCGACCAGAACTTTTATCGTGTTTTTGCGGAACCGGTTGAGGGTCCTTTCGCGGGCTTCCTGGCTGAGGTCTCCATTAAGCGATTCAGCAGGGAAGCCGCGCCGGGTAAGTTCGGTTGCAAGCTCGCCGGTACCGAGGCGGGTGCGGACAAAGATCAGGGCGCTGGTGAGCGGTTCAATTTCGAATAAACGAGTGACCGCGGCCAATTTATCCGCCTGGTTGACCAAATAATAGCGCTGCTCGATGGCCGTCAGAGTGACCTGGGCTCGCTGGATCAGGATCGACTGGGGGGAGTGCATGTAGCGGTTGGCCAGGCGGCGGATGGGAGCAGGCAGGGTGGCTGAGAAGAGGGCGGTCTGGCGACCTTCGGGGGTTTCAGCCAGGATGGTTTCGATATCTTCTACGAAACCCATCGAAAGCATTTCATCAGCTTCGTCGAGAACCACGGTGTTTACCTGGCTGAGATTGAGGGCGTTTCGATTCAGCAGGTCAATCAGGCGGCCCGGGGTGCCCACCACCACGTCCACACCGCGGTTGAGGCGGCTGATCTGTGGACCATAAGGTTGCCCGCCGTAGACGGCAAGCACACGTACTTCCTGCACTTTGCCAAAATCATTAATTGCACCAGCTACTTGCAAAGCAAGTTCACGCGTGGGGCATAAAACCAGTGCCTGCACATGGCGTTCGCCGGGTTCAAGGTTGTTCAAAATGGGGAGAGCAAAGGCGGCAGTCTTGCCGGTTCCGGTCTGGGCCTGGCCGATCACATCCGCACCGGTCAGCATGACCGGGATGAGCTCAGACTGGATGGGGGTCGGCTCGGTGAAACCGAGCAGGGTAATGGCCTGCATCAACTCGGGACGCAGGTTTAAATCAGTGAATTGAGTGGTCATCAAAATCCTCTTTCAGGTTCATTGCGAGCCGCGGTTGCCTGCCCTGCGATTTTGGGGCTGCGTGACGAACTCCCTTAGGTCAAGAGAGGGCCTCCAGTAAAACAACCGGGAGGATGTTGTCACTACACTTCTCACAATGACATATAACGAAGGGATGTTTCGATGACTCCACGGTAATCCCGGATCATGATCGGGTACCGGAGACCTTGCCAATCCGAGGAGTCCTTGCGGGCGCCTCAGCCCAATAAAATAGCCCGGTCAACTCGCCGGGCCATCATTTGAAGTCTCAAAACAATTCCCTGATGCGTTCGCTCCAACTTCGAGCGGCACGAGAGTATACCACGATTATCCGGAAATAGTAGAATGGAAAATCCCGGAAAGAGTAAAATAAGAGTGGTCCATTCGATGGAAAAAAGCGGAGATCATTTTCGGACATTGAATAGTTTCAAAGGAGTAAAAATATGAAACCTCATCTGCTCGTCAGCCAGTTACGTTTCGCCCGCAGCGAATTCGTTCGCGGCCTCGAAGGCGTTTCCGAGGAGGATGCCACCCGCCGGGTGATGCCGATGAACTGCATCAGTTGGATGGTGGGCCACCTCGCCAACCAGGAGCACCGTTATTGGGTCATTTTGGCCCAGCAAAAAGAGGTTGCCCCGGGACTTTATGAACTGGTGGGATATGGCAAGCCTGCAAGTACCCCCCCATTGAAAGAAATGTGGTCAGCGTGGTATAAAGTGACTACCGAAGCGGATAAATATCTCGACACTCTCACACCTGAGATCATGCAAAAATTCCTGCTGCGCGACGGGAAACCGGTGGACGAAAGCATCGGAACTCTGCTGATGAGAAATCTCTATCACTACTGGTATCACACCGGGGAAGCTGCCGCAGTCCGACAGTTGCTGGGCCATACCAACCTTCCAGAGTTCGTGGGCGATATCAGCGAAGCGCCTTATCAACCGGAAGATTGACAGTTGCGAAAATAATTGTTCGTTTGACATATTTATCGGAAAAATATCACGTTTGACCACCCGACAATTTGTCACCGGAAAACCATTTCACCAAAGGAGAGCAAAATGAGTATTCCAGATCTACCCACCATCCCGGAAACAAGCGGACAGACTAAAGGAGGAATCAAGTATCACATCCTCGGAACGATCCAGCAAACACTGGCAGTGGAACTGCAACCCAACCAGGTGGTTTTTTCGGACGCAGGCGGAATGTCGTGGATGACGACCACCGTCAACATGAGCACCAAGGCAAGCGGAGGATTGGGAGGGATGCTAAAGCGGGCTGTTTCAGGTGCTTCAGCATTCATTGTCGATTTCAGTGCCACCGGCGCACCGGGGCAGGCAGCCTTCAGCACAGACTTTCCCGGCAAGGTGCTGCCCATAGAGCTGGATGCGGGGCAGTACGTCATCATGCACAAGCATGCCTTCCTGTGCGCCGAGAAGAGCGTCACTCTCGATGTATTCTTCACCAGAAAACTGGGAGCCGGTTTCTTTGGCGGTGAAGGGTTTATCCTGCAGAAACTGACCGGTCCGGGTATGACTTTTGCGGAACTGGATGGCGACGCAGTGGAATACAATTTAAAACAGGGTGAGGTCATGAAGGTCGAACCGGGTCATGTGGCCATGTTCGAAGGCAGCGTTTCTTTTGACATCCAAATGATCAAAGGGATTGCCAACGTATTAGCTGGCGGAGAAGGACTCTTTCTTGCCACGCTGACCGGACCGGGCCGCATATGGCTGCATTCCATGACCGTCAGCAAAATGGCTCACCGCTTGATGGAATACATCCCGACGAAATCTGGCTGATAGAATCAAGCCCACCAGTCAGGAATAAGTCCACAGGAGCTGCCTTATTTTGGCAGCTCTTTTTTTTAATTAGATTTGGTGGAAATTTTATGTTAGGAGGTAGAAAATTCCATATGTTAGCCAACCTGCAATGATTTGACTGATCTATTATTATCCCGAGCCTGGCTGAAGTGGAAAAACAATCCCAGTTAAAGTCGTTGCCGGGTTGGTACAATTGTGCTAAAATAGGACAATTAATATCTTAATATTATCGATCTCCTGTAAAAAGGGCTCGATAAGAGATGGGCAGATGTCCTAGACAGCCGGATATCTGTCCTTAATTTTCAAAGGGAATTCAAACAACTCTCAGGGAGAAATGGGAAATCATGTCGATAGAACAATCGCGCCCAATTCGGGCCGCCAGGCAACCCCTGCCACAGAAATATAAGATCCTGATCTCAGTCATTTTTGGGATATTCATGGTGATCCTGGATACCACGGTGATAAACGTGGCCTTTCAAACACTCCGGGCCGAATTCGGAGCCAGCCTGAATGATTCCCAATGGATCATCAGCATTTATGTGCTTGCGCTGGGAATCAGTACCCCCCTTTCGGCGTTTCTTGCGAACCGTTATGGGATGAAGCGAGTATACCTGGCTGGCCTTTCGATATTTATTGTTGGTTCGTTTTTATCCGGTATCTCCCCCACTCTCGGCTTCATGATCGCGGCCCGCGCATTGCAGGGGTTTGGAGGCGGGATCGCCTTGCCGCTGGGTTCTGCCATATTATTTCGCAGTTTCCCTGCAAAGGAACAGGGCGTTGCCCTGGGATATTTTGGCCTGGCCATCCTGGTCGCGCCGGCACTGGGACCCATCCTGGGTGGATACCTAGTCGATCAAAACCTGTGGCGGTTCATTTTTTTCATCAATCCTCCGATCGGAATTATCGGCATCATCCTGGGTTCTTATTTTCTGCCTGACTTCCTGGGGGACCACTGGCCAAAAATGGACTGGCTGGGGCTGATCACAGAGATTATCGGGTTCGGCGCAGTGCTTTACGCAGCTTCTTTAGCTGCTAATTTTGGCTGGTCGGCTCCCGGTGTGGTGACCTGGTTCCTCATTGGCGCTGCCGGCCTGGTTGCCTTTGCATTGGTAGAGTTGTTCGTTGCAAAGGAGCCCCTATTGGATTTGCACTTGTTTCGAAAGCCCACCTTCCTGAGCGCCACCCTGCTCGGGTATGTCTGCGTGATCGCACTTTTTGGCGCCGAATTCCTCTTACCGATTTACCTGCAGTTCTTACGAGGCAAGACCGCGTTCGAGACAGGCTTGATCCTGCTTCCGATGGCCATTACGGGTGGGGTCGCAACCATCGTCGCCGGGCGACTGTATGATCGCGTGGGGCCGCGCCCCCTGCTTGCATTTGGGTTTGGTATTTTAATTCTCAATACCTGGCAGCTTTCCCGGATCCAGGGTGATACGTCGATCAGCTGGATTATGTTTTTGCTGGCTTTGCGCGGTCTTGCGTTCGGTGCCACCATCCAGACAACCTTCGTAACGGCTCTATCGGCCGTGCCGATGCCCGCCATCGCCATTGGTTCGTCCCTGACCAATGCCACCCGCAATGTATTCCAGGCCATTGGAGTAGCCATCCTTGCCACTGTTCTGGCAAGTACTTTGTCGCCGCAAATCTCCGCACTTCAACAAAAATTCCTGAACGCACCCCCACAGATGGGGGTGGCTCCCCTGGCGATCTGCCAGCCAACCGCAGCAGCCTCGGTGGCTGCGAATCTTCAACCGGGGGACCCGCCTGCGTCCATCCCCGCCCAGGTCGCGCCGCTGCTCGGTGAGGCATGCAAGGAGAACATTGCCGGGTTCGAATTATCCTACCGGATTACTTTCTTCATTGCCATACTTGCCTTCCTGATCGGGCTACTTTTACCTGGATGGCCTTTCAAGTGGGCCGGGAGGCGTGCCGCGGATGGACCGGTCCCAGTTGGGCATTAGTAAGACGGAATATGTTGGGGCAACCTGTAATAATTGATGTGACACTCCCCAGCCGCTAAAGCGGCAGGGCTTCTTGGGGCAGCCTTAGCCTATTGGCTGTGCTTTCGCCCCAAAGGGCG
>Ga0209638_1000122_pt1 | contig 49303 bp, 37 predicted proteins | sample BarGraNGADG00211_FD_184490 | JGI IMG/M metagenome (GOLD analysis project Ga0209638, IMG submission 184490) | Arctic peat soil microbial communities from Barrow, Alaska - Barrow Graham LP Ref core NGADG0002-211 (SPAdes) (version 2) | ecosystem: Environmental > Terrestrial > Soil > Wetlands > Peat... | reverse complement strand
TCGTTGTCCCCAGCACGCGCAGGATGGCAGCCTCCCGGGTGGCTTGCAGGAGCAGCAGGAAGCACAGCCCCGCGCCGATCAGGACCGACACGCCGATCACCACCGGGTAGAGCACCTTGAGCAAGGACAGGTTCTTATCCAACTGGGCGACCACGATCCGCAACTCCTCATCCCAGATTACAAAATTTAATTTGCCACCCAAATCCTGCATGACTTTTTCCATATCCGCACGGAATTGGGGCAACTCCCGATTTCTCTTTGGATCGAGGCTGAAATGCGCCACCGTGAATTTGGTCTGGCTGCCGTCCATGGCTTCCAGGGCGGAGAGGGGGATCAAGATGGGATTTATTGCACCATTTTTCCAGGGAATAATGTTGGAATGACTGGCGGTAGACCTCCCCCCCGAGTACTGCCCAACGATGACACAGGGATAGGTACTGCTGGATTGGACGGTGATCTGCACCGTCTGGCCAACCTTCAACTGCAACATCTCCAGCATGCTGGCCGGGAAAAGCGCAGGCAGGCCGTCTTTTCGGATCTCTTCAATCGTCCGGGATTCGGCAAAGAGGTTCATGTCCCATCCCGAGGCAAAAACGAGCGAACCCGGATCTGCCAGGCCGGAATAGAACGCTTCGGGGCTGTCATAGGCATAGACCGGGAAGTTTCCGGGAAATACGTCCTGGGAATCCAAATTTTTAATCTTGAACCAGGAAGTATCGGCCTCGAGCACACTGCTTTTCACGAAGCCGCTGTTCAGGACGCTGTCGATGGTCGTCAGGTATACAAAGCCGGTCCCTGCGGTAGCTTCTCCTCCAGGTGGTTCTGCTGAAGGATCGGCCAGAACAATGTCGGCTTCCACCACGGTTGTATCGTAGAGCCGGTTCACTTCCAGTTGGCTGCGCTCCATGGTCTGCAGGATCCAGCCCGAAGCAAGCAGAAAGCCCAGGGCAACGGCCAGGGTCAGGAAGGATTTGAGACTGGAACGCAGCATGTGATGGAGCACATAGCGGCCCAGGGAGGCAGGCGTATATTTCCTGGGCGCAGCCAGATCGACCTGGTTCGCACCAGGTCCCTGTCGTGTGCTTCCAGGGAGTTCAAGCGTGCCGGGCAGGCTGGAAGATAAGGAAGGAATGGACTGGCTTATTGCATTGTTTCTTGATCGCTTTTGCCCTGCTTTGTTTTGGGAAGTCTCGCCTTGAAGGAGCTCATAGACGGGTTTATGGGCCAGGATTAAAACCCCCAGCCAGGAAAATAAGGCCAGGAGCAGGAAAATTGCAATACACAGGCCGGCAAGGACAAAGGGGCTGAGGTCTGCCGAAGGAGAGACCCCGGCGGGCAGCGGCAGGGTGGACAGGGAGGCTTTGGCCTGGGTCAATGCATAATTCCAGGCCGGAAGACCACCCAGGAGGATCCCGAGCCCACCCAACAAAAGCAGGGGGATGATCAACTGCCCGTTGGCCTGCTTCCTGGGGACGCCCAGGGCTCTTAAGATCGCGTAATCCCGTTTGCGCGCCGTCACGTACAGGAAGACCGCCAGGGTGAGGGCGACGACCAGCAGTAGGCTATAGACCAGCAGATCCGCGGATAAGGAGCGGCGGATGGGATCCACTGCAGCCCAATAGGCCGGTCCATTGTTTGCGAGAAAGGTCAGGTTGATGCCCAGCGCCTGGAGGGGATCTTTATACGCCTGGATGAACGCGGTCTCGTCACGCGAAGATTCGAGAACAAAACTGTAATCGTCTTCATATCTAAATTGCTTTTGAGTCGAGGATGTAAAGCCCGGCCGCAAACTGGAGGTGGGAATATAGGCAAAATACGCAAAAATAGAGGTTTTGTCATATAATCCAACGATTTTGAAGGTGTCCTGGTAGGTGGGGTAGCTTCTCCAGTTTTGCGAATCCACGCCATCCCGAATTAACCCATGAAAGGTGTCTGTTAACGGCCGGAAGGTGAGGGTGATCTCATCCCCCAGTTTAAAGCCTCGCAGCTTGGCGAATCCATCCGTCACTACGATCACTTTGTTCCTGGCCAGATCGTCCTGATGGTTCAGCCAGCGGCCGGCGGTCAGGTAATAAGTGCGGGAAGCTTCCTGAGTTTTCGGCATGGCGCTCTGATCCGCGGTGGCGATAATGCCCAGCGTACGCAGGTTTTCGTTTGTGACATCGATTTCATTCTTGAAGGGAGCCAGGACGGGGTCGCTAAAATCGAGGCTCGCTCCTTGCGCCAGCGGAATGTACCAGAGCTGTCCATCATCCAGCGGCCTGATCTGGAGATAGGCGAAGTGTACGTTTACCCAGGAAAGATCTATCGCTTGAGTGCTATCGTCCCAACCACGGATAAAATATCTCCGGCCGACTTGCATGGCCTGGATGGAGGGGATGGCGGCTTCATGTCCTTCGAAAATGAAAAGGAGAGCTACCGGTTGGCCCTGCGTGGCATACTTGGGGTGGGCGGCTAAAAGGGTATCGATGTTAAATTTGAGATAATAACCGACCGTTTTTTGATTTTCCGGCAGTTTAGCCCATGTCTTTACTTCCTCTTTATCGATCAGATCACCGGTAAACCATAGATCATAAGTGTGGGTATTGGGCCAATTTTCTGGAGGATAATAATTCATCACCCCAGTATTGTTTGAATCAATACGGTTTTCATTATAAGTTTGCGGCATGACGCCTGACACGATCTGCCGCTGGTCGCCGTAGGCGAAATAGGGGCTGGTTTGGATCAAATTGATCCCGGCTGAAATATCCCCCGCTTGCGGATCTTTGATATTTTGGAGAACACCGATGGAGCGATAATAGCTGCCTAAAACCTCTGTTTCGCGCTGCACCAAAATAAATCCAACGGCTTTGGTCATGAAGCCGAATGAAATCAACCCAAACAAGATCAATAAAAGGAATGATCTGAATGGTTTACGAAGACTGGAGATCAAAGGAACGTTTGTTTTCATAAGAATATACAGACGATCAGATATTGGAAATATGATGTGAAATTGCACTCCTGTGATTTGTTAATAAATGTGCCGATTGGAAAGTCAAGCCAGCTTCATCGAGTTGTTATTTGGGCTTTTCCTTTATTTCTCACCTTTAGGAAATTCAATCTTTATAGGTCGTCGCAATAGGGATGCGAGTCCTACAATTATCCAGAAAGCTGCCATATGGTACAGGTTGGAGGTAGGGCCCAGGGCCATGATTGCTTGGCGAAATGGGCCGATGATCGGAGTTCTCAGCCCGACAGGGAATCCAGTAAATATGGTTAGATAGGTGCCGATAATGAGGCATCCGCTGGCTAGAAATATGATCGCCGCGACCCGATTTGGGGGGAGTCTGATGAGGAGTGCCCAAGCGAGGACAAGCATCACAGCAGCCTGGATAAGTGGTATGGCGGCTCGGACCCAGAGGCCGGGAAGAACGTGGACGAAATATCTCTGTGCCTCCTCTACTATTAGGATCCAGATGCGATCTGTTCCGTAGGCGATTATGAGGGATAAGATAAGTGCGCCAACGGCGACTACGATCGGATTTAGATAACGCGATTGCAAAAAGGGTGTGTCTTTTTTCATCTTCAAATCCAGCGCATCGCGCTGCCCTCCTGATTCTTAGACATCTTTTGGTGGATTACTAGATCATGTACGGCTTATTCAAATGACCATATACTTAAACCAGTATAGCAAAATCAGAAAGGTAATACAACCCACCTATCTCTGAAATAAACAGAGGATTGCCACGACCTGCGCCAATTCCAACCCCCTCCCGACCTCCCCCATTTTCAATTACGAAAAATGGGGGAGGATGATTAAACTTTGATTTCTTCATATCACGGCTCGCCCCTACCATTCACGTTTACATTGCGAATGTGTTCAAAAATAGGGTGACTCTTAAGATCCAGGCGACAGCGCAGAATAAAAACTGTAATTAGGAAAGGAAGGGTACCGCTGATAGAACTTGTATTTATTCTTTTACGTAGTTATACACCCCGCGGAACTCCGGGGGAAGCTGGCGGGCGAGGGTTTCCATAATAAGCCGCGTGCCCTCCTGCAGGGCACCGGGATCCTTCTTTTGAATAGGCAAATTGAATGGTTTGCCGATGGTCACGGTCACCGGGCTGCGGCGAAACCTTTTCAGGTTGTCCTCGATATGACGGCTCTCGCTGCCTGTCAGCGTGACCGGTACCACAGGCACCCCCGCCTCGAGCGCCAGGAAGGCTGCCCCCTCCGTGCCTGCCTCAAGGGAACCCGTGAGAGACTCGCGCCCTTCCGGGGCAATGAGAACCATCCTTCCCTGGCGGAAGGCCTCCAATGCGGCGGATATTGCGCGGCGGTCCGGCTGGCCGCGATGGATCCAGATGACACCCAGCAGGTCGCCCAGCCAGCGGAGCAGGGGAAGGTCGCGCAACTCGATCTTTACAAATACTTCGGGGAAATACGGCAGGGCTGCTATTACCAGGAGCGCATCCGGGTCACCCAGGTGGTTGATGACCACCAGCGCCGGGCCGCGGCGGGGATAATTCTCCAATCCAAGGACCGTGGTTTTGGTACAGACAAAGACGACCAGGCGGCACTTGAGCCTGAAAATCCACCGAAAAAAAAGCCGCGCAGCAGTCAGGCGCGGCAGGCGGGTGAGATCGGGCTGCCAGATCTTACTGACCGGCTTGGGGGTCGGGGAAGATGGCACTAGCGGAGTAGACACCGCGATAGTCCTGAGGCAATAATCCAGCCAAATGGCGCATGACCAGGTCGGCATTGGCCTGGCGGGAAGCACGACGTTCTGCGCCTTTGCCTTCCACGGGGGGCAAATCGATCGGCTTGCCGATGTGCATTTCCAACCTGGGACGCTTGCCTTTTACGGCCTTTTTCCAGAAATCGTCCGTCGTCCCGATAATGGCAACCGGGACGACCGGTATGCCGGACTGCTCGGCAAGGTAGGCGACCCCCAGCTTGGCGGTGCGCAGCCCAGGGGTGTGGGAGCGCCCGCCTTCAGGGGCGATCAGCAGGGAGTACCCGGAGCGGAGGACTGCCAGGACGGTATCGAACATGGCCCGGTCATAATCGCCGCGATGGACGGGGATGCCGCCCCACAAGCGCGCCAGGATATTCTGCCCGGGACGATCCCACACTTCGGCAGCTCCCATGGCTTCCACGGCCTTGGGAAAGAAAACGCCGACGAAGGGCGGATCGAAGAGAGAGACGTGGTTGATGGCAACAATATAAGGTGTGCCCCTGGGAACATTCCCTTTCCCCGTGATCCTGACCGGGGCAAGCATCCAAAAAACCACCCGCAAGACCACCCGCACGAAGGGGCGCGCCAACCAAACCCGCCACCAGGCAGGGCGATAGGCTTTCACCGGCATAAGGCCTCCACTTTGGCAAAAACTTCTTCCGCACTCAATTTGTCCGAGTCGATGATGACAGCATCCTCCGCGGCGCGCAGAGGGGAGAAAGCCCGGTTTGAGTCGATCTCGTCCCGGCTGCGGACCCCGGCGAGGACCTGGTCGTAATCAGCCTGCCCGCCGCGCTGGAGGATTTCCTTATAGCGCCGACTGGCGCGTTCCGGGGCGGAGGCATCCAGGTAGATCTTCAGGTCAGCTTCAGGCAGGACCACCGTGCCGATGTCGCGTCCCACCATGACCACCCGGCCGCGCAGACCGATCCGGCGCTGCTGGGATGCCAAAGCCTTGCGCACATCCCGGTAGGCCGACACCGGGGATACATTGGCTTCCACATCGGCGCGACGCGTCTCCCAGGTGATGTCCACACCGTCGAGCAGCACGTCACAGGGGCGCCCATCCTCCTTCGAAGGAGGGCGGACGTCGATCTGGGCAGTCTCGGCGAGCCGGGTGACAGCCGCCTCGTCGCTTATTTCCAAACCATGCTGCAGGGCGCCCCAGGTGACCCCCCGGTACATCACGCCGGTATCGAAGAACAGGTAACTCAAAGAATCGGCCAGCCGCCGACCCAGGGTGGACTTACCCGAGGCTGCAGGACCGTCAATGGCGATAATGGTTGGGATCGGCATGGGGATCAAAGGTTTTCGATCAAGGGGTGGTGGTGGAGGGAAGACCCTGGTTGTCGAGCATCAGGTCTGAGCGCACCCACAGGATTATTTCCTGGCGCAGGATGGGCATCTGGCGGTAGACTAACCAGGTCAACCAGTTGGTGGTGGTGGCATGATCCCAGTCAGCCACCTCGGTGAGCGGGAGGGCTTCACCGCGGTAAGCGGCGGCCAGGCTCAACTTATCGATGGTCGATATGACCATGGGGGGAGTGGCATCCGGAGCCAGGTCAGCAGCATCGGTCACCTGCCAATCACGAAAGATCCAATGCAGCGCGGGGGAATCCACATTGAGGATCGTCAGCGGTAATTGTGCGGCGTACCCGGCATTCAGGTCCGAGATCTGGTTGGCAACACTTAACAGCACGTCCACCCGCCCGGTACGCGGCTCGGGCTGCCAAAGTTCAACCGTCAGCGGCACACGCACCCCGGCTGCGCCGGTGCTCATGGCCACTGTGAAAGCCGTCAGGGCGAGCACAGCGCTCCATACCCCGCCCAGGCGGGCCGAGGCTGCCGACCAGCCTGCCCTTACCAACAGGAGGCTCAAGGCGATCAAAACGACGACAGCGAGCAGGAGGGACAGACGCACGCGCGCTTCCTGGGTATCGAGACCCATGGTGGTGACGCCGGCCAGGTTCAGCCAGCCAAAGACGAGCAGCATGTCCACCAGCACCAAAACACCAGCGATCTCCCAGATTTTGCGCCCTGCAAAATCGAAGTGATGACCCAGTTCCATGGCTGCCAGCACCCAAAGCGGCAATAGTGCCCAGCCCAGGTCGGTTGTCTGCTTGCCGGGATAAATCAGGGCGAGGATCAAAGCCACCAGCGCCCAGATCCCCAGGCGGATGGAGAGGGTGTCCCGCTGGATAATTCCGCGCACTGTGGCGGCAATGCCAAAGCCAAGCGGCAGGATCTCGTAGGCGGGCAGGGCGAGCAGGGGCCGCCAGATTTGCGTATCAGAAAGGGTCCACCAGCCGCGCAGGAATTCCACGAAGGAAGAGACGAAAGCGGACAAGCCAATGGGGGAAAGGATGAACAGGCTTCCCAGGGCGAGCAGGGTGCCCAGTCCCCAGGCCAGGGCCGACGAATATTTTCCGCTGCGAAGACCAGTATTATCCGTAGAGGTTTTTTCGGAGGGGGTTGCGTCAGGATTCTCAGCAACCGGGGACCCGGTCACTATTTCATCCGGCATTTCATTCAGCTTTTCATTCGGTTTTTCATCCGGTGTTTTCGCCTCCATTAATTCCGGCTGGTCTCCCTCCGCTTCCACCTGAGCACGCGCTGCAGCCCGCCGATCAATTACGGTGGTTAATGCCCAGACGAGCATCAAACCAAGCATGCCAAACCAGACTGAAGGTCCGGAGAGCAAAGCCAGGGCAGCGAAAAAACCTGCCAGGGAGCGGTGATCTTCCAGCCACATCAATCCAGCCAGGACCAGGCAGGTGATCGCCAGCATGGGTCCGCCCGCCAGGTGGCTCATCGCAACCAGTCCGGGGTCGATTGCCAGACCAAAGGCCAGGACGATCGCCGGGACACGTCCGATGCGACCGCGTAAAAACCAGGCTGCAAGGACGAGAGTACAGCCTGCCAGTGCCGGCCAGAAACGTGCCAGGAAGTTTGATGCGCCGAAAATGTAAAACAGGACTGCCGTCAGATGGACATAGCCGGGGTTGGGACCCAGCGCCGGGTGCAGCCCCTGGGTCACCCGCAAGGCCTGGAGAGCCCAGTTTGCTTCGAAATCGGAAAGAGGCAGCGCGCTTAAATTAAGGAAGCGCAGCCCAATGGCAAATACCAGGGCGAGGGCATAGAGTGCGTGTTCGAGGGTGGGCTGGAATTTAATCATCTCATGTATTTTAACATGGACTAACCACTTGAGTCATTATACGGATATTCTTAAGTAACGACTGCCCTAAAGGGTCCCCTAAGAACGGGGATAAAATGCTACGCAAGTCGTTACTACGGCAGGTTATGGGACTTCGTAAATTGTCACCTGCCCCTGCTGAAAGACAGGCGAGAGGTGCTGCTTGAACTTGGTTTCGTTAAGGTGGTAAGTACTGCGCTCGAGCGTGCCGACGAAAACGTAGCGAATGCCATACTGCTGCAGGATGGACAAAGTCTCATCCCAACTGGAGGTTTCGTACAGGCGGCGGACATCATCCAGGCGCGTGCCCTGGGGATCGTAGGTGCCGCGCCACTGACCCTCGTGCATCGGCCAGCCCAGGACGGTCGGCAGCCCGCTGTATTCGGAGATATGCGCCCAGTCAGAATAACTGGCATCAATCTTGGTCGCCTCGACGATAATGCCATAAGGTGCAGAGCGCAGCCAGGCAGCGCCAGCCATATCATCGGGATAAATATTATTAAAGAACGCACCCCCGTCCAGCGTCCAGACCTGCGCGGCGGTCTGCAAGGCGTGCGGGTCCCCGGCTGAACGTGCGGCTGCCAGGCTGTCCTGGAAGGCAGGCACCTGGAAATTGTTGGTCTTGGTGAGCAGTCCGAGAACCGGGTAGACCAGCGCCATGAACAGAACGATGGTCAAGCCGACCCGATAACCCCAATTCCATGCGCCGCGCAGATTTTGGAGCAGAACCGCCACCCCAAAGGCAGCCGCCATACTCAACAGCCACCAGGCCTGGTAATAGAACTTGAAGATGGTATTCATGCGGTTGTCGAACTGGTCACGCAGGAAAACAAATTCCGGGGCGATCACGAGTACCGACCCGACGATGGTTAAAAATAGAATAAATAGCGTGGTCGAAGGGACAAATGGTGATGGAGGTTCAACGGGATTTTCCGGGTTTTCCTGGTCAGGGATGGTCCTGCCGGTTTTAATGAGAAGAGACAGCGCCGTTCCGAGGAGAACAAGCAGGGTGAGCAGACCGCCGATAAATGAAAGACGGCGGAGGGTAGCCGCTGAAAAATACAGGGCCGCGTTCAGGATACCTTCGCCAGCCAGGTACCCGCTGACGAAAGCGGGCATGGTAAATTTGGCATACAGCCCCAGCAGCCAGGACAAGATCCACAGGAACAAAACCAGTGCGCCTGCGAGTCCAAAACCAAGAGCCCACTTAGCAGGACGTTTTTCAGAGCGCCAGAGATAAACCAGCCAGGCAAAAATTGCCAGGAACAACGGACCAAACATAATCCATAACTGGGCGCCGCGGGTGGGGAATTCCAGGTTGGGCAGGATGCCGCCCGCCTGGGATGAGAACCCAACGTAGAACGGAAGGTAAAGCAGGATCGCCAGCAGCCCCAGCGGCACTCCCAGGGCAAATACGTCTTCAAGACGTTTCCAGGTCCAGCCCAATTCCAGGGCTCTCACCAGGGCATAGGCGCCCACCAGCAAAGCAAAGCCGCTGAGGATATCCCAGGTGTTCAGGAAAGCCAGACCACCAAGGACAAGGGAGCCAAAGAACAATCCGACCGGCCGAATATGCAGGCGGTAAAACCCCAGGTTTGTCTCCCCCTTCCAGCCACCCATGAAAAGGTTCAGAGCCACACCCACCGCCAGCAAATCGAAAGGCATCGCCAGGACGTGCGGGTGCAGGTCGCCCAGCAGATAGGAAAAGAAGGGGAATTCGTCGATGATCTCGTGCCAGGCACCGGCAAGGTTGTATTCCGTGATCACACGCGAAGCACGCCACCACCAGTAAAAGCGCTGCGGCATCCAGCCCAGAGGCAGCGCGGGTGGATTGCGCAAATCCTGCAGGTCCAGCCATTTCCAAAAAGCCGAGGTGGCCGGGCCATCCGGGCCAAATTTCCAAAACGCGCCCAGGCGGTTGAGGACTTCAAAAAAACCTTCGAAGTTGCTGACGATCAAAAGGAAGAATGGACCAAGCAGCGGGAGACTCGTCAACGGGCGGGCATGGGAGGGGTGATCCTTCCTCCAGGCGGCCAAAAGATTATAGAGAATGCCGTATGCCCCCACCGCGCTCAGGGCGAACACCAAAGCCAGCATAAGGTTAAAAGCCACGCTGCCCAGGGTGCCGGTAATCCTGGCGAGCATGGCGGTCAGTACGTAACCAAAGTAATAATATGAAATGGCGTATCCAGAGAGCCACGGGTCATGCGGCGGGAAGGTCGGCGAGCGCAGGATGGCATTGATGAAAGCCAGTTCCATCGGTTTTTCGGTGCCGACGATCTCCGGGTTCCCGGCGCGGACAAAAGCCAGGAAAGCAAACGAAATGAAAAACAGGATCTCCACCGTGAGGATCAGGCGCCATTTCGACCTGATCCACTCCCCCAGCGATTTGCGAGTCTCGCGGTGCACAAGGGTGGAACCTGATACCGCCGCCAGCACCACCAGTCCAAAAAGCAACCCGCTGCCGTCATTCTGGATGATCCCCAGGGAGGCCATCATCCAAAAGGCAAAGCCCCAAACCAGCATGCCAAAGGTGCGTGCCAGGCTGAAGCCGCGGTCAGCAAGACCCGGGAAGAGACGGAATGACAACGGGAAAGTCAGCCAACCAAGGGCGGAAACGAGCAAATACCAGAGGAAGAATTGGACCATATCTAATTACCGGGCATCCCGATACCCGCTGGAAGGTGAAATTTGCCATCTGATCCGGGAGGGAAATCGAAGACGCGCAATACGGCATCGAGGTTGAGCGGTCCGTAGATGTGCGGAAAAAGCTCATCAGCTTTGTCGCTGCCCGGTTCCCAGCGGAGCATGGGCTTGAGCCTGGCTGGATCGATCATCAGGGTCACCAGACCGGGTTGACCCTGGTAATAACTATTGGCTACGCGCAAAATTTGATCGGCTTTGGAGCAGTGCACAAAGCCTTCTTTCACCAACGAATCTGCGGTGTATTCACCGGACGATTGCGCAGTTGACCAGGAGGCCTGGGAAGTAATATGATAAATATAATCCGTCACGGGGTTACCTGGCTGGCATCGAGGACTTTGAAGATCACCGTCTGCCCGTCACGGTAGACCGCCTGCCAGAGAACGTTATTGTTCGCTTCGAACTTGAGCAGCCCATCCGGAGACCCCTGTGAGACGGGTCCACCCGGGTCGCCGGGGGTGTATTTTGCACGCTCCAGCTGGCCGACAATGATGTAACGGACATTGTACTTGGTTAAAAAGGTGCGCGCGGCAGCCAGGTCAGTGGTCATATAGAAGGCATCCGTTTCCCTGCCGCGTGCCTGTACAGTGGCTTGATCCAGGACGCGCTGCTGCTCCTCGTGCCATTCCCAGCCAACCACGTCGGGCAGCCCGGTATAAATGGAGAAACGTCCAAGCCAGGCATATTGGACTCCGGCCGGGGCAGCCTCAACGATGACTGGCGAACCCTGCACGTTTGCAAGCATCCACTGGATGGCGCGATAGTCTTCGCTCAGGTCCATGTCGGTGCCGTATTCCGCATAAGTGGCATACGCCATGTAAGTCATGCTGTCGAGAGTATGCGGGGTGGAAGCCGTCATGCGATCGCGGATCTTGTCGGCGCCCCCCACCACCAGGACTAGCGCGGCGCCCGCCACCAGGAGCGCGGCTGCGCCCTGCCAGAATACCCGCCAGCCCGGCAGCCACTTGCGAAATTCGGCCAGCAACCAGCCAAAGGAAGCCGCGGCGCAGGTCCCCAATATTACCCACGTCTGGACCCCAAACTTGAAGACCGTATTAAAGCGCCCGATATCGCCGGTAACCACGATCACTTCAACCATCATCGTGAGGAGCAGCCCGGTGCCGGTCATAAAAAGCACCAGGCGTTTCAGGTCTGATATGCCGGGGCGGAATAGTAGGACCGCCGCCCAGACCGCCAGTGGCAGGGCAAGCCAGAGGATGGTGATGCCCTTCCAGGGCGTGTCCTGGGTGGGACTCATCACCCAGATTTGCTGACCCACAAGGACGAGAAGTATGACCAGCAGCCCGGCGATGATCAGTTCCCGGAAGCGGCGCAGTTTTTGGAGGGAGGAGACCGGCGTCTCAGCCAGCCACTGGCGCGTCTCCCAGGTCATCCAGGAGACGATGAAGAACAGGAACACGCCCCATTGGATAAGATAAACGGACAAGGGCGTTCGCAGACCCTTCCAAAGCTGGACCGAGGTGTACGCCTGCCCAAACCAATGCGAGAAGGGCTGGTACAACAATATTGACAGCCCGCCCAGGGCTGCCAGCGCTGTAGCCGTCATCAAAAGACGTTTCGCCCAGCCCGGCAGCTGCAGGGGGATCCTTTCAAGGTTGCCGTAGCGCCAGACCGAGTAAGCCAGCACCACCCCACCCAGGCCGATATAGGTATAGAAATCCCAGGTATTGGTGGGTTTTAATGACCCGATGATCAAGCCGCCCATGAAAAAACCGATGACTGCATTGACCGGGCTGTCCCACCTGGCTTTTGACAGGAGCACGGACAGCGCCCAGGAAATGACGAGCACCGTCAGCATAAGAGCGATCATGTGGGCGTGCAGGTCGGAATATAGGAAAGTGAACACCGGGAATTCATAGAAATCACTGTACCCGGGCGGGAAGATGCGGCTGGAGAACCAATACCAGTCTCCGGGTCCGTAGGGCAGGTTCATTCCACCCAGCACCATGAAGAAACCTTTGAAGGTCCACCAGGTGTGCTGGAGGAGATTGCCCGCATCCGTCACTCCACCGGGAGCCGCCACCCGCTCGAAACCCTGCTGCACCATATGGAGGATGCCCAGGTTGCCAAGCAAAACCATGGCAGACGAGGCCGAAATGCCGCCGATAAAAGAGGTGCCAAATAGCTTTTGTTTGGGTTCTACCTCACCCGGAGTTTTTGCAGAGCGAATCCCGCTTAGGATATTCCAGCCCACGGAAAATGCTCCCTCTGCTAGGCAGGCAAACAGGGTGGGCAGGATGAAATTGTAAGCAATGGAGGGCACGATCCCAAGCAGCTTGACCGGCGTACCGACGATCACATACCCGTAATAATAATAATTAATGTAGCCGCCTGCGAACCAGGGGTCATAAGGCGGGAAGGTGGTGCTTTTAATGATGGCATTGAAGAAGGCAAAATCCATGGGGCGCTCACCGCCCTTGGATGGATGCCAGAGGTCAGGGTTGCCGATCCGAATGAAAAGGTCGACCAGGAAAAAGCCAAGGAAGATACCTTCCACCATCAGGAAATACTTCCAGTGTTCGCGAAATTCCTGCAGCAGCTCCCGGCGCTGGCGCCAGCCCTGCCACAGCCCGATCAGCACGACGATCCCTAGCGCGATCCCGATGTTGAGACGGCTGTAAGTCAGTCCGAGTGAGGCAGCCATCCAGGCCAGCCAGGCCCAGAGCAGCAAGCCGACGATACGCGCCAGCGGGTAACCATGGTCGGCCAGGCCGGGGAATGCCGCCCGCACCAACGGATAGACAACCAGTCCCAGGGCAAAAATAACCAGGTACCAAAGTACCAGCCCGATCACAGGATAACGGTTGGTGAGGGCGTTTGGATCGAACAGGTCGGACCAGGTGCCGCCCTTCTGCTGGACCGCCAACTGGTCGGTCGGTAGCATTAGATTCTTATAGGTGTCCGCCTGCCCGGGAGTAAGGTGAATGGCGGTGGAGTAGTCCACACTGCCAAGGGCGTTTTGCACGGTCAACGGGCCGTAACTGGCGTTCTTCTTGAAGATCAATACTTTCGGATGGTCATAAAAGGTAAAGGCTTCTTCGGCAGATTCGTCGTTGATGACCAGGGGACCAAGAGTGGGGTAGGATTCGAAGGTGTCCACCAGGTCAAAACCCAGGCTGCCGTGGAACATGCCCGGTTCTGCCACCCGGTAGCACCAGATGATATTCTTATCCGTTGGGCAGCCGATCAGTTGGCGGTAATACTCGGTGGTCAGCGGATAGCGTTCGGGAATGCGCGTGATCTGGGCATACTGGTGGTTGGTGGGGATGAAAATGAAATCGGTCTGGTCCAGCACGCTTTGGAAGCGGGCCAGCTTATCGGCGTTATCGTCCCAGTAGACCTGCAAGTTCAGGTCGCCACGATAGATTCCGCGAAACGGGTCATAGGCACCGATCCGGAACGGCAGGTTCCAGTCGAAATCGGTTTCGTTTGCTATTCCGGCGCCCGCCAGGTTGAGGATCCCGCCGGTGGTTTGGATCTGCAGGGCATACGTGGTGCCGTGTTGGAGGCTGACAGGCTGGGTGGGCGTAAACGTGACCGGATCGCCGCGTGTGTCGCCGGAGGGTGTGAAAACCTTCGTGACCGAAAGGTCTGCGAGGACCTGGGCAGACTGCGGGTCGAGGGCGGTGGAGAGGACCGCGTGCAAGGTCTGGGTACCGGAATTGGATGAATCACCAACATGGCCCAGCAGGATCGAGGTCAGTATGCCATCGTTTTGAGCAACAAAAACTGTCTGGTAGGGATTGCCGGATTGGATGGTTCCGCCGTAGGGGAAAGGCAGTGGCTGCTGGGCAGTGGTCCCATTCGAGAGCTGGACTTCAAGGTTGATCGGCCCGGGAACGTTCTGGAAAATCCAATCGGTGGCTGCAATGCGGGGTTCCGGGTGAATATAAATACTGAGAAAAGCAAAGGCGTATACCGCGGTAGCTGCCAGTACCAGAGTGCCAACGGTTGAAGCAAGGATGAAGCGCCAATTAAGGCGCTTAAGTTGCGAAAGGCGCGGTCGGGCCCAATCGAAAACGACCCAGGCTGCCATCATTCCCAGCAGCGGATAGATGGGCAATTGGTAGCGCATGGTTGGGTTGTATTGAAGCGACTGCCACACAAAATAGATCGCAGTCCAGCTCCAAAGCAGAAAGTGCTGCCGCCATTCGCCCTTCAACATGCGCCAGCCCATCCAAAGGAAGCCCGCCCAGGCCAGGATGCCGAGCGGAAGTCCAAGCCCCCAGGTGGTCAGGTTCTGGAAAGAGTACAAATGGGTGCGGCGCGCCCATTGGAGATTCCAGGGCAGATCCGAATTGGGGCTGGCCTGGCCGCGCACCTCACGAATATTCGACAGCCACTGCGGGTCGAGACCCAGGCCATTGAACGCGTATGGCTGGAAGACGCGAAAGGACAGCACGGAGAAAACCGCACCGATGATCAGAAATAAGAAGGCTTTTGAGAGGAAATCTTCAATTCCCTTACGCCCAGCGACCTCGTCCGGTCCATCTGCATGGTTCGACCGGAAGTAGCGGACGTGCAAGGCCACCGGCAGGGTCACCGCGATAACCGCCGCGTTGATTTTCGAAGCGGCTGCCATCCCCAGTGCGATCCCAAACCCAATGGTCAGGAGGGTTAGCGGGTTGGAGACCTGGGCCTTTAAACCGCTGATAATTCTCGAACCAGGTGACGGTTCCTTCGCAACAATCTCTTCATCCAATCCGTCAATCACCGGTTTACCCGAGGGTGACTTCCACTCCCCGGTGGCGATCAGGACGGCAAAATATAAGGTCAGGAACATGAAAAAGACCACAAAGTTATCGGTTGTGTAGAAGTGGGACTGCTGGATCTGTTCCACGGCAAGCGCGGAAAACGCCGAGGCCAGCAGGGCCACACGCGAGTTGTACACACGCCTCACGATCAGAAACAGCAGGAGCAGTGTCCCCAGGTCCATCACCCCGGAGAGATAACGACCAAACAAAGTCAGGTGGTCGAGCTGGCCCAGCCAGGTAGCCAGGTAGCGGGTCATGATGACCGGCAGGTCACCATAGACGTAAAAGGAAAAGCCGTGGTTGTGGGGATTCAAAGGCGAGCAGTTGGTATCGAAATATCCACCCCAGGCTGTGCAATCCGGGTAAGCCTTGGATGAGATCCCCCGCCAGTTTTGGGTTGCCAGGGTGGGAGGCGTGCCGAGTTGATCTGCGGGGGTTCCAACTGGCTGGATCCCGAGGGTCACCGATGTCAGGAAATCCTCATCCGGGTGCTGGATACTAAGGTTGCCCCAGTCAGCTCCCGTGAAACGTAAAAACCCGGCTGCCAGCAGCACGCCGATAAAGAGCAGGTCGAACACCCAATTCCATTTCTTTCGAGGAGGTGAAATCGCTACCATGTTCATCCAGGAATCTCAACTTCGGTTAATTCGCCGGCGGGACGAATAAGATCATGAAATCCTTCCCGGCGTTAACTACTGCGGAGTGGAAGGTACTCAAAATACCTTGCGGATACAACTGTTCCAGTAAACCCAGGTCGTCGATATCCTCCGGTTTAAGAATGAAAAGCTTGGCTGCACCGATCTTCTGGGTAATGGAAAAATCCTGCGGCCAAAGCGCAAAATCCTTGTCGGGCAGGTTCAACCAATCGCCCACCAGGCGGGTATCCACCCAATAGGGATAAGGCACAACCCAGGCATCATCGACCGATCCATTGACCTGGGCAAACTGGCGGATGACATCCGCGATCTCGGATGTGTTCCAGGCGCCCAGGCGGAATTCGGTGGCGTACTGGTTAAGCACAAGGTCGTAATTACTATATGAAGACCATCCTGCCAGTCCGAGTGTTACGATCCAGGCCAGGGCGATTCCATTCGCACGGTTCCGCCGTGATTCGATACTCTTCAACAACCCATCCAGGCCGATCGCCAGGATCAGGATGGCCGGGATAAAGGCAGCGGCTGCCCGGTTCAGGGAAGGGTTTTCGGCCGGGAAAGCCAGTGATAGCGTCGAGGGGAGCTGTAAAAGCGGGATGGATACCAGCAGGAACAAATCCACCCAGTGACGCTGGCGCAGGTACCTAAGCAGGACAAGCACAGCACCGATCAGGAACAGGGCTGCGGAAACGACGTCGAAAGCAGGCCGGCCCGGAACAGAATGAACCCATATACTGCCGTTGTCCCAGTTGTACATCCGCAGACTGTTCCAGGTGTTCGATAAGAGAATCTGCCACCACGGACCGGGAAGAGGCGTTTCGGTCGAGCCGAGGCGGCTGAACGCGCGCGCCCCGAAGCTATCCGGGTTCTCCAGCCAGTAGCGCGCCAGGGGCAGGAACACGATCAGCGAAATGAGCGCCAGGATGGACAGCCAAATAATGGCCTGCTTGCGGTTCCCTTTGGACTGGGAGTGGAGCAGATATAACCCCACGGCTGCCACCACTATGAAAGGCATAATGCGGAAGGGACTGTAGCCGTGCAGGCCAAAACCCAGGAACAGGCCGGAGACGATAAAATCGTTGCGGTTGCGGGTCCGCAGACCCCGCAGGAGATAAAACAACGTGGGAGCCACGAACAACGGGTAGAGCGTAAAGCGGAGTCCGACCCGGCTGATGACATTTGGCCAGTAGGCGATCCCGGCGAAGAATACCGCCAGCAAGGCAATCCGCTTGCCACCCAGTTCCTTTCCGAGCAGATACATATATGGAAGCGTCACCAGGCCACAAAAGACCGTCCCGATTTTCAGGCTTAAAAACGTCAAGCCCGTCCCAAAGATCCACGAAACGACCAGGGTGAGATACATCTGGATGGCTTCGCGGCCGGTATTGCGGGGAAAGAAGATGTGCGTCTGACCCTGGGAAACATCATACACGTCCAGGAGTTTCTCGGCGTGGTCGCTGAACGGCTCAGCCGGAACTCCTCCAAGATTATAAACACGGAAGAAAATTACGATCCCAACCACCGCCAGGACGAGCAGGGTCCAGCGCGTGGCTTTAATTGTCCACGAATCACTCTTATAAAAATCCTCCAGCCTTGTCCAATTTGACCTGGAATCAGCCGGACGATCGCTTTCGTACACGCTGATCAAAAGCGTGGAAGAGGTCAAATCGCCGTTGTCATCCTGGACGGTGTAAATGACGGCTTCCTTCAAACCCTCCCGTGGGACCATATTCCAGGGGGGAGGAGCATATGAATACGTGCCATTTGAATTCAGCGTCAGGGAACCGCCTGATTTTGTTGAACTGGAGACTCCGATCTCAATCGGGTTATCTCCCTGGTGGGCGGAAACCACTTTTGTTGGTCTGCCAGCCAGGTCATCGGTCGCAAGGACCTCGCCCGTTACCAATGGTCCGTTTTCGGTTGTCCTGATTCGATCCGGTTGGGCACTTATTCGAGGAAGCCAAAATGCCCAAACGAAGAAAATAATCGCCAGGACCCATAACGTGACATTCAATACCGTGAACAGATTGTTACCAAGGGTCAGGAATGCGGCAACCGAAAACACGCTCCCCATGACGAGCTGCACCCAGCGCACATGCATCTTGTCCGTGCTGGTACCGGTCTGTTGGTGTGGAGCCAGGACCCACTCTTTTTGAAAATAGGCCAGGACAAGCCATGCGAGACCAAAGCCGTAAAGAATCAGCCCGGTGGTAACCGCCCGGTCGGGAGTAGGCTCAAAAGCCCTTTGTCCGAGCAGGGCAAAGCCGAGGGCGAGCATCGAACGCCAGGGAAAACGGGTTGTGGGGGATATTTTTTTCGAAGGCATGCCCGCAACCGCCAACTTATCACTCCCCATAAAAGCCGGCTGTGACGGCTCCATTTGCGGTGCAGCCGCGGTGCCCTCCGTTGAGACATGCTCTCCGAGGGAAAGAGGTTCAGCGGAAATTTGTTTTTTCCCGCTGTATTCCCAGAACCTCAACCTGGCTTTTAGATATTCGAGCACGCTTTGTTCGCCGTTTAATGGCATTGGTTCTCTCTTTGTTCGTGTTGGCAGGAGCGGTTTTTGAGACCAACTCGCAAATCATTGCCACAAGGGAGGTTACCTATCTTCATAAAAACAGTCATGCGCGCCTGGTTATGTAGAAAGTGTAGACGCCATCCTTGCATGCCTCGGCAGTGGCAAATGCCTGCACGCTGCGGTAGGTCAAAGCTAAATTCCAGCGACTCGGAACAAGGATCCAGCGTCTGAATAGGAAGTGGGTAATGAGCGACGGCACACCGAAGTAATGTCCCCATTCGAAAACCGCCTGGGCCCGGGGTGAAAAATAATGCCACCACTTTTCAACGACAAAACCGGCTTGTTCAAGTCGTTTGGTCCAGGTTTCGGGGCTGTCCATATGGTTGTGCCGGGAAATGCGTGTAAAAAAACGACGGTACAGGTTTGCCAGGCCTTTCAAGTGTAGTTTTTCCAGCGCCCGGGTAATTGATAGCGAATCATTGAAGCGATTATTTGGAACGCAAAATATGAAAGGCGCTCCAGGTTTCAGGACGCGGCAAGTTTCATCCAGGACCTTTTCCACTTCCGGGATATGTTCGAGGACCGAATTACTGATCGCACAACTGAAAGCTTGGTCGGGGTAGGGCATTTGGGCGCCATTTGCCTCGGTCAGCAGGCGGTAATTATGACGTGCCCCGGCTTCCTGGATCGGACCATGCCAGGGATCCAGCCCCACGTCGAGAATGCGCTCAAAGGAAACCTGGGCGAAATGACCATCCCCACAGCCCACATCTAGTAGAGGTGCAGGCAAATCAAGATCCTGGTAAAAGGCTGCCTCCACTGACCGAAGCATTGAGCGAAAATATGGCAACTCACGCAAGTTGAGCCAGAGAAAATCTTTTTGAGCGGGCCTGGTTTGTATGGGCATTGATGTAACAATATTTGGAATTATTGATTGTTGTCCGGGCTTTTCTCTACCCAGGGGACGGCAATCGCGCCAATTGTACCACCCGCGGAATAAGGTTTTCAAGCAGGCGAAACACTCTGGAAATCCCCGGCTGAGTATTAATTTGCCTTCAACAACTTTTTGAACAATTTCTCATATTCCGCAGCCACCGTATCGGGGTGGTACTGGCGGGCGAGCGCATTCGTGTCGCAATGGTATGCATCTTTCCGGCTGAAAATATCCAAAAGCGCGGCGGACAGGGCTGCCGGATCGCCAATGGGCACCACTCTCCCCATATCATGCATCTGGATGGGGCGTCGGACGCCTGGTAAAGCCGAAGCCACGCACGGAATATCGTTCATCATGGCTTCTATTTGCACCAACCCGAATGCTTCGGTTGAGTTTAAGGAGGGCACTACCAGCACATCCAGGTTGGGATAGAAAGCGGTCAATTGCTGCTGGCTGAGGTTGCCCAGGAATTTCCAGCAGTCCAAAGCTTCATATTTCTTGATGCGCGGCGACAACCGGTCGAAATAAGCCTGTTCCCCCATTACGTTCTGGTACTGCCCGGCGAACAGCACCTGCGCTTGCGGATATTTCTCCAGGATTGCGGGCAGCGCATCGAGCAGGACCTCAACCCCTTTTTCGGCGGCAAAACGAGTCACCATCCCGATCACGGGACGGCGATTCCGGGTGTGATATTTTTCAGCGAACGCTTCGACCGAGCCTGGTTCCGGGGGCGGGAGGATCACCGGCGGGAGCAGGGGTGTCAGCTTGCGCCGGTACCGGGAAAGGTAGGAGGAGTTGTCCGCGTAATCCTGGGTATATGTGACGATATGGTTCGCAGCCAGCGCAGCCAGGTTGTTTTGAAATTTCACCACCAGGTTAACCAACCGGTTGAAGAGGCCGGGGGGAAGGAACAGGTCACAGTGATAGGTAAGGACCACCGGCTTCCCCAAGATGCGCGCACGGATTGCCACGCCGGGAGCATCGAACTGCGGTAGATGCAACTGGACGACATCGCTGTGCAGTACCAGGTTCGTTGCCACCAGTCCAAAGGTTGGCGCGATGACCCCCTTGCTTATGCGCAATGCGACCGGGACCCGGATCACACGGACGCCGTCCATCATCTCCTCGAGCGGCAGCGACTTGTCGTACTGCGTGGTCATCACCGTAACCTGGTGCCCCTGCTTCGCAAAAGCGCGCGCCAGCCGTTCCGCGTAGATGGTCAAACCGGAGGTATGCGGTCGGTAATAAGTAAGCACGGTCAGGATACGCATGGTTAATGGGCGTGGTTATCGGTCGTAAAATTGCAGTACAAACCCACGGGTTCACAATCGATGCACTCCAGCTGAAGCGTGGCATGGTTGATCCCGTAATGATGCGACAGCATCCCCCCCACCGCCATCTGGATCTTCGCTCCCTCACTGACCGGCACATCGTTGGTCACGAGGTGCGCCGAAAGAGTCCGCAGCGAGTGGGTGATGCTCCAGACGTGCAGGTCGTGCACTCCGCGTACGCCTTCAACCGCCAGCATATCCTGGCGAAGGGTATCCATGTCAATATCGGCAGGGGAAGATTCCATCAGGATCTCGAGCGATTCGCGCAAGATGCTCCAGGCATTCCACAGAATGAGGAAACCGATCAGCACGCTGACCAGCGCGTCCAGCCAATCCCAGCCGGTGAAGCGGATGACGATCCCGGCGATGACTGCGCCCACCGTCGAAGCTACATCGCCCATCAGGTGTAAAAAGGCGCTGCGCAGGTTCAAGTCATTTTCACTGCCGCGCCTCACCAAAAGGGCTGTCACGAGATTAACCACGACCGCCACCGCTCCAACAATAATGAGGACGTCAGCCTGCACCACCGGAGGGGCGGTAAAACGCTTCCAGGCTTCATAAAAAACCCCCAGGGCGATCAGTGTCAGAGTGGTCGAGTTTACCAGGGCTACCAGGATTCCAGCGCGGTGGTATCCGTACGTTTTTCCGGAATTGGCCGGTTTGGTGGTGATCCAAAGCGCCCACCAGGTCAGTCCCAAAGCAAGCGCGTCGGTCAGGTTGTGAGCGCCATCGGTCAGCAGGGCCAGGGAGTTGGCAAATACCCCCGCAAGAATTTCGACCACCACCAGGATAAGCGTGATGACCAGGGAAAGCGCTAACCGGCGGGTGGTGGGATTGGGTAGGGAAAAACTGTGATCGTGCAGCATAGGTCAGGCCGCTCCGATTATACCCCGGCAAAATAAAAACTTCCGAAGTTTTCCACTTCGGAAGTCAGGAGCTAGAAAAGATTCTTGTTTTCTTTCACCCATTCGAACAGCGTGCCCACCCCCTCGCTCACACCCACCTTCGGCTTCCAGCCCAGGTCGCGCTCCGCCTTGCGGATATCAGCTACGAATACCTTCTGGTCACCCGGTCTCCAGTCGCTGCGCTGCACCGGCACCGGTTTGCCCAGCATTTTTTCGAGCAGTGGACCGAATTCGGTCCAGATGGACATGGTGTTTGCCGGTCCGCCGCCCAGGTTGTAGACCTGTCCCTTGACGGCTGCAATCCTGTCAATGCCGGCATCATAGGCGTTCAACAAATCGTCCACGTTGAGGATGTCCCGGATCTGTTTACCGTCTCCATAAATCGTGAGCGGACGACCCGTGACTGCCGCGATGATCATCCAAGCCACCCAGCCCTGGTCCTCCACCCCAAACTGGCGCGGTCCATAGATGCAGGATTGCCGCATGACGAGGGTGGGCAGACCGTAAATTCTGGCATAATCCCGCACGTATTGATCGCCGGACCCTTTCGAGCATCCATATGGGGAGTGGAAATCGAGCGGCTGGGTCTCCGGGCAGCCTAGCGGCAGGTTTGCATATTTCCAGCGGGTGGCATCCTCCACCACCTGCACGTCTTCCATGCCGCCGTAAACCTTGTTCGTGGAGGCATAGAGGAAGACCGGATTCCGTTCGCTGAGGCGCGCCGCCTCCAGTACGTTGAAAGTGCCCTGGGCGTTGATCTCGAAATCCTCACGCGGGTTGGTGACCGAGGTGGTCACTGCCACCTGCGCTGCCAGGTGTACGATTACGTCTGCACTATGGATGGAGACGGTCAACAACTCTGCGTCGCGCACATCCCCTGCAATGAGCTGGAACGCTTTTTCACCATATTTTCCGTGCAGCCATGCCAGGTTGCGGGTTGAGCCGGCCCGGCTGAGATTATCGTAGATGCTGACTTTTTCGCCGCGTTCGAGCAGGCGGCTGACATAATTGGAACCGATAAACCCGGCTCCGCCGGTGATGAAATAGTTTTTGGTCATGATTCCTCCTTTTTCCCCGTACCGTTGAGAGACCGCGTATCGTCCGCTTGCGGATCGGTGACGACTGAAGAGCCGCCTGATAGAAGGTTGGCTTTTTCAACCGCCTCGGATGGATTTGTGCGCGAGGATAACCGTCTCGCCTGCAGCTGGTGATACACACCCATGAGCGTCTCCCCCTCATTGGACAGGGCGTACAATCCAAAGATCCCCGTGAAAAGATAATTGGACAAGTGCGCCACCAGCGCGGCCGCCAGGGCTGTGGACTGATTACCGCCCAGCAGAACGATCGCTCCTCCGAATGAAGCTTCGAAAGTCCCCACCGCACCGGGCAGGGACGGGATGGCATTACCGAATGCGTTGGCGCTCAGCCCAAACAAGGACCAAAGTGGGGTAGCCTGCGGGAAGAAAGCCAGCAGTAATAGATAAAATGACACAAATGAAATGAGCCAGTTTAATACCATCAATAACAGGACCCGGATAAATAGCCAGCCTTCGTTCAGGATGGAAAGACCTGAAAAAAACGAAGCCAGGAATTCACTGCCTTGTTTTTGGACTCCGGGCCAGCGTGCGCTCCCGCGCTGAAACAATCCCATTGCCCAGCCCTGGTTGCGTGCCAGGATCACCAGGGTGGTCAATCCCGCCACTACCAAAACTCCGATAATGATCCCGATATTCGCAGCTCCTGCTGCTCCGACTACAAAAGGAACGGAGCCCAGCAGGATGGCTGCCGCAAACGCCAGGTCCAGGATGCGCTCGATGACAATGGTCGGAATCACTTCCATGAAATCCAGGTTGGATTTGCGCCCAAGCAGGAAAGCCCGTCCGATTTCTCCCAGGCGGAAGGGAAGGAAATTGTTTAACAGGTATCCTTCGCAAACGGTGAAAAATGTGTCACGGTAGGTGGCTTTTCCCCGCAGCAGTGTGCGCCAGACCAGGCCGCGCACGAGCAGCCAGACGATGGAACTGGCAAAGGCCGGCAGCAGCAACCAATAATTTGCCGAGCGGATGGCTTGAACGAAATCGTGCAGATCGACAAAATAGAGGATGGCGGCGATGGCAACCAGGCTGATGATCACCCCCGGGAGCCAGCGGCGGGCGGATTTCCAAAATTTATTCATTGGATGTCTTTAACAGGAAAGACTCAACAAAAATAGAACCTTTTTCCTTCGAGTTTCCTGGTGTCCTTATTGAATTTATTCTTCATCCAACCGCAAAACCGCCATGAAAGCCTCCTGCGGGATTTCCACGTTGCCGATCATTTTCAAACGTTTCTTTCCCTTCTTCTGCTTTTCGAGCAGTTTCTTCTTGCGGGAAATGTCGCCGCCGTAGCATTTTGCAAGCACATCTTTGCGGGTGGCTTTGACGTTTGCACGGCTGATAATTCGCCCGCCCGAGGAGGCCTGGATGGCTACGTCGAATAACTGGCGCGGGATGAGTTCCTTGAGCTTGGTAATAAACCGCTGGCCTTTGTGGTAGGCGTCCGTTTCGTGGACGATCACCGCCAGCGCATCCACTGGTTCCCCGTTCACCAGGATCTCAAGTTTCTGCAACTGGTCGGCACGATACTCCTGGAATTGGTAATCCAGGGATGCATATCCGCGGGTACGGCTTTTCAACTCGTCGAAAAAATCGATGATGATCTCGGAAAGCGGGATTTCGAAATTTAACTGGACCCGGTGCGGGGCGGGGTATTCCTGGCTTTTGTAGGTGCCGCGCCTTTTGGTGACCAGGTCCATGATCGGACCGTAGAAATCGGTGGGAGTGATGATCTCGATGTTCATCCACGGCTCGCGGATTTCAGCGACCAGGCTCTCGTTGGGGAGATCCGCAGGCGATGCCACGATCCGGGTGGTACCATCGTGCATCAGCACTTCATAAGCCACCGTGGGTGCGGTGAAAACCATGTCCAGGTCGTATTCACGCTCAAGCCGTTCCTGGATGATCTCCATGTGGAAAAGGCCCAGGAACCCGGCCCTGAAGCCGAATCCCAGCGCCTGGGAGGTCTCCGGCTGGAAGGTGAGGGAGGCATCGTTGAGCTGCAATTTATCCAGCGCCTCGCGCAGGCTTTGATAATCATCGGCTTCAGCGGGGTAGATCCCGGCGAAGACCATCGGTTTGGGCGTGCGGTAACCCGGCAGCGGGGTTGCAGCCGGACGAGCGGTGCTGGTGATCGTATCTCCAACGCGCGCATCATGGACGGTCTTCAACCCGGTGGCAACGTAGCCCACCTCTCCCGCCGAAAGCTCCGGCACTGGTTTCATGGTTGGAGCGAAGATGCCCACCTCGATCGGTTTTACATCCACAGCCGTTGACATCAGGTGGATGCTTTCATTGGCATTCAGTTTGCCTTCCACCACGCGCACGTAGGTGATGACGCCCTTGTAAGAATCGTAATGAGAATCGAAAACCAGGGCGCGCAGGGGAGCTGCCTCATCTGATTTGGGGGGAGGCACTTTTAGGACGATGGCTTCCAGTACCGCCTCGATATTCAACCCGTCTTTTGCCGAGACGCGCAGCACACCATCGGATGGGACCCCAAGCAGGCTGCCAACATCTTCAGCCACTTCGTCCGGCCTGGCAGACGGGAGGTCGATCTTGTTGATGACCGGGATGATGACCAGGTCCGCTTCCAGGGCGGAATACAAGTTGGCGAGGGTCTGGGCCTCGATGCCCTGGGTGGCGTCCACCACCAGCACTGCCCCCTCGCAGGCATTAAGCGCGCGGCTGACTTCATAACCGAAGTCCACGTGACCCGGGGTGTCGATCAGGTTAAGTTCATACGTCTGGCCGTCACCGGCAGTATATTTCATCCGTACCGCCGAAGCCTTGATGGTGACGCCCTTCTCGCGTTCCAATTCCATCGAGTCAAGGATCTGCTCGGTGGTGTCGCGCTCGGAGACGGTTCCGGTGAGGTGCAGGAGCCGGTCCGCCAGGGTGGATTTGCCGTGATCAATGTGGGCGATGATGCAGAAATTGCGGATTTTTTCAGACATGGTTTTGCGAAGAAAGTATAACCGATATTTTAAACGCAAAACCGGGGACAACAGTCCCCGGCTTGGTCATACCTTTCAACTATTACAAATCCACCTTAAGAAAACCAAACAGGTTCCAAAGACCATGCATCATGCCGTGAGCAAAATCCGGCTTAATGAACTGGTTGGGGCATGAACCCGGTATCACGGCGATCCCGTTTTCCCGGCATAACTTCACCGCTTCGGGGGAGACACTGGTCATACTGGCTGCCAGCCCTGGCTTTGTGCCCATCATGCAGTGCATCCAGACGTGTTTTACCCCCAGGTCCACACACTCACGCACGATCTTTTCAGTCACCGCTGGGTTGGCAAGGATGAAAACCGCGTCAGGTTTCTCCGGAATCGATTTCAGATCCGGGTAGCAGTGGCTGCCATCATAGGTGGTTATGCGCGGGTTGACGGCATAAACCTGGTAGCCTGCGTCCTTGAACTTTTTGTAGTTTAAATTGCATCCGGTATCACGTTTATCTGAAACGCCCACCACGGCGATCTTTTTTTGCGCCAGGAAATCCTGGACGAGGGATTCGATTTTTGCCATAATTATCTCCTGGAATTAAATCATAACACAACGGCACAAAAGGATGTCATTAGGAAATTCCTAATTTTTCGATGACATTCTGAACCAATAACGGAATATCGGTCTGCCCAACCTCCCCCGGCTCCAGCCAGGCCAGGAACTCAACATTCCCTTTCGGTCCCACCAGCGGGCTGCGCATCAACCCACGCACCCCGAAACCGTGTTCCCGGGCGAAGGTCAGGACCTCCAACAACACCGCTTGATGAACTTCGGGATCGCGGATAACCCCTTTATTCCGGGCAGTCTGTTTGCGACCGGCCTCGAACTGTGGCTTGATGAGGGCTATTACGCATCGATTTTCTTCACTGATCTTTTCGGTGGGGAGGGGAAACCAACCTTTTACCACGGGAAGCAATATCTTTAAAGATATAAAAGAAGCGTCGATCGTCACCAGGCTGACCGGCTCCGCCAATCTTTCCAAATGGCGGGCGTTCGTCTCTTCCATGACCACCAGGCGCGGGTCAGTCCGCAGCTTCCAGTGCAGGATCCCTTTGCCCACGTCTACGGCATAGACTTTCGCTGCCCCATGCTGGAGCAGGCAATCCGTGAACCCGCCGGTGGACGAGCCTACATCCGCGCAGACCAGGCCTTTTACGCTAATTGAAAAACTCTCAAGGGCAGCCTCCAGCTTTTCGCCGCCGCGCGACACAAAGCGCGGTCCTGCTTCAAGCTCCAGGCCCACTGTTGAAATGACCGCAGTGGAGGCTTTTATTTCCACCTGACCATCCACGCGCACTTGCCCGGCCATGATCAACGCCTGCGCCTTGGCGCGGCTTTCCGCCAGGCCGCGTTCCACCAACAGGAGGTCCAGGCGCATTTTCGGCATAGCTGGATTATATCGCTCCACCGGGACATAAATCCCCGCTCAAGCACGGAATAATCATGTAAAATAGAAGCATGCTGCGAGCTCTATTAAAAACCATGCGCCCCCGCCAATGGACGAAGAATGCCTTCCTCTTCGCAGCGCTGGTTTTCGACGGCAAACTATTTCACTTGCCCGATTTCCTGCGCACTCTGGCTGGGTTCGCGCTTTTCTGCATGATTTCCAGTTCGGTTTACATTTTTAACGACCTGCTGGATGTGGAAGCTGACCGGCTTCACCCGGTAAAGAAAAACCGTCCCATCGCCTCGGGAAAGCTGCCCGTCCCAATTGCTGTTGCAGCAGGAACGATCCTGGGCCTGCTTGCCATCGGGCTGGGGTTTTTATTGGACTGGCAGTTCGCGGTTACCGTCCTGGTCTACTTCTGCATGATCCTGGTCTACTCGAAGTGGCTCAAGCATGTGCCCATCCTGGATGTGCTCATCCTGGCGGCCGGTTTCGTCCTGCGGGTGCATGCCGGGACCACGCTTATCATAGTCGAGCGCTTCTCACCTTGGTTGTACGTGCTGATGACGCTGCTCGCCCTATACCTCGGCTTTGGCAAACGGCGCGCCGAACTCGCCATGTTGGAAGGCGATCCCTCGAACCAGCGAAAAGTGTTGGATGGTTACACCATCCCCCTGCTCGACCAGTTCATCACCATCGTTTCGGGCACAACCATCCTGGCGTATTCCCTGTATACCTTCTTTCGCCTGCCCGACAATCACACCCTCATGCTCACCATTCCGTTCGTGATGTATGCCATCTTCCGTTACCTCTACCTCATCGAGGTCAAGCAGATCGGCGGCGAACCGGAAGAGATCCTTCTTTCCGACCGCCCCTTCCAGGTATCGATTTTCCTGTGGGGGCTGGCCGTCCTGGCGGTTTTCTACGTAACATAGGGCGGACTCAATCCGCAAAATGCCTGTGACCACATCCTCTGCTCCCGGTAAAATCATCCTGTTTGGCGAACATGCAGTTGTGTATGGGCGTCCGGCCTTGGCTGTGCCGGTTACCCAGGTCCAGGCAACTGCAACGGTAAGCGAAAATTCGCGCGGCGGGGTCATGATCGAAGCTCCGAATATCAACCTATCCGCAGACCTTTCCAGCCTTCCCTCGGACCATCCGCTTGTTTTTGTGATAAACAGTGTTTTCTCAACCCTGAAAATATCAAACCCGCCAGCCTGCACGGTTTATCTCCAGTCCACCATCCCGATCGCTTCGGGACTCGGTTCGGGGGCTGCGGTTTCTGTGGCGATCATTCGCGCGTTGTCTGGATTCCTGGGCAAGCCTCTGCCGGATGAAAAGGTTAATTTACTGGCATTCGAAGCTGAGAAGCTTTATCACGGCACTCCCTCGGGGATAGATAATACGGTGGTCACTTACGCCAAACCGGTTTATTTCATCTTGAAAAAGCCGATCAAGACATTCCATGTTGGCGCGCCTTTTACGATCATGATCGGTGGCACGGGTATCTCCGCCCCTACGAAAGATTCCGTGGGCTCGGTTCGAAAACTCTGGCAGGCGGATAAACCCCGCTGGGAAAAGGTGTTCACCAGGGTGGGCGAGATCGTCTGGAACGCACGCCAGGCCATCGAGCGCGGAGACGTGGCTGAACTGGGCAGGTTGATGGATGCCAATCACGCCCTTTTGCAGGAGATGACCGTTTCATGCGTGGAGCTGGATGATCTCGTGGAGGCGGCCCGAAAATCCGGGGCGCTGGGGGCCAAGCTTTCTGGCGGCGGTCACGGGGGGAACATGATCGCCCTTGTTGAGAAAGATAACGCCCCGGCTGTGGCCAGGGCGCTAAGTTCCGCAGGTGCGAAACGGACGATCCTTACCCAGGTGGGATAGTTACGGCTGGATCTTGATGCTGGCAACCAGCGCGTCGAGCGCTGCCAGGCTGGGGGTGTAACTGTCGGAAGCCTGGGAATTCAATTGGCTGGTCAGGTCGGTGAGATAAGATACGTAGTTGGCGGAAAACTGTTCCTGGCTCATTCCGCCGGGCGGGGTATCGCCATTGGCTGGCAGGATTGGATTGTTTATGGGCAGGATTGCCGACACCCAGTAGAGCCCGTCGGTGGTCAGTCCCTGATAGGTATAGAAAAGGTCATGGTTGTTGATCAGGGCATAATACTGCGCGTACAGTGTGATAAACCGGATCCCTCCGCCATTGGTAAAGGGAACCACCTGGTATTGGGCGTGGAAAACCTGTGCAGCATTGAAGATCGGTAGCAACGGCAGGCTGTTGCCGGTCGGTCCGCCGCCGATCAGGGCCTGTAGATCGGTTACTTGTCCGGGAATATTATCCGGCAGGAGTTGGGAATATCGCTGGACGGGGAAAACTGAAATATGCGCTTCGAAAAATTTCCCCGAAAGGATATATCCCTGGAAAGTAATATTGGTATATTGAGGAGTGATTTCGATTCCCTCCGCGCTCTCCGGGACAGTCTCGCAGTTGTAACCGGATGCCAATGCCGGGTCAAGGTAAAATGATAATTCATTGCAGGTGACATTTGCGATAGGCCCGGTTGTCTCGGTTGGCATAAGCGTGTCGATTGGTACGAGTGTGTCGGTTGGACCTGGGATAATGGTCGCTGCAGGTGGAATGGTGGCGGTGGTCGGCTGGCTTGGGAGGGAAGGAATGCTGCAGGCGAACATCAGAATGGAAAGCAAAGCAAGGGAATAAAATAATCGTCTCATGGGTTCTCCTCCTTGGTTTCAACAATTATAGGATATTTTTAATGGGAAGACATACCTATAAATGGATCACCATTAGAACCCCTGTTGTTCGGTCCGGGCGATGATCTCGTCCTGCAGAGCTTCACTCAGATCGCAGAAGTAATCCGAGTAGCCGGCCACCCTCACGATCAGATCCCGGTATTGTTCCGGGTCCTTTTGCGCCTTGCGCAGTGTGGCAGCATCCACCACGTTGAACTGGATATGGTGCCCGTCCAGTTTGAAATAGGAGCGGATCAGGCTTACCAATGCGTCCAGCCCGGTCTCGTCCGACAGCAGGGCGGGTGTGAATTTCTGGTTGAGCAGGGTACCCCCGGTGCGCACTTGGTCCATCTTGGCAGCAGATTTGAGCACGGCGGTCGGCCCACCTCTGTCCGCGCCCTGGACCGGGGAAATGCCTTCCGACAGCGGAGACCAGGCACGTCGTCCGTCGGGAGTCGCGCCGGTCACCGAACCGAAATAGATGTGACAGGTGGTGGGCAGCAGGTTGATGTGGTATTCTCCGCCGCGCGTATTTTTCCGGCCTTCAATGGCATTGAAGTAGGCTTCGAAAACACACACCAGCAGGTCGTCCGCGGCATCCAGGTCGTTCCCATATCGGGGAGTTTTATTAAGCAGCATCTGTCGTTCGCGCTCGTGACCTGAAAAATCGACCTCCAGCAAGCCAAGCATCTCCGACATGGTGAGGGTTTTCTGCTCGAAGACATGCGTTTTAATGGCTGACAGGCAATCGGTGATGGTGCCCATGCCCACCCCCTGGATGTACGAAGAGTCGTATCGTGGCCCGCCGTTGTGGTAATCCCTGCCTTTCAGGATGCAATCGTCCACCAACAGCGACAGGAAGGGGGCCGGCATGTAAGTCGCGTACAAGCGCTCGATGACGTTATTGCCGCGCACCTTCACATCGAGGAAGTGCAGCATCTGCTTCTCGAAGGCATTGAACAGGTCGTCAAAGTTGTTAAAGGTGTTTGGATCGCCAGTGTGGGGTCCAAGCTGGTGTCCGCTGCGAGGATCAAGACCGTCATGCAGGGTCAGTTCGAGGATTTTAGGGATATTGAAATACCCGGTCAGGATATACGCTTCCTTGCCAAACGCACCCGTTTCCACGCACCCGCTTGTCCCGCCATTGCGTGCGTCCGCCAGGGATTTACCCACCCGCACCATTTCTTCCACCACCAGGTCTGAATTGAAGACCGAGGGCTGGCCGAACCCGGTGCGGATGATCCTGGCGGCGCGTTTGATGAATTCGTCGGGGTTCTTTTTGCTGACCTGGATGGATGAGGAAGGCTGCACCAGCCGCATTTCCTCCACAACGTCCAGGATCAGGTAGGAGACCTCGTTCACACCGTCCGAGCCATCCGCCAGGACCCCGCCAATATTGATCTGGGAGAAATCGGTGTACGTGCCGCTTTCGGCCGCGGTCACCCCCACCTTGGGAGGGGCAGGCTGGTTGTTGAATTTGATCCAGAAACACTGCAGCAGTTCTTCGTAATATTCCCGGCTGTGTAGATTAAGGTCATAGAAAGGCGTCAGGTGGCGGTCGAGGTGACCGGGGCAAAACGAATCCCAGGTATTGAGTTCCGTGGTCACTCCCAGGTGGACGAACCAGTAATATTGCAGTGCTTCGTTGAAGTCACGCGGCGCATGACCCGGCACCCGCGTGCAGACTTCGACGATTTTCTCAAGTTCAGCGCAGCGCTGAGGATCTTTCTCGACTTTCGCTTGTTTACCTGCTTCTTCTGCGTACCGTTCCCCAAACCGGATCAGGGCAGCCGCGCAGATCCGCATGGCTTTCAATTCTTCCTGTCTGGCATAAGCGTCGGTATCGTTCAGGTAATCGAGGCTGGCGAGTCGGGCGTCTATCTCTGCAATGAAATCCAGCATCCCCTTTTGATAAATTTTTCCATCCAGGACGGTATGACCGGGTGCACGCTGCTCCATGAATTCGGTAAAGATACCCGCCTCGAAGGCAGCTTTCCATTCACTGGTCATTTCCTTGAAAAGCAGGTCGCGCATCGATTTGCCCCCCCAGAATGGGATGATCTTCTTTTCGTAAGCGCGGCGGGTCCTGGCACTGACCTTGAAGGAGGTTTTCGGGCGCGAGTCAAGGATGTCGAGGTCTTCCAGGGAGTGGCAGCACAGCTCCGGGAAGGTGGGAGCGCACTTGGGCTCCGGACCTTTCTCGCCGACGATGAGTTCGCCTTCGCTAATCGAAATGGTTTTGTGCTCCATCAGGTGTGAAAATACCATCGCCCTCTGCATTGGAATGGAGGCACCCGTGAGCCGCTCTGGTCCCGTCTTTTGATAGAAATCGGTCACCAGTTCGGCGCGCTCGGAGGAGACAGTCTCAGTTGCATCGAGGGACTGCTGGCGGAGTTTACGAACACGCTCGGTCATGGACATGTTTGCCTCACAAGATTATTTTATACCGGTTTTTGTCGCCCGACTTCTGAGTGGCGGGGCATGCCAGATGTTGATTGGTGGAACCTGGGAAATTTCATCGGCGCTATTTTATTAATCCGCCGTGGTAGATCAACTCATATACGCGGGCACCGTCCCGTTCGATCCATTCTTTACCAGTAAAGGTTTCCAAATTGCCTTCGTTTGTATCGAAGTAAGTGTCTCTTCCGTCAACGAATTGATAGCCACCCAGGAAACGGTTTTCCAGGTAGAGTTGGGAGAGGCTTTGCTTTAGGATCTTTCCCGTTTCCTCGGCAATGATGCTTTCCGGTTTAAGAATCCTGCCATAATAATTCATTGACCAAACAGGCTTCTTTTCAAAATAAACCACTTCTTCGCCGATGAAGTCTGCGCCACCGAAATAACCATCCAGGTACTGGAAGGCCCCTCGCGGAACTCGAGATCGTGAGAACCGGGTCTGGAGGAGCTGCTCTCCCTGCCGCTGCCAACATAGGTCGCCGCCTTGGCTCGCACGATGAAATCATTCAACTGATCCGTAAATTCCCGCATATTTTTTCCTAGGCATTTATTTCCAATCCATACTCTCGAAGGATTAAACCAATCTTCTTCATCCGCTCCTGGGTTGGCGGTTGGATTTCAGGGAGCGCGTAACCCATCCCCAGCCCGGCATACTTTCCTTCGGCAATATTGTGATAAGGCAGCAATTCCACCGGTGGAACATTTGGCAGTGAGACCAGGAAGGAACCGGTTTGCCCGAGGTTCTCATCGTCGTCATTGATGCCCGGGATGATGGGGATGCGGATGATGATTTTGTGACCCAATTCTGACAGCCTGCGCAGGTTGGACAGGATGTTGGTATTCGAAACACCAGTCCACTTGCGGTGGCGGACATCATCCATAAGTTTAAGGTCGAAGAGGAACAGATCCACGAGCGGGCGGATCTCGTCCAGGATTTTCCAGGGGGTGAAGCCGCTTGTATCGACGGCAGTATTCAGGCCGCGGCTGTAGCAGGCTTTCAGGAGTTCCAGCAGGAAGCGCGGCTGGGTGAGCGGTTCTCCCCCGCCGAAGGTCACGCCGCCCCCGGATTGTTCATAGAAAACGGAATCGCGCTCGATTTCTGCAACCACCTGCTCGACGGTTACCACTCTCCCGACCACCTGCAGGGCTTCAGCATTACAAATCCTGGCACATTCGCCGCTGACCTTGCAGCGCGTCCGGTCGATTAGAATCTCATCCCCCCGGCGCGATACAGCCTCATTCGGGCAAACGCTCAGGCAATCGTCACACAGGATGCAGCGTGCGGGGCGGAAGATCAGCTGGGGGTGGTAGGCGCGTCCCTCCGGGTTGTGGCACCACCGGCATTCCAGCGGACAGCCTTTAAAAAAAACTGCCGTACGGATGCCGGGACCGTCATGGATCGAATATTTGCGGATGTCGAAAATTGTACCGGTAAGCATTTCAATCATTGTACCAATAATCCGCAGGGCGGCAAGGAATGCGAGCAAAAAGATGGAATTTCATTGTAAAATTCAAGCAGGGAGAACCGGAGGCAAAATGTCAACTCTTGAAAAAATAGCGTTCTACCAAAACCGCCGCGATGAAGTCCCCAACCAGCTCCTGGCAAAGGAACTGGCTGAATCCAGGGATATGGATGGGATTCGTGAAATTGCTGCAAACCTGGGGAACAAGAATAAGAACATTCGCAGCGATTGTCTCAAAGTCTTGTACGAGATCGGCTACCTTGACCCCGCTCTGATAGCAGATTACTGGGGTGATTTCCTGGGTCTGCTCAAAAGCAAGGATAACCGCATGGTTTGGGGCGCCCTGATTACGTTGGCAACAATTGCCGATCGTCACCCGCATGAAATCTGGGCACAAATTGTCGATGTCATCCATGCCACGGTCACCGGCACGTTGGTTTCAAAGGTTTGGGGGATTAGGGCTTTGGCCCGGGCCGCTGCGGCTGACCCGAAGTATCAAAAGAAAATCTTCCCGATCCTCCTCGGTCAGATCCAGGGCTGCCCGCCGCGGGATGTACCGCTCCACTCGGAGAGTATTCTGGTTGCGGTGGATCAGAAAAACAAGGGAAAATTGATTAGCATTATGGAGGCCCGGCGGGCTGAATTAACCTCCGCACAATTAACCCGCTATAAAAAGGTGCTCAAAACTCTCGATGCAATTTGATCTTGCGGTCAGCTACTTTAGGGCTGCGACCGGATTGACCAGTTTGCAAAGACCTTCGATATCAACCTCGACACTGTCACCCGCCCGCAGGGGGCCTACTCCGGCAGGGGTGCCGGTGAAGATGATATCCCCCGCTTCGAACGTCATCACGGATGAGATGAAAGCGATTAATACATTCACACCAAAGACCATGTCGCGCGTGGAGGCCATCTGCCGGGGCTGCCCGTTGACCTTGCAGGTTATGATCGCATCCGATGCGTCGAAATCGGTATCGATCCATGGTCCGAATGGACAGAAAGTGTCAAAACCCTTTGCGCGCGTCCACTGCCCGTCTGATTTTTGAAGATCGCGGGCGGTGACATCGTTCCCCACGGTATAGCCATATATGTACTTCTTTGCTTCCTCGGAAATGATGTTTCGCCCGCGCCTGCCGATGACGATCACCAGCTCGGCTTCGTGTTCAATCTGCTCCGACTGCGGAGGCAGGAGGATCGTATCCCCGGGATTAATGATCGAAGAGGGCGGCTTTAAAAATATCAGGGGAACGGTCGAGACCTCGGCTTTTTGTTCCTTGGCGTGCTCCGCGTAATTGCGTCCGACGCAAATGATCTTGGAAGGTTGGCACGGGGCAAGCAGTTTCACATCCGTAAGCGGTGTTTCAGCCTCCAGGCGGTGAAAATCTCCAAAAATATCCCCCTCGATGGGGCCCACCTTGTTCTCAAGGATCCAGCCATAATGAGGGGGTTCGTTCTTTTTTTGATAACGGACAATACGCATGGGGTTCTCCGGTGGAATGAATTCGAAAAAGTGTATCACAGTTGCGAAAATCTCGGTATAATAACTGCGCTTGGGCGCATAGCTCAGTTGGTTAGAGCGTCTCTCTTACACAGAGAAGGTCAGGGGTTCGAGTCCCTTTGCGCCCACACAAACACCCCCATTCATGGGGGTGTTTGACTCATTAAGCCTGTCTGACTGTATTTTCTGTGGACGTATACCGCGCTCCTAATGAAAATATCGCATCAATAATACAAAGTGGAAGATTTTGATATTCATCCTCGTCGTCAAAGTTAGCTTTAGCCAAATCAAGATTACTCTTACAGTATTCAACGATAGTATTTATATCGTTATCTCTTGCCATGCGACCTTCTTATGGTTTCAAATACGCGACCGCCAAATAGTATTATTCAGCTGATCGCGAAGTGCCAGCGGATCGAGTCGGCTGCAACACGTGGTCGGGCCATACCCCATTTTTGGATACATCTTTCTACCCAAAAGTTTGCGCCTGTATTGCCATCTTGATTCTTTGCCAATCAGACTTTTGTTGCGCAAGCTTTCGATGTGTATGAAGAACCCTTGGACTGCAATGATAAACGGGAAAGTAAATCACGTTCTTAGATAAAGGTGTCCCCTCCTGTCGGTCAACGGCATCACGGAAAGACATTTTCGGTAAGCAGTAGAGCTGGCAAATTGCTTCGTAAGCATACTTGCCGAGCGAAACAACCACTTTGGGGCTTATGATTTCAATCAGAGGTTTCAGGTAATGATGGCCGCAATCGTTGAACCATTCTCGCTTCACATTTGCCCCTAATCCTCCCTCCTTAAGACAGAGTATAGCGTTGGTCAAAAAGATTGAACTCGTATCGCCTTCACTAACGGAAGGTGGCGGTATGGGAATCTCGATAGATGCAAGCAATTCACGGATTGTTTTATTGGATGGATTATTATCCGTATCTCGGCCACGGTATTGTCGAAAGTAGCCTGTATCCCCCCAGTCTTGCCCAATGATCATCAGTTGAGTATTTAGATTACCTTGCCAGCGTGACCAAGGACCAATATGGTCGCAGTCAAAGATGCCATTCTCATATTCTGCCGGGTTTATGAGCCCTTTGCATAGACGACAAATCTTCCGAGATTGAACCAATAATCTATAAGCTATATTCTTGTTTGAGTTCATACCTTACTATTATCGATGCTGGATAACTCGAGGTCCAATTGATTGGCTCAGCGCGAGCGACGGAGCCGCTATCCGTCTAGAGGCGGTGTTAGCCCGCATTAACTCTTGACATTAATTGTTACATAAAATATAGGAACGTTGCTATAATAAATGTAGGAATTTTCCATACCAACAAAGGAGATTTAAAATGGCCATAGCTTTTTTGATCGGGAGAATTATTCTTGGAGTATATTACCTATATAGTGCGGTACACCATTTTATGGGAATCAAAATGATGAGCGGTTATGCCGCATCCAAAGGCGTTCCAGCACCCACGTTGGCAGTCGGTGGAAGCGGACTCTTGCTTCTATTGGGCAGCTTGAGCATTTTGCTGGGATACCAACCATACATTGGAGCTATCATGATCGTTGTCTTCCTGGTCCCGGTCGCTTTTATGATGCACAACTTTTGGGCTGTTAGCGACCCACAAGCAAAAATGGGAGAAAGGATAAATTTTATGAAAGATATTGCTTTAGCCGCTTCTGCTCTTATGTTCCTGGCTATTCCAACGCCGTGGCCTTTTAGCCTATGAGGATAATCGTGCAAGGATGAAACTTTGCGGGAATGATATTTCTTTCGCGCCTGTCTCCAAAACCGACCTGGGAGACAGGCCATTTTTTACTGGAATGTGTGCGGTTCAACCAGGTGCTCAGCCGTCATTTGGCGGATCAACGGTTATTGGATAACTCTATCGTATTGCATTTTGCGGGGAAAAGGCACAAGGGAAAGTGTCCCCAAAGCTGGCGGTTGAAACGAAAAACGCGCGAGCGGTGGAGTTGCTGTCCGCTGGAGCCGTTGTTAGGCGGCCTTCTTGCCCTTGATTCAACATTCCACTTTACGCTTTCCCACGAACGGCAAGATGAAACCTGTTCGGGTAGCATACCTCTTCCACTCGTCCCCAAACTTGCGAGATAAAGCACCTTCTTCTAACCTTGCCCGATAAATCTCAGTGGGGAGAAACAAGAAAAACACACCTATTATCCCCAACCAACTTCTAAGAGTAACGGTGGCACCAGCAAGCGCAATAGTCATTCCAAGATAAACCGGATGACGTACAAACCGATATGGCCCTTCCTGTACCAAAACATTCAATCGCGGTTCTACTTCTCCCCACATCGCTTCTCTGATGTAGAGCGATGCCCAGATAACCAAGAACATTCCGAGAGCAACAATAAACAAACCTGAAGGTTTCGCTATCTCTTTGGGTATAGGAAAGCGAAGATCCACAAAGAAGCTCATAAGGAGGACTCCAATACCAGTGACCCCGTTTAGAATGGCAGGCAAATATTCACTCGTTTTTCGGCTCATTTTCAGATGCTCCAAGTTCTTTGGTCAGTGGTGTTGCTTCGCGTCTCCCTATACTCGTCTAATGTTACTATCAGTGCTGATTTGCCAGAGAGGCCGCCTAGGGGCTCAGCCGTCGTTGCTTCGATGGACTCAATGCGTCAGATTCCTTATCGCATTGAGATATTCATGAGTAGCGATTCGTAATGGATTGGCTCAACGGCAGTGGTAGAACTGGCGAGACTCTCTTGCATTATCGAGCCATTTCTGGCAAGGCGTGGTCGTTCACGCGGAAGCAGCGAGCCGCACGGAGGAGGCGTGGACCCCAGGGTGGCCCGGACCGACTCTCAACCCCAGGGCCCACACACTCGAACCGCTAGAGGTCCCTAATGAGTGTCGCCACCACCAGTAAGACGAGCCCGGCCATGACGAGCCAGAACGAGTACGGGCTCAGAGCGGCTACATTGCCCATGTAACCGAGCAGCCCAAGCACACCAAGGATAACAGCGACCCACCAAGTGATGACCTTCGGAGGAGTGAGTTTCATCTTCGTATCTCCTTTCACATAGACATCTCTTCGAACGGGGTCCGACGTTCGGCCCAGGCGTGGCAGGGTCGGACAACCTGCAGGCGGAGTCGCGCGTCGAGAGTATATGCTGCTGCTCAGCGGACGGCCACCTAACCATGTGTTCAATCGCCGGTAGGCGGCGAATAGATTATGGTTATCCCTGAAGTATAGCATTTTGCGAGGAAAGGGCAATGACCCCACCGCGCGGGGCAAACTTCCGAAGTCTTCGCGTCATCGTTCCTTCTATTTTTTTACTTAAATCTTTCCAACCAAATAATTATTTGGTCGAGTTTGATAATCTGTCTCTGGATAGCCGCTTTTTGAGTTTCTTGTGGTCGTAGTGCGGATTCTTTGTTCAGCCGAATTCGACGCCTATCCCCTTTCCCATATTTACCATAATTGGTATTGGCTGTTTGTTGCTTGGCCTCCACACGGATAGAAGACATTTGAGCATTTACAGCCTTTTTTTCTGTTAGTAATTCTATTTTTTGTTGTTTACATTCTTCCATTAACTCTTTTAATTCGTCGAGTGAATCAGGAGTAAAATCAATCGCAGATTCGAACTGATCAATTAAGTTTTCAATTTGTGCTTTCTCCCTGACAAGCCGGGATTGTTCAGCTAGCCATCGTTTCTGCTCTTTGCGGGTATCGAATAATTTGGTTAAGAACGATTTCGCTTCATGTTCTTGCTGTTCCTGTGAAAGAGCCTGCAGCGCCGTTGGTTGTTTTCCTTCAATCGAACTCAAAATTGAATGCATGACTTCAACTTCAGCCATTGCTTTTTTATTCCATTCGGCAATTTCATCGAAACTTTGCAAGTTTTTTATTGCGGTTGCCAATAGGCTTGCATTGGCTGTGTTGTATTCAAGAGATGCCGGAATATGGATGTCAATCATATTGCCTCCTATATTTTTGGAAGAGAGGGATAACTATGTGCTTCGCGTCCTCGTCCCTCGCGGAGCACACCCGAAGGGTGCAGCGGCAGCGGCGGGACCGGCGAGACTCGCTTGCATTATCTCGTCACTTTTAGCCTGGCGCATACTCTGAGCAGCTTTACCTTTGCTTACACTCGTTCTTTCTGTGTCCACTTTAAGGGAATTTTCAGTACTATTACGATGACAGCATGTGTGAAACCAGTAACATGATTCTACCCGGATTCAGTAGTGGTCCAGTGGAAAGAGCTGGTAGAGCAGGATCGTATAACCGTAAACGGTTATATTCGCCTCTGGACTACTTACTCCAGTTGAATTTGAAGCTTTATCTGGACATTAATCGTGCCATTTTTTTAGGAAAATAACAAGCATCAAGGATTGCTCTTATTTAATAATACACTTCCTCTCTACCATCAGTTGATACTTCGCAGTAGGAATGGAGCTCAGTGTGGGAGAGGAGTCGGATGTAATTGCTATTTCGCTATTGCCGTAATTACCTCTTGTATTAATGCATTCTCTTTCTCCATCGGGAAGAGGTCTCTCGCTAATCGTGACGGGCTTTCCGCTTTTGCCATCCCATTCTCGAGTCGAAAGCGATAAGGTTCTGCAGTGCCCCGATAAAGATCGGAGAATGGGCTATCAGGATAAGATTCTGCTAGCTTGAGGAAGAAGATATAGCGGATGCCAACCTCTAATGGCGTAAAGCCCTCAGTAAGATAAACCGTCGGAGCTTCGCTAGCCGTATTGGGTAAAGTGATATCTTCAGATTGAACAATACGCAAATTTGAGCCTCCGCTGCCCTTTAAGTATCGTTCCACCTGAATCTCGTAGATCGTCCCTGTTATGAAGAGGCCTGTGGCTGGTTGTGATGGATCTCGTGTGTTACGTGCAGTATTGAAATGCTGGTCATCAACTTTGGTAACAGTTCCTAAAACAACAGTATCTGATTGGTGCGCCAGATCGCTGATAGTACTGAGAGTGATGTAATCAGAAGTAATGTAGGCTGTCTCGCCAGATTTGCTGTTGAATCGTTGCCACCCCCAAACTATAGCAACGGAAATAAGGATAATTGGTAGCACCAAGGTGAGTAGTTTTTTAGGCATCTGATCCTCCTAAATAAATGCGCTTCGTAGCGAAACGATTTTATAGCGGATCTCTGCGCCTCCTAGACGGAGGCAATCGCTTCAACGCTTACACAGTGGCTCGCGCCGCACTCGATGTGGCGCGGGTCGTTGAGAGCGTTTGTATCAGGGAGTAACGTTTCAAGCAACGATTTTAGCGCAGGGCGATAGGTGTGCTCGGTGGCAATGCCGCGTCGGTAATCGGCTTCGACTTTTTTGAGATAAGTTTCAAAAGCAGAAGTGGACATAGATGGTTCTCCCCGGATTGATAGATGCTATAATTGTACAACCAAACCTTGTCCAGAGTGCGTGGCTCCAGACTGACCAGGTAGGGATTTGTATTTGTGTGATTGTGCGCGATAATAAATGCACAAAGGTGTCAGATATTTCCAAATTAGAGGAATCGTATGGAAATTGAACTAAAAGATTTTGTATCTGAAACTCTTCGACAAATAATAGAGGGTGTAGTAACCGCCCAAGATTTTGCCCGAGAGAGAGGTGCCTATATTGCACCTAGTATCCTTTCAGACCACCCGGGGATTGCCCATACCGGTGGGTTGAATTACGCTAACACTAGCATTGTAGATTTTGACGCGGCGGTGAGTGCTTCGGAAACCGGTGAGGAAAAAGGCAAAGTGGGAGTCCTCATTGCCGTACTGGGTGCAACTGTTCAGGGTCGTTCGGATGTTTCCAGTAGCACATTTAGTCGGATCAAATTTGCAATACCCGTAACGCTTCCAACCCAAAATAAATAATAAATTGCTATTTAGTACAGAGAAGTGGATTGCTTTTGTCTATCGAATAAAGCGGCGGGTTTCTGATGGCAATTATCCTGCTCCTGGTCGGGATTTTCTCTGCCTTGTTCCCTGAACAGGATAACCCAGGACCGCGCTGTCATAATCGGTGGGGGATCTCTTTCGGGTTGATCATCCAACGAATATTTACGAAATGGCTTCGATGTAGTCCATTATGAAAAAATGCCCGCACTGCGACGAAGAGATCCAAGATGAATCTATTGTCTGCATTTATTGCGGGAGGGAAATGGTTCATCAGCCCAAACCGGATGAAGAACTCACAACAAAAAAGGATGAGGATATGACGAACGAAGTTCCGGTTAAGGATGTCCCACAACAAAAAGAAGAAGGGAAAAAGAGTTGATGATGCAACCAAGGAGGGAATAAAAAATGTCGAAAACCATCATCTTGATGCTGATTGCGTGCTTATTGGCCGCCTGTGCGCCATCGCAACAAGCGGTTGAAGCTGCAATTGCCTTTGCTACATCCTCGCGAACGACCTCAACTGAAACGGATGTTGGTCGTTTGTTTATTAGGGTATTCAGTTGTTGGCCGTCGAGCATCACCTCCCATTTATCATCGAAAAGTTCGACGCAGGATAGCCATAACTGCTTCTTTTGCAATAACGATACAAAATTGGCGAAACTCATATATCGCCAAACACGTGCCGTTGGTTGAAGGGACATACCCCACCTTTTCACTTACCCTGTTGATTCTTCCGTAAATGGAATATGCTTCCAAAGCCAGAATGATTATACCTAAAAAATAACCTGGCCTTATCGCCGGGCTCGTAGTCTCTTGGCTTTCCAAAACTGGTATATACGTAGAAAACAGGTATTCTCTTTTCATTTCCCCCGTCGATCATCTATCCATGCCAAGAGAAAGAGAATCACCACTAATACAACAACAAAGCATGTGCCGAAATCCATGTTATTCCTCCTTGGAAATTAATTAGACTTGCTCTCCTTGCGTCATACCTGCTGCAACCGGCTGCAACGCCGGTAGCATGGCATGGAAAATATGGACATGGTGGGTGAATAAGCCCCCACAGGTGGCGATAGGATGGATAATCCAACACCACCTATGGGGGGTGGACACTATGGATAACCTCAAGAACTCTCTTACACAGAGAAGGTCAGGGGTTCGAGTCCCTTTGCGCCCACTCATTTTTGCCCTGGCAGGTTTGAAAACCTGCCAGGTCTTTTTTTATTCATGCATTATCACACTTGACCCGCCTCCCCGGCGGGAATATACTAACCACGCACACATCCAACATTCATCGATATATTAAATTTTTACGCCAACCGTACCATCAGGAGATTCCCCCATGTCTGATTACCTTTTTCGCGGATCGCTGGCAGAACTCGACCCCGAAGTATATGAATTGACCCAGATCGAAGCGGAACGGCAGGCTCGCAAAATCATCCTGATCCCCTCCGAGAGCCAGGCTCCGCTCGCAGTGCGCGAGGCAATGGCCTCCGCCTTCCAAAACATTTACGCCGAGGGCTACCCGGATAAGGCCGATCAGAAATTAACCCAGCAGGAGATCCTGGATTATCCTACCCGGCTGGCAAATTTCCGCCGCTTCTCGGACCCGCGCTTTTACAAGGGCACTGAGTATGCCGATATCGTCGAATCGCTGGCAAGACGCCGCTGCGCCGAAGCCTTCGCGGCCAACAATGTCAAACCCGAGCAGATTTACGTCAACGTTCAGGCTCTCTCGGGGGCGCCAGCCAACAACGCCGTGTACCATGCCCTGGTCCAGCCCGGTGACACGGTCATGGGCATGAATTTGTTCCACGGTGGCCATCTTACTCACGGGTCCACCGCAAACCGTTCCGGCCAGTATTACCACATCGTCTCATACAGCGTGGACCCGCACAACGAGCAGATCAATTACGATGATGTCATGGCCCTCGCCAAAGAAAACAAACCAAAAATGATCATCTGCGGCTACTCTTCCTACCCCTGGATTCCCGACTGGAAGAAGTTCCGCCAGATCGCAGACGCGGCCGGAGCCTACCTGTTGGCTGACATTTCACACATCGGCGGCCTCGTGGCTGCCGGAGTCGTCCCCTCCCCTGTGGGCTATGCCCATGTCATTATGACCACCACCCATAAGACCTTGGATGGGCCGCGCGGCGCGGTCATTCTCACCACCGACCCGGAACTGGCGGCAAAAATCGACAAGGCCGTCTTCCCTGGCGAACAGGGCGGTCCCCATGTTCATATATTTGCAGCCCTGGCCCTCACTTTCAAACTGGCGCGCACGCGTGAATTCGAAAAACTCCAGAAGCAGACCATTAAAAATGCATTAGCTATCTCCGAACGCCTGAAGGAACGCGGTTTCCGCATCCCGTTTGGCGGGACGGACTCGCACATGCTCAACGTGGACGTTTCGACGATCAAAGGACCGGATGGCACCTCCCTCAACGGGGATAATGCCGCCCGCATCCTCGATCTTGCCGGTATTGTCGTCAACCGCAACACCATCCCCGGTGACAAGTTTGCCCTCGACCCGTCCGGCATCCGCATGGGCACGCCCTGGATCACCCAACGCGGCTTCGATGAAGAAAAATCGAGGCAGCTTGCCGACATCATCGCGGATGTGCTCCTGGCAACCACCCCGCACAGTGTCCCTTCTGTCAGGGGCAAAAGCCCCCGGCGTGCCAAGCTGGATTTCAAAATACTGAACGAGGCACGCACGCGGGTGCGCGCCCTTGCAACTTCTGCTGGTGTCGATTTCGTACCAACCATTCATGGCTATCCGCATTTCTATTATCTGGATGAAAAGCCCTCGACCGGTGTTTACGAACTGACCGGTGCAGGAGTCCGCCAATTCCTGAATTATGCCGTGACCTCCGACCTGTCGGCCCTGAAAACTGGCGGAAGTCACCAGACCCGGGTCGTCACCCCGCTTGGCGAGGTGACCGGCACATTGACCTGTGTGGACTGGGACCATTATCGCCTTTCCCTTCCGGAGAAAGGTGCCAACCTGGTGGTCACCTGGTTACGGGACTTGTCAGATACATTCACCTCTTTCAATCTGGACGGCTCTCCCGACGGATCACCGCGCCGCATGCCGGGACCCATCGTCATCATTGAATCAAAAGAAAGTGCCTCTCCGGCTGTTCCGGAAAAGAGTGACCCGGTCAGTGACGTCAAAGCCTGGTTCATTGGTGTGGTGGGCACGGGAAACAAAAAGACAAAACCCGATTTTATGTGGAAACCTCCTGCTGAGACCCTCCGCCGTACTCCTCTTTACGAAATCCACAAGCAAATGGGGGCGAAGATCATTCCGTTCGCAGGCTGGGAAATGCCGGTTTGGTATTCATCTGTTCTTGAAGAGCATCTTGCAACCCGTCAGGCTGCAGGTCTGTTCGATGTTACCCACATGGGCGTCTACCAGGTGGAGGGCGACGAAGCTGCCGCGTTCCTTGATTCGGTGGTGGCAAATAACTGTGGATCGCTCCAGCCCGGCGAAAGTCTCTACTCCCAATTCCTGACCCCGGATGCCGAAGTGATCGATGACACATTGATCTACAGGAGAGCCTGTGACAAGTTCCTGATGGTGGTCAACGCCTCCAACGATGACAAGGATCGCACCTGGCTGGAAGCAGTTTTGGAAGGGAAAGTGAAGGTGGATAATGCCCGTCCCGGGGCGCGCTGTTATGGCTACAACGCCGTGCTGCGCAACCTGCGCGACCCGAAAGCCGGTGCTGACATGCGCGTGGACATCGCCCTGCAGGGTCCCAGGAGCATGGAAATATTACTCTCAATGGGAGTCAACGCCGACACGCGCCGGCGCATCAGTGCACTGAAACGCACCAACCTATGTGATGCCCTGGTGGGCGGGTTTGACCTGATCGTTTCACGCACGGGTTACACCGGCGAGAAAATGGCTTTCGAGTTGTTTGTCCACCCCGAAAAGGCGGTCGCCTTGTGGCATGCAATTCTCAAGGCCGGTCAGAAGTTTGGCATCAAGCCCATCGGCCTGGGGGCGCGCGATTCTCTGCGGACCGAGGCTGGTTTGCCGCTTTATGGTCATGAAATGGGTGAGGGTTCCGGAAAAAGCGGGCAGGCGGACCTGGGCGTGGGTGAATCCGGATTTGGAGCCTATGTGAAGACCAGCAAGCCCTGGTTCATCGGTCGCGAGGCATACATTGCCAGGGAACAGGCCCGCAAGGGTGTGGTGGTTCGCTTCCATTTCCCCGAGAAGGGCGTGCGCATGGCCCATAATGGCGACCCCCTGCTCGATAAGCGCGGGCGGGTGATCGGCTGGGTGACCAGTTGCGCAGCCGATAAGGATGGCACTCTTACCGGGCAGGCTTATGTCGAGTTGAAATATGCCGCCGAAGGGACGCCCATCTACATCTACCAATCAGCTCCCGATAAGACCGGCCCTGCACCCGCAGATATGAAACTCGGCGACAAGGGCTTGCTCCCCACCGAAGCGCTGGTGATCAGCAGGTTTCCAAAATTGTAAATGACTCGTCAATAATCAAAAAAGGAGAGCAGTGAAACTGCTCTCCTTTTTTGATGCTACCTTTCTTTGATACTAAGATGCGTCATTACTTGGTGATCGTAAAAGTATCGATGGTGACGCCGGAGTTGTTGACGACCTTGGCGGTTAGTGTGTTTCCACTGATCGAAAACTCGCCGAAACTGTATGCTTTTGTATATGTAACGACATACGGCTGACCGGATGCCGGCGTATAGAGCGGAGCACCGCCGCCACCCACGGTGAGATGCACCACTCCGCTCACCACCGCACGCGCATAATAGTGGTTGTGCCCCGAAAGCACCATCGCCACCCCGTACTGCACGAATAACGGTTGGAGTGCAGTCTGCACGGTTGTATTATCCGCATGTCCGCCGTTCGCCGAATAGCCAGGCTCATGGATCATGACGATCTTCCAAAGCTTGGTTGAGGCTGCCAGGTCTGCCTTAAGCCAGTTGTACTGGGTTGACCCAACGGTGAAGGCTGTATATGCGTCCAGCATCACCACATGCATGGGACCATAATCGAAGGACCAGTATAAACCGCCGCTCTGGAACGGCTCAGGCCAATATTGCTTCCATAAGGTTGCTGCGCCTTCGTGGTTCCCACGGATACCGATATCAGCCAGGTTTGCATCCTGCTTACGCAGGTTGGTATAAGATGAGACGAACCATTCGCCCGTCCAGGCGCTTCCACTATCGGCACTGACCCAGTCGCCAACGTTAAGGTTTAAGGTCTGGAATGCTGGATCTGAGGCAAATAACGCATCAACCTGCCCGGCGATCCCGTTGTGCACGCTGCCGTTGGTACGGGTATCCCCATACGATGTAAATTTGACGCTGCTGGCATTCGCGGCCGGCGCAGCATAGAACGTACCACCCGAGCATTGGGTTCCTGCTGCCACCTCGTAATAATACTTGGTACCGGGGGTCAGGCCGGAAATATCGTATTGATATAGGTGAGTGGTGGTATTGCTGGGGTTGACCGCAACGTTGCCTGATCCATAACTCGTGCTGGTGCCCCATTCCATTTGGAAGGTCGCATTGGAAGTCCACTGCCAGAATACCCTCATCTTGGTGTTGTCACCCGTGAAGATCAGGGTGGGACCTTTCGTCAGGATGACCGGACTGCAGGTCGCGGAGACCGTACTGGTCGCAGTCGGGACGGGAGTTTTCGTTACTGTGACGACCGGAGTATTCGTTGTTGTGACGACGGGGGTATTCGTTGCAGTATTAACTGGAGTGTTTGTGGCAGTCGGCGGCGTGGTGGCAACTTTCGTATTCGTTGCAGCCAGGGTTGGGACCGGCGTGGAAGTTGGTCCACCCGACCCGCCCGTGGTGACCACCAGTTGGGGAGCATTTACGCCTGCTTCACGGGAACCAAGGCTGGTATTGGTGGTATTGGTGCTGTCAACCGCCAGGTTGTATGTTCCGGCAGCCTTGATATAACTGGTGATGTCCACAGCCACCCAGGCACCTGCGTTGAATGCCGCTGAGTTATTGAGTACAGCTCCGATCGCAGGTGAATTGGCGTAGGTGATTCCGGTCTCCGTCCAGGTATTATCCGCCACGGAATGGACAGCAAATCCGGTTGTGTTGGCGCTGTTCGCGTAAATACGCAGGATCGCGGATTGGATTGTTCCACCCGGTAACCCGCTTATCACGAAGCGCAGGTAGCTGCGTGTGATGGGTGAACTGTCCACCCGCAAGATCAGGGCTGTACCGAAGTTGCTGCTGGCATATGTTTGTAGAACATACGCATCAGCCGCTGGATTGAAAGTGACGGTCCCTGACCCACCGGATGTGGCGGTTGCCGCGGGAGTCTTGGTGGCAGTAGATGTTGATCCAGGAGTAGGCGTTGATGTTGCCCCGCCTGTTCCAGCCAGGGTTACCACCAGTTGCGGAGCATTTGCACCCGCCTCACGCGAACCAAGGCTGGTATTGGTTGTATTGGCGGTATCGATCGCCAGGTTGTAGGTGCCATCCGCCTTGACATAGCTGGTGAGATCCACCGATACCCATGCGCCCGCGCCAAAAGCTGTTGAGTTGGAAATCACGCTTCCAACAGCAGGGGAATTGGTATAGGTGATGCCGTTCTCGGTCCAGGTGTTGTCTGCCACGGAATGGACCGCAAAACCGGTCGTGTTGGCAGAGTTTGCATAGATGCGCAGGACTGCTAATTGAACGGTCCCGGTTCCAACGCCGGTCACCGTGAAGCGCAGGTAGCTGCGCGTGACGGGAGAACTGTCCACCCGCAGATTGGTAGTGGTGCCGAAATTGCTGCTGGCGGACGTGGAGAGCACGTATGCGTCAGCGGTTGGATTGAAGGTTAAGGTGGGTGCCTGCGCCACAGCTGCATGCGTGGAGGCATGCACGACTGCATTGGCGCTCAATGCCAGTAAAACCACGATAAGCAGGTTCACGAACCGGTAAAAGTTTTTAGACTGCATAACGATAATCCTTTCTGAATTCAGACCACATGAACACGGATCGGTCTGTTTGATCCAGGTCGAAAAGGGGTTATTTTCTTGGGCCTGGGTTGCCTGGCCGGGTGGGACCGGTCGGACGGAGGGATTGAGTATTCTTTTCCCATGAAATGGTAGTCTGGTAAAAAGGGATCATTTGCCATTGGTGTGCAATACATCCAGGTACTGCCCAAAACCCGATGCGCTTTCCCACAGCGTGCCAGGTTCGACTACGGTGCCTTCCCCCCACTCGCTGAAGGTTGTGACCAATTGCCAGTTTGCGCCGGAAGCAGCCATGTCCCTTACGTTTTGTGCCCAGCGGTTGAGATCACGCGGCAGGCGTTCAGGCGTTCCCTTAAGCCAAAAACCGGGGCTGATGCTGTAGCTGTAGCTTCCCTGCTGATCGGCAGGAGCAGCCGGGGCGTACTGGTGCCAGCTGTCCGGCTGGCTGGTGCACTTGGCGTAGCCCGGGAAAACCTTGAGCACCACGTAAGCTCCCACGGTATTGGCTTGCTTCCAGCGGTCGGCCATCCCGCAGGCGTCGGCGGTACCCGCGTAAACAAATACGACAAATTTACCGTTAACCCGCAGGTAGTTTGGATTTTGACCGTAATGGTTGAGGATGTAGGTCAGGTCGTTCTGGAGCTGGCTGACCGACGGGTCTCCCTGGCTCTCATTTTCATAATAGAGCGCCCAGCGGAAGTTCGTGCCGGCAGCCGCGGAGAGTAGGCCGTCGATTTTAGTATCCGTCTGGCTGTCCTGTCCCCACCAGGAAGCGATCCCGGCCTGGATGTTGCCGTATTGCATCATGGCGATATGCTGCTTGAGAATGGCCTGGTCGGTCGAGCTGTAAAACCCAAGCTGGGGGGTGTAATTGGAATAAGGGGTGATTCCCTTCTGCGTCCAGGCCTCCGGGAACCAGGGGTAATAGAACGCGGCCCGGATCGGGAACGATGGCTGCCAGCTTGTTCCCCCGGAACCGCTGGGGGTGCTTACCGGCACAGGCGTTTTTGTGGGAGCTGTGGTCGGAGTCGGGACTGGCTGGG